>Ga0307513_10003878_pt1 | contig 20119 bp, 21 predicted proteins | sample 15_EM_MG_FD_202174 | JGI IMG/M metagenome (GOLD analysis project Ga0307513, IMG submission 202174) | Populus trichocarpa ectomycorrhiza microbial communities from riparian zone in the Pacific Northwest, United States - 15_EM | ecosystem: Host-associated > Plants > Roots > Unclassified | place...
TGTACGTGCGGGCCGGCATCCTCGACGCCGAGCGTGACCGGGTCGACGTGGAGACGCGTGCCGTCATCCTCGCCGATCCCACGCTCAACGAGCGGCAGAAGCAGGTGCTGCTGCAGATCTACGAGTCCTTCCGCAAGGAGAACGGGTTCGAGATCGCCGATCCGGACAGCGCGCCGGCCTCGACGGACGTCCTTGTGCCGGACGTTCCGGGTGTCGACGCGGATACGGACGCGGGTACGGATACGGAGACGGACGCGGGTACTGGTGCCGACGCAGATGCAGATGCGGGCGAACACATAGGCACCGGCAGCGACGCCGACCCGCAGCAGACGGCCAGTTGATGCAGTTGACACAGACGCAGTTGACGCAGACGTAGTCGACGCACGCCGGACCGGCCCACGTTCGCCGCAGTCCAAAACCCTCAGCCCCAAGCAACCCGGGAGGACCATCACCATGGCCATCACCGACGACCTGCGCAAGACCTTCAGCGACCCCACCCCGTTCTACTTCGCCGCCGGCACCGCCGACCTCGCCCTTCAGCAGGCCAAGAAGGTGCCCGGACTGGTCGAGCAGCTGCGTGCCGAGGCGCCGGCCCGGATCGAGGCCGTACGCGGCACCGACCCGAAGGCGGTTCAGGAGAAGGCCGCCGCTCGCGCCAAGGAGGCGCAGGAGAAGGCCGCCCTCCGTGCCAAGGAGGCGCAGGAGAGCATCCAGTCCAAGGTCGGCGAGTTCATCGGCACGCTGGACGGCGATCTGAAGAAGCTCGGCTCGACCATCGACGCCGACCTGAAGAAGCTCGGTGAGAGCGCCTCGGACCTCGCCCTGCGCGGTGTCGGCGTCGCCGCCGAGTACGCCGTGAAGGCGCGCGAGACGTACGAGAAGGTCGCCGAGCACGGCGAGCAGGCCGTGAAGACCTGGCGTGGCGACGCCGCCGAGGAGATCGAGGAACTGGCCATCGCCGTCGAGCCGAAGGCCGAGTCGGTCGAGGTCAAGGTGGCGACCGAGGAGACGACGCCTGCCCCGGCCGCCGCCCCCGTCGAGGCCAAGACCACGCCCGCCCCGGCGAAGAAGCCCGCCGCGAAGAAGGCCCCGGCCCGCAAGCCGGCCGCCAAGAAGACGACTCCGCCCGCCAAGTAGGCAGAGCCCAAGTGGGCAGAGCCGAACGGGTGAAACCGCGTGTACGGGGACGGGTCGGGCACTCCATGCGTGCCCGGCCCGTTCTTCGGGTAGCGGGTTTGCGGAGACGGGTACGGTGACCGCAAATACGATAAGAACTGACCGAGCTTGGTGGTGGACGTTGTGCTGATGCAGGGGTTCGCAGGGTTCATGTGGCTGTTGAGCGTGGCCCTGATCGTTTTCAGCGGCTTCGCGCTGATCGACGCAGCCGTGCGCCGCGAGGACGCCTACCGGGCGGCGGACAAGAAGACCAAGCCCTTCTGGCTGATCATCCTCGCGCTCGCCTTCGTGGTGAACCTGATCTTCAACATCCTGTCGTTCCTGCCGATCATCGGCCTGGTCGCGACGATCGTGTACATGGTCGACGTACGACCGGCCCTGCGCGGTCTCCCGGGCGGTGGCCGCAGCCGCAAGGGCGGCGGCTCCAGCAGCGACGGTCCGTACGGGCCCTACAACGGCGGTCGCTGACTCCCCACCAGCACCCCCACCGGCCCGCTCACCCGCGTGACATGACCTACGCCACGCGGTCCAGCAGCAGTACCGCCAGGTCGTCCGTCAGCTCCCCGCCGTTCAGTCTGCGCACCTCGCTCACGGCCGCCCGCAGGAGCTTCTCGCCGCGCAGGCCCTGGGCCAGCTGGCGGCGGATCATCGCCACCATGCCGTCCTGGCCGAGCCGTTCCCGGCCCTCGCCGACATGACCCTCGATCAGGCCGTCCGTGTAGAGCATCAGCGTCCACTCGGCCCCCAACCGCACCTGCGTACGGGGCCAGCGCGCCCCCGGCAGCAGCCCCAGCGCCGGGCCGTTGTTGTCGTACGGCAGCAGTTCCGCCACAGCGGATTCCGAAGGCCCCGAAGGCCCCGAAGACCCCGAAGGTACGGGCGCCGGGCGTACCAGCAGCGGGGCCGGGTGGCCGGCCAGGCACAGGCCCGCGCTGCGGCCGTCCGGCGCGATGTCGACCGTGCACAGCGTCGCGAAGATCTCGTCGTTCTCGCGTTCGTGCTCCAGGACCTGCTGGAGCGTGCCCAGCAGCGCGTCCCCGCACAGACCCGCCAACGTCAGCGCGCGCCACGCGATGCGCAGTTCCACGCCGAGCGCCGCCTCGTCGGGACCGTGCCCGCACACGTCGCCGATCATCACGTGGACCGTGCCGTCGGGCGTACGGACCGTGTCGTAGAAGTCGCCGCCGAGCAGCGCGCGGGAGCGGCCGGGGCGGTAGCGGGCGGCGAAGCGCAGCGAGGAGCCGTCGAGGAGCGGGGTGGGGAGCAGACCGCGTTCGAGGCGGGCGTTCTCCTGGGCCCGCAGCCGGGACTCGGTGAGTCGGCGCTCGGCCCTGTCGGAACGTTTCCTCTCCACCGCGTAGCGGATCGCGCGGCTCAGCAGCCGGCCGTCCAGCTCATCGCGGAAGAGGTAGTCCTGGGCGCCGACGCGCACCGCCTCCGCACCGCGCTCGGCATCGCCGGAGGCGGTGAGCGCGAGGACGGCGTGCCGGGGCGCGAGCCGCAGGACGTGCTTGAGCACCGCCAGCTCGTCGTCGCTGCCGTCGTCATTGTTCGGGGGCGGGGGAGTCGGGGGCGCGGGCAGCGCGAGGTCCAGCAGGATGCAGTGGACGTCGTCGGTGAGCAGCCGCTCGGCCTCGGTGAGGTTGCGGGCCGTACGGATCCGGATCGGCTTGCCCGAGGCGTCGAGCAGCTCGGGCACGACGGGCGAGCCGCCCGGGTCGTCCTGGATCAGCAGCAGGGTCAGATGCGTGCCGGGGGCGATCCCGGCGGCGGTCCCGGTGCTGATCCCGGTGGCGTTGGCGGCCTCCGGGCCGGGCGTCGACTGCTTGCGCGGGGTCGCTTCGCCGCCGGAAGGGACAGCGGGGCCGGGAGTGCCGATGGCACCGGGGGCGCCTGCGGAGGGGGTTCCTCCGGGCACGGCCGGAGCCTGCCCCTGACCGTTCTCCACGGCCGGGACAGCTCTCTGCCGCGGTACGGGTACGGGCATCGTCGTGGGTTCCTTCCCTCCCCCCGAGGGCACGATGGGCGAGGGGTCTCGATCCACCGACCGGGACCATAGCGGTTGACGGGGCCGGAACGGAATGGTGTGGCGGCGCGTCGGCGAGGTGACGCCGGTGTCATATGCCGTGTTCCGTAACGCACTTGGGCACGGGGTTGCCCGACCGGGGATGACGAATGTCACGTCCACCGGCGGGGTTGAGGGTGCCGTCGGGTGCGGTGGGTCACGTGGGGCGGGTCACGCGCCGTACGGAATGTGATGTACGGCGGGAAAAGTGCCGTACGTGAGGGTTCGCGGGCTCAGTTGGGTCGCCCCCGAGTTTCGCCGGCTCAGTTGGGCCGGACCACCCCGAGTATCGGCATGGACCCCGCCCCCGCGATCGTCACCGTCCGTCCAGGGCGCGGGGCGTGCACCATCGCGCCGTCGCCCACGTACATCGCGATGTGGCTCGCGTCGTCGAAGTAGACGATCAGGTCGCCGGGCCGCATGTCCTCGATGTCGACGCGGGGAAGCTGCGCCCACTGCTGCTGCGAGGTGCGCGGGATGCTGATCCCGGCCGCCGCCCAGGCCGCCTGGGTCATGCCCGAGCAGTCGAACGAGCCCGGCCCCTCGGCGCCCCACTCGTACGGCTTGCCCATCTGGGCCGTCGCGAACTCCACGGCCTTCTTGCCCTGTGCCGTCGCCGTGCCGTCGATGTCGTCGAGGATGCCGGAGCTGAGCCAGGACGTCTGCGCCTTGGAGGCGGCCTCGCGCTCCAGCTCCGCGAGGCGTTCCTTCTCCGCCTTCTCCAGCTCGGACTCCAGCTTCTCGGCCGCCGCGATCTGCTCCTTGACCGTCTTCTGGGCGGCGGCCTTGGCCTTCCGGCTCGCCTCCAGCTTCGTCCACTGGGCCGAGGCGTCCTGCGCGTACTGCTCCAGGTCCTGCTGGGTGCGGGTCATTTCGGCGAGCAGGCCCGTGGTCGCCTTCTGGCCCTGGCGGACCCGGCTGACCCCCTCCAGCCAGGCCTGCGGATCGTCGCTGAGCCACAGCCGCGCCTCCGGCGGCAGGCCTCCGGAGCGGTACTGGGAGCGGGCCGCGGCTCCCGCGCGGTCCTTCAGCTCGGCCAGCCGCTCCTGTCCCTTGACGATCTCCCGGGCCAGCTCGACGATCTCGGTGGACTGGCGCTCGGTCTCCTCCTCCGCCGCGTTGTACGCGTCCGTGGCGACCGCGGCGTCGTGGTAGAGCTTCTCCAGCCGCTTGCGTACGGCTTCCAGGTCCTTGTTCGGCGGCAGCGTCACACTCGGGGTCGGTGTGGGCGTCGGGGTCGGTGCCGGAGCCGCGAACGCGCTTCCCGCTCCGCCCAGGACGGTGACCGCGCAGACGATCCCCACGGCTGCCGCAACCCACATCCGCTTGCCGGCTCCCATTCCCCGTACCCCCGAACCTTTCGCCCACCTGATTAACCGTCAGTAACTTACGGACGCCCGGGGGATGGTGCCATGTCCCCGCGGAAAGAGACAGGCATCCTGCAAGGTGCCTGCCCTTCCCATGTCCTCCGCATGTGTGACGAACGAGGTGCGGAGATCGTTGCCCGTGATTCGTGAGCAATGTGAGGCGCGAGGGAAGTAATTAAATGCGCTAAAAAACATCTAAAGCGGCGCCAACGCCCCCCACCCCACAGTCACTTCCCCCTGCCGCCACCGCGCTGGCCCGTCCGTCACCGGCCAGTCCGCCGTCAGGTCGCGCACCGCCCGGATCCAGCGCTGGCGTGCCCCGTACGAGGCGTAGGGTGCCGCGGCGGCCCAGGCGCGGTCGAAGTCGCGCAGGAAGGCGTGCACCGGTTCGCCGGGGACGTTGCGGTGGATGAGGGCCTTCGGGAGGCGCTCGGCGAGGTCGGAGGGGCGCTCCAGGGAGCCGAGCCGGGCCGCGAAGGTGACCGCGCGCGGCCCCTCGGGGCCGAGGGCGACCCACACGTGCCGCCGCCCGATCTCGTCGCACGTCCCCTCGACGAGCAGCCCGCCCGGGAAGTCCTCCGTCGCCGGCGCGAGCCGCGCGCACAGCCGCGCCCACACCCCGGCGACCTCGCCCTCCTCGTACTGCCGCAGCACGTTCGCCGCGCGGATCAGCGCCGGCCGCTCCGGGACCGGGATCTCGAAGCCGCCGTGCCGGAAGACGAGCCCCTCGCGCTCGTACGGTTTCGCCGCCGCGACCCGGGCAGGCTCGATCTCGACGCCCACCACGCGCGCGCGTGGCGCCACGGTACGCAGCCGGGCGAGCAGCTCCACGGCCGTCCAGGGCGCGGCGCCGTACCCGAGGTCGACCGCGACGGGGGAGGGGGCGCGGCGCAGCGCGGCGCCGTGGGTGGCCGCGATCCAGCGGTCCATCCGGCGCAGGCGGTTGGGGTTGGTCGTCCCGCGCGTGACTGTTCCCACGGGTCGGTTCGTCGATGCGCGGGCAGCCATGCGTACGAGGGTAAGGGGCGGTCCGGTGTCGAACGGTTGAGCGGTAAATGGCAATGATTCGGTAAAGAGGAAATGGGTTGCGCTCTCATGGCGTTGACCCTTCGGACCTCTCGCGACCTCTTGCGACCTCTGCGAAGAGCGATCGAAGAGCGATCGAAGAGCGATCCACGAAGGACGGCAGGGAACGAGGCTGGAGGAGGAACGCCACGTGAGCCAGTACATCGGCCGGCTGGGGCGCCGTCGCAGGCCCCGGCGCGTAGCCATGCTCTCCGTGCACACCTCCCCCCTCCACCAGCCCGGCACGGGCGATGCCGGCGGTATGAACGTCTACATCGTCGAGCTGGCGCAGCGCCTCGCCGCGATCAACATCGAGGTCGAGATCTTCACCCGGGCCACCACGGGCGCCCTCCCCCCGGCCGTCGAGCTGGCCCCCGGCGTCCTCGTCCGGCACATCGACGCGGGCCCGTACGAGGGCCTCGCCAAGGAGGACCTCCCGGCCCAGCTGTGCGCCTTCACCCACGGCGTCATGCAGGCCTGGGCCGGCAACCGCCCCGGCTACTACGACCTGGTCCACTCGCACTACTGGCTCTCCGGCCACGTCGGCTGGCTCGCCGCCCAGCGCTGGGGCACCCCCCTGGTGCACGCCATGCACACCATGGCCAAGGTCAAGAACGCCGCCCTGGCAGACGGCGACAACCCCGAGCCCGCCGCCCGTGTCATCGGCGAGATGCAGGTCGTGGCCGCCGCCGACCGGCTCGTCGCCAACACCGCCGAAGAGGCCGACGAACTCGTACGCCACTACGACGCCGACCCCCGCAAGGTCGCCGTCGTCCACCCCGGCGTCAACCTCGACCGCTTCTCCCCGGCCGACGGCCGCGCCGCCGCCCGCGCCCGCCTCGGCCTCCCGCAGGACGCCCTGATCCCCCTCTTCGCGGGCCGCATACAGCCCCTCAAGGCCCCCGACGTGCTGCTCCGCGCGGTCGCCGTCCTCCTGGACGAGCGCCCCGAGCTGCGCTCCCGGATGGTCGTCCCCGTCGTGGGCGGCCCGAGCGGCAGCGGTCTGGCGAAGCCGGAGGGCCTGCAGAAACTCGCCGCCCGGCTGGGCATCGCGGACGTCGTGCGCTTCCGCCCGCCGGTCGGCCAGGAACAGCTCGCGGACTGGTTCCGTGCGGCCTCCGTCCTTGTCATGCCCTCCTACAGCGAATCGTTTGGCCTGGTCGCCATAGAGGCACAGGCGGCGGGCACCCCGGTCCTCGCGGCAGCGGTCGGCGGCCTCCCGGTGGCGGTGGCGGAAGGACGTACGGGATTCCTGGTCCAGGGCCACGACCCCGCCGCCTACGCGCGCGTGCTGCGCGATTTCGCCGACGACGAGACCCTGTCCGCCCGGATGGGCGCGACGGCGGCCCGGCACGCGCAGCGCTTCGGCTGGGACGCCTCGGCGGCGGCCACAGCGGACGTCTACACGGCCGCGATGCAGGCCCACAGGCGTCGCGTACGCTCGCTGCATGGCTGATGCGGCGTCGATCATCGAGCAGGTCCTCACCGAGGCGGACCTGGAGTGGGAGAGCCCGAATCCCGGCAACTACGTGGTCAAACTCCCGGGCACCCGCAAGCTGTCGACGACGGTCTCGCTCCTGGTGGGCAGGCACTCCCTGTCCCTGAACGCGTTCGTGATCCGCCACCCCGACGAGAACGAACCGGGCGTCCACCGCTGGCTCCTGGAACGCAACCTCAAGCTGTACGGCGTGAGTTACGCGGTGGACCGCCTCGGCGACGTCTACGTCACCTCCAAGCTCCCTCTCTCCGCGATCACCCCGGAGGAGATCGACCGTCTCCTCGGCTCGGTCCTGGAGGCGGCCGACGGCGGCTTCAACACCCTGCTGGAGCTGGGTTTCGCGTCGGCGATCCGCAAGGAGTACGCCTGGCGGGTGTCCCGGGGCGAGTCGACCCGCAACCTGGACGCCTTCGCCCACCTGACCCGGCGCCCTACGGCCGACCGACCCCGCCACTGACCCGGTACCGCCCGGGCGGCACACCCACCAACCTCCTGAAGTGCCGCGTGAGATGCGCCTGGTCGTAGAACCCGGTGGCGACGGCGACCTTCCCGGGAGCCTGCCCGCCGAGCAGCAGCCGCCGGGCGCGCTCGACCCGCCGCGCGGTCAGATACTGATGCGGCGGCATCCCGAAAGCGGCACTGAACGCCCGTACGAGATGCGCGGGATGCGCGTGCACGAGCCGCGCCGCCTCGTCGAGCGCGATCCCGTCGACGAGCCGCTCGTCGAGCAACTCGCGCAACCGCCGGGCGAGCGGCGGATCGGCAGGCGGAGGCCGAAGGGACACGCCGGTCTCCCGCAACCGAGCCCGCAACCGCTCGGAGACGAGCGCCAGCCGGCTCGCGGCCTCGAACTCCTCCCCGGCCCGCACGAGCGCGCCGTGCAACTGCCCGACGCGCAGCCGCAGCAGGGGATCGCGCAGATCGGGCCGGTCGACGGCGGCCCCGATGAACTCGTCGCCGAGGTGGGTGGAGTCGAGGTACAGCACCCGCTTGCGGAACCCGTCCGGAGTCGCGGCCGACCCGTTGTGCGGCACATGCGGCGGCAACAGGGTCACGGTGTCGTGCGGGGTCCCGTGCTCATGCCGGTCGAGGTCGTACCGTACGGCGCCGTCGTCGACGATGAGCAGCGTCCAGGTGTCGTGTACGTGCATGGGGTACGCGTGCTCGGTGAAGTGGGCGTGGAAGACCTCGACGACGCCCGACACGGCCGGGCGCCAGGCGGAGACTTCCTGCCGGGTGGCCACGCAAAGAACGTACAAGACAGGGTCGTACGACGGTCGGCAGTCTCGAAGCATGAGCACAGAGACCCCGACGGGCACGGCCCCCGCCCCCGCCCCCATCCGCTTCGACACGAAGATCGCCGTCCTGCTGCGCGAGGACCTGGAGCCCTGGCAGCGCCTGAACGTGACGTCGTTCCTGGTCAGCGGCCTGGGGGCGACGATCCCCGAGGTGATCGGCGAGCCGTACGAGGACGGAGACGGCGTGCGCTACCTCCCGATGTTCCGCCAGCCGGTCCTGGTCTTCGAGGCGACGAAGGAGACGCTGACGGCCGCCCACGCGCGCGTGCTGTCCCGGTCCCTCCCGCGCGCGGTGTTCACCGGCGACCTCTTCACCACCGGCAACGACCGCGACAACCGGGCGGCGGTACGGGCCGTACGGACGGGGGAGCTGGATCTGGTGGGGCTCGCGGTGTACGGGCCGAAGAACGCGGTGGACAAGGTGATCAAGGGGTCGCGGATGCACCCGTGACGGGTTCGGCGGCGGGGACCGGGCCGACGGGCATGACGGTTTCGGCGGCGACGACGGGGGCGGCAGCGGCGGTGGCGGGGACCGGGCCGACGGGCGCGGGCTCATCGCCCGCGTCTTCCACCGCGTCCTCGACCGGTTCCTCCTCCGGAACCCGCGCCATGAGCACCCAGTACCCCAACCCCGCCACCGTCCCGACGGTGGCGCACAGCCCCCACAGCCACTCCGCGCCGAGGTGGTCGATGACGAAGCCGGACATCAGTGGGGCGACGAGGCCGGCGACCGACCAGGACATCGTGTACATGCCCTGGTAGCGACCGCGTCCGTGCAGCGGGGACAGCCGGACGACCAGCCCGGTCTGGGTCGGCGCGTTGACGATCTCGGCCAGGGTCCAGACGCACACCGTGAGGATGAAGACGCCGACCGACCCGGCGAAGGCGGTGAGCCCGAACCCGTACCCGGCGAGGAGGGACGAGGCCAGCAGCAGCCGACGGGCGTCCCGGTGTTCGATGAACCGGGTGACGGGGATCTGGAGGACGACCACCAGTACGCCGTTGACGGCGACGACCATCCCGAAGTCCGCCGGGGTGAACCCAGACTCGCCCATCGCGATCGGCAGCCCGACCAGGCCCTGCTGGAAGATGAGCGCGACGAGGAACGCCAGCCCGACGACGCTCATGAAGCGCCCGTCGCGCAGCACGGTCCCGAGCCCGACGGAGTCCTCCTCCGCCTGCTCGGCCTTCGTGGCCCGCGTCGGCCGTGACTCGGGCAGCTTGAGGAAGATGACGACCGCGCAGGCCAGCGTCATACCGGCCTCGACGAGGAACCCGGCGACGTAACTGACCTCGACGATGAAGCCGGCGCCGGCGGAGGAGACGGCGAACCCGAGGTTGATCGCCCAGTAGTTGAGGGAGAAGGCGCGTACGCGGTCCTCGGGGCGCACGATGTCGGCCATCATCGCCTGGACGGCGGGCCGCGAGGCGTTGCTGGCCATGCCCACCAGGAAGGCCACGGCCGCGATGGCGACCGGGTCGTGCACGAAGCCGAGCAGCGCGACGGAGAAGGCGGTGGACGACTGCGCGATGAGGAGAGTGGGGCGCCGCCCGAGCCGGTCGGTCATGACACCGCCGCCGATCGACGAGACAACCCCACCGAGCCCGTGGAGGGCGACGACGAGACCGGCGTACGAGGCGGAGTACCCGCCGTCGAGGGTCAGGTAGATCGCCATGAACGTGGAGACGAAGGCCCCGAGCCGGTTGACGAGGGTGCTGGTCCACAGCCACCAGAACTCGCGGGGCAGCCCGGAGACGGACTCGCGGGCGGCGCGTTTCAGGGCGGCGAGTGACACAGGGATCCCCCACGGACGTAAGCAGCACAGATGGTGATGACAAATTACGAGGGGGCCTCTCGGGGGAGCCACTCAATTAACAGATCCCGTCAACCGTCCGTGAATCGTCCGGTAGCCGGGCGGCCGAGCAGGGGAACAGGACGTTCTATTACGCTCGGGGCATGGCCGACGCACCGTACAAGCTGATCCTCCTCCGCCACGGCGAGAGCGAATGGAACGCGAAGAACCTGTTCACCGGCTGGGTGGACGTCAACCTCAACGAGAAGGGCGAGAAGGAGGCGGTCCGCGGCGGTGAGCTGCTCAAGGACGCCGGCCTGCTCCCCGACGTGGTCCACACGTCCCTCCAGAAGCGCGCGATCCGCACGGCCCAGCTGGCCCTGGAGTCCGCGGACCGCCACTGGATCCCCGTACACCGCAGCTGGCGCCTGAACGAGCGCCACTACGGCGCCCTCCAGGGCAAGGACAAGGCCCAGACGCTCGCCGAGTTCGGCGAGGAGCAGTTCATGCTGTGGCGCCGCTCGTACGACACCCCGCCCCCGCCCCTCGAGGACGGCACGGAGTTCTCGCAGTCCGACGACCCGCGCTACGCGACGATCCCGCCGGAGCTGCGCCCGCGCACGGAGTGCCTGAAGGACGTCGTCGTCCGCATGCTTCCGTACTGGTACGACGGCATCGTCCCGGACCTCCTCTCCGGCCGTACGGTCCTGGTGGCGGCCCACGGCAACAGCCTCCGCGGCCTGGTGAAGCACCTGGACGGCATCTCCGACGAGGCGATCTCCGGCCTGAACATCCCGACGGGCATCCCGCTCGCGTACGAACTGGACGCCGACTTCAAGCCGGTGAAGCCGGGCGGGACTTACCTGGACCCGGACGCGGCTGCGGCGGCGATCGAGGCGGTAAAGAACCAGGGCAAGAAGAAGTAGGAATAGCGATCATGCCCCCGACCTGCGCACACGGCGCGGATCGGGGGCATTTTCGTGGCCCAGGCCCGGCCGGTCGGCAAGAGTGCACAACCCCCCACCCGCCCCGTCAGTCTCACGCAGGTGAAGGCACCACCCAGGTCACCAAACAGGGGAAACCACGCCATGCGCATACGCGCCACTGTCGCCGCCGCTACCGCCGCCGCCCTCAGCGCCGCTCTGGCCGTCACCGCTCTCGCCGTTCCGGCAGCCGGGGCCGACCAGGACGACTCGGCCTCGAAGTTCTCGAACTTCGACATCAACCACGACTGGCTGGACTACACCGTTGGCGTCGAGGCCGCGAAGAAGAGAGTGATCCCGATCTCCGCGACGGTCACCGACCCGTCCGGCATCAAGAGCGTGTCGTTCGAGCTGAGGCACGGAGACGACCCGGCGACGGCCGACGGGATGATCACCGCGCCCGCCACCTGCCACGCGATCAACGAGATCACCTCTTGGTGCGAGGCCCTCCTGTACGCCGACCCGAAGGCCAACCTCCACAGCAACGCCCTCGCCGGTCTCTGGCTCCTGTCCTCCACCGCCGTCGACGGCGACGGCAACGTCACCCGCTCGGACGGCCTCGACACCGCAACCTTCGCCCGCATCAAGCGCACGACCTACATGACCCAGACCGACGCCACCCCGGAGCCGGTGACGAAGGGCAAGAACCTTACGGTCAAGGCCCAGATGACCGTCGCCAGCTGGGAGAAGAACAAGAACGTGCCCCTCATCGGGCACCAGGTGCTGCTCCAGTACCGCAAGGGCACGAGCGGCGCCTTCGTCACGCTGAAGAAGCTCAAGACCGACCGGAACGGTTGGGCCAAGGCCACCGTGAAGGCGACGGCGGACGGCGCGTACCGCTACACCTTCGCGGGCACGAACCTCACCCTGCCCGCGGCCGGCTGGACCGACTACGTCGATGTGAAGTGAGACCCGGACGGACCGGTGAGCTGACCGTCCGGAAGAAGTAGCACGACGAAGGGCCCCGGCATGCGCGCCGGGGCCCTTCACCGTCGTACGGGATCCGTATCAGAGCCCGGGGAGCCCGGGTCCGCTCCTTCCCGGCGGCTCCGGCGGGTCGGTCCGGGGCGAGGACGGAGGCGGGGGCAGGCCTATGCGCTGGGAACGCGGCCTGGACTGTGAGGGCGTCACCGATTGCCGGGGCTGATTGGTGTTCGGCTGCGGGGGCGTGGGTGTGGGTGTGCGTGGTGACGCTGGGTTTTCTGGGCGGGCCAACGCGACGCGAGGCAGCCTGGTTCGCGGGTGCGGTTGTGCTGAGCGCGGGGATGTCACCGATCGTCGGCGCTGATTGGTGATCGGCAGCGGGGGCGCGGGCGGCGACGCCGGGTTTTCCGGGGTGCCGGGGGCCGTCGGGGGAACGCCCCGCAGGGGGCGGAGGAGCGATTGCGGGCGGGATGGCGTCGTCGCGTCCGATGTCGACGGCGGCTCGGGCCGTGGCCCTGGCGGCTCGGTGGCTCCCGCGCCGCCGGGCGGCTTCGGCCCATTGGGCGGTGACGGCGGCCGTGGCGACCCGCTGGTCCCCGCAGACGAGGTGCTCGACCGCGACACGCGCCCCGGGCGGTCGGCCGACGGCTCGGGTGTGGGCCCGGGGGGCTCGGTGCGATCGCTGTCGGCCTTGTATCCGTGCGCGCTACGCACGGGACCACCACTGGGGAACGGGGTGCGAGACGCCGACGGGGTCCCCGGGCGCGACGGGGGCACCTGTGCCGGCCCGTCCGGGACGGCGGCCGGGGTCGGCAGGCCGACCGGCGACTCCACCGGTCCCGGCAGGCCGACGGCTGGCGACGACTCCAACTCCTTCCCGCACAGCATCAGTTGCCGTTGGAGGTTGATCCACCGCCGTGCCGCCACAGCTTCCGCGAGCATTCCCGTCAGGTCGTCGATCAGACCGACGACGGGCACCGAGATCGCGTACACCAGGAGCTTTCCGAACGCCCGTGCCCAGAGCCGCTCCGCGTCCCCGGTCAGCGCGCTGACGCAGGCGGCCGTGACGGCATCCGGGCCGCCCGTCAGGGTCCGTTGGACCGAGGCGGCGAAGAACAACTCCGGCAGGTCGTGGCTCTTCCCCGGCCCCTCCGGGGTCCGCAGCTCGTCCAGTACCCCGATCACCGCGGCCCCCGCCTTGACCACCGCCTCGGGCGCCCACTGCCCGGGGTTCCCGGGCGGCGGCTGCACCTCAGGAAGGAACGCCGCCAACTTCCCGTACGATTGCGCCACTTCGTGCGCCAGCGCCGTCACATCCCCGCCCGGCGCGGGCGTGGCACCGTGTACCGCGATCAGGCGCTCCCGGGCCCAACCGGCCATCAGCTCCTGATTGTTCACCCCGAACTCCCTCGTTCGTCGTGAATCCCCAGGTTCCTCCCACCGGACCTGGCGCGGGAGGGCGCACACCGAAACACGGAAAGCGCCGGCCGCGCGCAACGCGCCCCCCTGTACCTTCGGCGCACCACACCACCGGCAGACGAGGCGGCGTTCAGGCCCCCGGCCCGCGGTCCCCGCCGGCCTCGGCCAGGTGGTGGAAGGCCCGCGTGGTCCGGGGATGGGCGATCTCGTCCAGCAGGTGGCGCCAGTCGAGGTCGGCGACGGTGGGGTGGGCCCGGTCCCAGGCGGTGAGCAGCGGGGCGAGATCGGTCTCACAAGGGTCGCGGGGTGCCTCGGCCGGGGATTCCGTCGTGGTGTTCGTCTGCGAGGGCACCGTCCGCTTCATGGGAGTCTCCCTTCCGGGGCGGACCGCGAGCCGCGGATCCGGTGCGCGGTCCGCGTCCGCCCGTGGAGTCACCGGGTTCTCACACCGTCAGCGGCACCGGATGGATCTCGTCGGCGAGGTGGCCGGCGCGCCCGTGGATGCGCTGGACCGCTTCCGCCGAGGGGGCCTCCGAGAGGCAGTAGACCGTGCCGGAGGCGGGATCCGCCCAGGCCTTCTCGAAGTGGACCGCCTCGTCCTTCTCAATGGCGAGGTCGGCGTTGTGGGCCTCGCGCAGCTGGTCGGCAGTGATGCCCTTCATGTCGTGGTGGACGTCCATGAACTGGGGCATGGCGTCGCACCTCCTATCCCTGATCTGATCCGACCTGATCAGATCTTGTCTGACCTGATCTGCGATCTTCTTGCGTACGGGGTACCGCCTGTCTTCCATCCTCTGCCCGTACGCCCGCCCTGGCGACCCCATGCGCGGACCCCGTCAGTGCCCCGACGAGTTCGGCCCGTGCCCCGCTCGCCCGCGCCCCCTACGTGAGGCCGATCTCCTCGCAGGCCGCCGCGTAGTCCGGGGTGCAGATGTCCTGGACGGTGTAGATGCCGTCCTGGATCACCGTGTCCTTGATGTTGTCCTTCGTGAGGGCCACCACCGGGACCAGCTGCGACGGGATCTGCTTCTGCGTCGGGCTGTCGACGAGGTCGCGGGTCAGCGCGTCGAACTCGATCGAGCGGCCCTGGACCTTGGCCACCGCCATGGACGCGGCGTTGTTGGCCTCCAGGATGAACGACTTGTAGACGCTCATGTACTGCTCGCCCGAGACGATCCGCTGCACCGCCTCCAGGCTCGCGTCCTGACCGGTCACCGGCGGGATCGTGCTGGCGCCGGCCTCCTTCATCGCGTCGATGGCCGCGCCGGCCATGTCGTCGTTCGCCGAGTAGACCGCCTTGATGTTGCTCAGCCCGACGGCCCTGATCGCGGCCTCCATGTTGGCCTTGGCGACCTCGGGCAGCCAGTCCTTGGTCATGTACGACTCCGCGATCTGGACCTTGCCCTGCAGCTCGTTCATCGCGCCGGTCTGGAACCGTGCCGTGTTCGGGTCCGTGAGCGAGCCGTTGATCATGATGATCTTGCTGGTCGCGGCCTTGTCGCCGAGGGCCTCAACTATCGAGCGGCCCTGCACCTCGCCGACGAGCTCGTTGTCGTGGGAGACGTACGCGTCGATCGGGCCCTCCGCGAGCCGGTCGTACGCGATGACCGGTATGTCCGCGTCCTTGGCCTTCTCGATGGCCGGCGCGATGGTGTGGGCGTCGATCGCGTCCACCACGAGGACGTCGACCTTCTCGGCGATCATCTCTTCGAACTGCTGGTTCTGCTTGGCCTTGTCCGCCTCGGCGTTGGCGTAGAGGACCTTGCCCTTGCCGTTGGTGAGGGCGCTGACCTGCTTCTTGAAGAGCGGGTAGTCGAACTTCTCGAAACGCGTCGTCTTCTTGTCGGGCAGAAGGAGCCCCACAGTGATGTCGTCGCCCTTCTTGGGCGCCGCGGAGCCACTGCTTCCACTGGCGCTGTCGATGACGCCGCACGCGGCGAGCGAGAGGGCCGAGGCGGCGGCCGTCACCGCTATCACGGTACGGCGTGCGGCGATCCGACGGGGGGTACGAGCGTTCACGGGAGGTGCCTTCCAGGCGGGGAAGCATGACGAACCCAGATACAGATACGGAAGCCAACGCCGGGACAGCACGTAACGTCAAGAAGTACTGGTTAACGAGATGGCAACAGGGTGCCTGTTGTGCAAGTACAGAGCCAGAGCGTCAACTGCTGTGAAGTGTATGCCTGTTCGAGGGCGACCCGAGCCGCCTTCCTCCTCTCCCGAACAGGGCGAACGGCACCAGCACACACAAAAGAACCCCGCTCTCTCCACATTGGGGAGGAGCGGGGTCCCTGCGACTCACGCCGAGGTGGCTGACGTCGAGGTGACTGACGCCGCGTCAACCGCACTGACAGGGAGCGCCCGACTGGCATCCGCACCCGCAGCCGGAGCCGCAGCCGCAGGCGCCGAACAGGGGCAGGTGCTTGATCTCGGCGGGATGCTGCGTCTCGCGCTCCTGCGTCGGGTCGGGCGTGCTGGGGGTCTCGGCCATGGGGCCCTCCTGGAGGATGGTCCTGGAGATCCGGATCCTCGGGCTCTGGATCCGCTGGATCCTGGAGATCTGGTGCCTTCTCCCCATTGCATGCCCGTTCCGCCGGGCGCATCAACGGCGCACAGGAGTACGAGGGGTCAGGTCCCCTCGACGCCCGTGGGCGGCTGCACGTCCTGCTGCAGCTCGTCCGCGTGCTCGCCCGTCACCAGGAACACCACCCGCTTGGCGACCGACACCGCGTGGTCCGCGAAACGCTCGTAGTAACGGCCCAGCAGCGTCACGTCGACCGCCGTCTCGATGCCGTGCTTCCAGCGGTCGTCGATCAGGTGCTGGAAGAGGTGGCGGTGCAGGAGGTCCATCTCGTCGTCGTCGTTCTCCAGCTGCATCGCCAGATCGACGTCCTTGGTGATGATGACCTCGGCCGCCTTCGCCATCAGGCGCTGCGCGAGCTGGCCCATCTCCAGGATCGTGGCGTGCAGGTCGTGCGGGACCGCGCGCTCGGGGAAGCGCAGCCGGGCCAGCTTGGCGACATGCTGGGCGAGGTCGCCCGAACGCTCCAGGTCGGCGCTCATCCGCAGCGACGTGACGACGATCCGCAGGTCGGTGGCGACCGGCTGCTGGCGGGCCAGCAGGGCTATGGCGCGGCCCTCCAGGTCGTGCTGCAGCTCGTCGACCCTGGCGTCGGCCTCGATGACGCTCTCGGCCAGCTTCAGGTCGGCGTCGAGGATCGCCGTCGTGGCGCGCCCGATCGCCGACCCGACGAGCCGGGCCATCTCGACCAGACTGTCGCCGATCGAGTCAAGTTCCTCGTGGTACGCGTCACGCATCAGGTGTCCCTCTCTTGGCGTCCGTTCGGGGGCGGCACCGGGCCCCGTGACCCCCACGCTCCCACGTTCGGGCAGGCACGCGTCGTTTTCGGCCCCGACAAATGAACCAATACTGGCTCCAAGGTGAACTCTGGGCGACGAGTGTTCGAGGTCGCACACTGTTGGCTGTGGCCATGTCGTACCCCATGCCTAACCTGGACGCATGGACGTGAACGCGGCAGTCGCCGCAGCGGCAGCGATCGCCGGGGTGCTCACCGGCGTCATCGCCATGCTGGCGTTCCGCTGGAGCGAGCGCGACCAGAAACGCCCCACCCGCACCTCCCTGCACACGGACCCCGTGCTGCCGCCCGGTGTCGACACGGTGCTGTCCGTGCTGCGGTCCTCCGCCGTCGTACTCGACGAGGCGGACGCGGTCGTCAAGGCCAGCTCGGCGGCGTACGCCCTCGGACTGGTCCGTGGCGGAAAACTGTCGGTCGAGCCGATGCTCCAGATGGCCCGGGACACCCGCCGCGACGGCGAGATACGCCAGGTCGAGCTGGACCTCCCCCGGCGCGGCACCGGCCGCGGCGAGGCCCTCGCGGTCTCCGCCCGCGTCGCACCCCTGGGCTCCCGGCTCATCCTCCTCCTCGTCGAGGACCTCACCGAGGCCCGGCGCATCGAGGCCGTACGACGCGACTTCGTCGCCAACGTCAGCCACGAGCTGAAGACCCCCACCGGCGCGCTCTCCCTCCTCTCCGAGGCCGTCATGGGCGCCTCGGACGACCCCGAGGCCGTCGAGCGCTTCGCCGGCCGGATGCAGATCGAGGCCACCCGCCTCACCAGCCTCGTCCAGGAACTCATCGACCTCTCCCGGGTGCAGAACGACGACCCGCTGGAGGACGCCGAACCGGTCCGCGTCGACGAACTCGTCGCCGAGGCCGTCGACCGCTGCCGCCACCAGGCCGGCACCAAACAGATCACCATGGCCGCCGGCGGAACCGCCGACCTGCGCGTCTGGGGCAATCGCGGCCAGCTCGCCGCCGCCCTCGGCAACCTCGTCGAGAACGCCGTCAACTACTCACCCTCCGCCACCCGCGTCGGCATAGCGGCCCGCCGGGTGAACGTGCCGGGCGGCGACCTGATCGAGGTCGCCGTCACCGACCAGGGCATAGGCATCTCCGACAAGGACAAGGAGCGCATCTTCGAGCGCTTCTACCGCGTCGACCCGGCCCGCTCCCGCGCCACCGGCGGTACGGGTCTCGGGCTGGCGATCGTCAAGCACGTGGCCGCCTCGCACGGCGGGGAGGTCACGGTGTGGAGCTCCGAAGGACAGGGCTCCACCTTCACCCTGCGCCTCCCGGAGGCGGGCGCCGCCCGCCGCGCCCGCGCGAACCGGGCACATCTGTACGACCATGACTCGCACTCAGAGTCACTCCCAGACTCCGACCCCGAAGCCGGGGACGGACCGTCCGACCCCGGCGAAGAGGCCGACCGGACCACCGGCACATCCCCTTACGATCCGCTTCACGCCCCGGAGGTCCTTCCGTGACCCGAGTGCTCGTCGTCGAGGACGAGGAATCCTTCTCCGACGCCCTTTCGTACATGCTCCGCAAAGAGGGCTTCGAGGTCGCCATCGCGGCCACCGGGCCCGACGGACTCGACGAGTTCGAGCGCAACGGCGCCGACCTCGTCCTGCTCGACCTGATGCTGCCCGGCCTGCCCGGCACCGAGGTCTGCCGCCAGCTGCGCGTCAAGTCCAACGTCCCGGTGATCATGGTCACCGCCAAGGACAGCGAGATCGACAAGGTCGTCGGCCTGGAAATAGGAGCCGACGACTACGTCACCAAGCCGTTCTCGTCGCGCGAGCTGGTAGCCCGCATCCGCGCCGTGCTCCGCCGCCGCGGGGAGCCCGAGGAGGTCACCCCGGCCGCCCTCGAAGCCGGCCCGGTCCGCATGGACGTGGACCGCCACGTGGTCACCGTCTCCGGCGCCAAGGTCGACCTCCCGCTCAAGGAGTTCGACCTGCTGGAGATGCTCCTGCGCAACGCCGGCCGCGTACTGACCCGGATGCAGCTCATCGACCGCGTCTGGGGCGCCGACTACGTGGGCGACACCAAGACCCTCGACGTCCACGTCAAGCGCCTCCGCGCCAAGATCGAACCGGACCCGGGCGCGCCCAGGTACCTGGTCACTGTCCGCGGCCTCGGCTACAAGTTCGAGCCGTAAACCGACCCGTACAGCGTTCTACGGCCTCTGTACGCGCACGACGCGCGCCGTACGTCGAAGGGCGGGACCTCCCTGAGGAGGTCCCGCCCTTCGACGTACGGCGTGTACGACGGTTCAGTTGCCGGCGGCAGCCGTGTCCGTCTCCGAGGCCGAGGCGCTCGATGTGGCCCCCGCCTCGGGCGTCTCGGCGGCACCGGTCCCGTTCGGGGAACCGGACGTCTCCGGCTCGGCGGAGGTGCTCGGCGAGGCACTGTCCTCGACCGGTGCCTCCGGGACCTCGGTCGGGCCCCACGAGGAGAAGAAGCTCTCCGCCGGGACGACGAACGCGCGCAGGCTCACGTCACCCGTCTTGCTGAAGGCGAAGGTGATCTTCTGCGCGTTGCCGTCCTTGACCGCCTCGCGGCTGCTGGGCAGCACGGCGGAGGCGTTGTTCGCGCCGCCGATGACGAGCGAGCCACCGGCCGGGATGCTCAGGCTCCCGCCCTTCGCGGCCGTCAGCTCGGCGGTCTTGCCGGTGCCGGGGACGGTGATCGACTCCAGCGTCTGGGGCGTCGTACCGCTGTTGAACACCGTCGCGGAGACGGCGGCCGGGCCGGTCGACTCCAGCTCCGGCTGGGTGATGATGACGACGTTCTGCAGCTTGATGTCACCGACGGAGGTGGCCGCGTTGTCCGGCTTGACCTCCAGCGTCTGGGCGTTGTTTCCGGCTGCGCACCCGGCGAGCGTGGCGACCGAGAACGCGAGGGCGGATGCGGCGAGGGCGCCGCGTCGAAGGCTGCTGCTCACGGCGGCGGCAACTCCTTGGAACGCACGGGCAGCTCCTTGTAAAGCCACCCTAAGTGTCTGTCAGCGGCCTTAGGTTACCGAGCCGTTCCCACGCCACCGCACCCGACCCGCCTCTAAGGACGGGCGGGGGTGCCGGCTCAGGAGAACACGGCTGCCTCATGAACCACTTCGACATATCAGATAAGTACTGTCGACCGGGCTTGCGGATTTCCGGTGAAGGAA
>Ga0307513_10003879_pt1 | contig 20116 bp, 17 predicted proteins | sample 15_EM_MG_FD_202174 | JGI IMG/M metagenome (GOLD analysis project Ga0307513, IMG submission 202174) | Populus trichocarpa ectomycorrhiza microbial communities from riparian zone in the Pacific Northwest, United States - 15_EM | ecosystem: Host-associated > Plants > Roots > Unclassified | place...
AGGATTTAACCGAGGTTTATGAGGGTATGGATGACCCATACATCAACTGGAGTTTGATAATTTTGCCCCCCATCCCTCACATGCCTCATGAGGTATAGGGGGCAAATGTGTACTTTTGCTGATGAACCCTTCGTTCCTCGTCAACACGCGGTCGCAGTTTCGGGCTATCGGTGAAGTAGTTGCCCTGGTGGCCCTGCTCCCTGGTATTGCACTCTCTCCTGAGCTGCTCGGTCCGTACGGTCGGCATTCGAAAGATCGAGACCCTGTCTCGGTCCTCCGCGTTCGTACTTCTCCGTCTTTGGTGAGCCTTCCCTCTCCCGCTTCCCACGTGTGAGATCCGCTTGCACCGTACTGCTACGTCCTTCCTTAGCTGGCACCTTATCTGCCTCCTCAGCTGGCACCCTACTCCCCCTCACGATAGCTGCCACCTCCACTGCTGAGTGGCTCTCCTTGCTGCGTGACTCCCCTCGTCCTCCTTCCGCTCCCGCGATTACACTCTACGGTCGCAAACCTCGCATTAGGTTACACTGTGTCATGGTATAGCACTACCTCCTTGGCCCATGCTAAAGTCCGAACCGCTGCCGCCCCCTGGCTTTTGCCTTGTTGGGAAATAGCCTGCCCCTGTAGCCGTTCGGTTTGGGGTTCGATTTATTATTTCGTTTAAGGTTGAGCAATAGTAGTTTTATTCTTTCCTTCTTGTCGGCCCTTGTTGCCGTGAAAATCTTTTCGTTTGTTTTGGGGGGCCCGCCGAAGGGTTTATGTCTTTCCCTGTTTTCGTTTCTATACTTGTTTTTCCTTACGTGTCTGGAGGAAGGTATTGCTCCGTCTTGCTTTCGTCTTAGGCGCTATGAGGGGGGATGATGGGCTCTGGTCTCGAGGGGTTTGATTTTTCCCATGAGGGGGTGAAGCGCGTCGTTGGATTGCTTGAAGGTTTTGTTCACGCCATGGCTAGCGCTCCACGCGAGTTCTTGTACCTTAGTTACCTAGAAATCAACGAACATATGATATAAAAATAAAAAAAAATATAAAAAAAAGCCCCCTGTTTCCTTGATTCTTTACGCAACCTGGTATTTCTTTCACAACTCCTGTACTTCAGAATATAACGTCTTCTATTCTGATATTCAGGTTCCACGCCAAGAACCCACGAACCCTGACCCTGATCTATCGTTACACGATCAGCCTTGACCTGAGATTGTCATCTCCGAACCTTCACGCTAAACGAGTGTTATCGTTTAGAACATTCCTGTCGTTGTGTGCCTTGGACTAACGTCCAGTCCAAAGACCCCGTTACAGGGCCCCCCTCCCTGTCACTTCCCAGCACCTGCTGTGCGAGCTCTACCCCGAACCCCCGGAAGATCCCTCGTACTCGCGCCTAAAGCTCCAATGCAAGAACCTCCTTATAAAAGAATGGGACGAAGCTGCGCCGGTCTCGGCCAAATACCCATACCGCCCCTCGCTAAGGCCCCACCCGTTCATGGGCCTCTCCAAGTTTGACGCAGGCCGCCTACACCAGATGAGGTCTGGCAAGAGCTACCTCCGCGCCCACCCCTCCTGAGACGATGACGGACCATCCACCTGCCCCAGCTGCAATGAGGCCCCTGAGACCTTCGAGCACGCCGTCCTCCACTGTTCAGCCAAAAGGCCTGCCAGGACCCGCCACCTTCAGGGGGTCTCGGAACTTGGCCCCGACGCCCCCGTCTGGTCCTCCGCCGACCTGTTGGGCGCGCTCACTCGCTTCATCAGGTCTACGGCCACGGCCTTCCCCCCGGGCATGTTTTCCCGCCCGTCCTCCTCCGAAGTCTCTATTTCTTCCCGCTCGTCTAATGTGGTTTCCTTTGGTTATTTTTTATCGTCTCGGGAAAGCTAGGTTTACGTTGTCGTTATTAAATGTTTGGTTTATGCTGCCCGCTGGTTGAGGGAGGGTTTCCTTTAGTTTACTTGTTTTAATTTCGCGCCCGTATGTGGGCCTGGGATTGGTACGGACCCCAGCTCAAGAGAGATGTTCCTGATATTTCCTTTGTTAGTTCGTTTTGGTTTTTAGGTTTTGTTTTCGCCATAGCTAGTGCTCCATGCGATTTCTTGTACCTTTACAACAAATATATGATATAAAAATAAAAAAAATATAAAAAATATAAAAAATATAAAAAATATAAAAAATAAAAAAAATAAAAAAAATATAAAAAATATAAAAAATAAAAAAAATAAAAAAAATAAAAAAAATAAAAAAAATAAAAAAAATAAAAAAAATAAAAAAAATAAAAAAAATAACACAAATAAAAAAAATAAAAAAAATAACACAAATAAAAAAAATAAAAAAAAGCCCCCTACCGTATTAACTCAAATAAGAGAGCGGTGTGCTATGTCGTTGGAGTTGCCCCCTCTGGTAAGGTCTGGTATTTTTTTGTTTTTTCACCCCCTTTTTTGGCTGTGTTTTCCGCCCCTTCTCCAAGGTAGGGAATTCTTGACTACATAGCACACCGCTCTCTTATTCGAGTTAATACGGTATTTTCTTGATTCTTTACGCTACCTGGTATTTCTTTCACGACTCTTGTACTTTAGAATATAACGTCTTCTATTCTGATATTCAAGTTCCACGCCAAGAACCCACGAACCCTGACCCTGATCCATTGTTACACGATCCGCCTTGACCTGAGATTGTCATCTCTGAACCCTAACTCCAAACGAGTGTTATCGTTTAGGACCTTCCTGTCGTTGTGTGCATTGGACTAACGTCCAGTGCCAAGACCCCGTTACAATAACCTTTTCAACAACTAATAGGTGGTAGGGCGCAGTGGATCTACTCCTTTGTTTAACGAACGATGCAAACACTTTTATTGATACGAATAAAGAGGACAAACAAAAGCTATAAGAGAAGAATCAAAGAATAAAGAGATCGTATACAATAACGAATGACTTTGACGAGACAAGAGATAACCGTAGGACTGTGAGCGAAAATGCGATGATCAACTGATAACAAACAAACAAAGGAAAGAACAGGCTATCTTATATCCTCCTCAAGTGAAAACCTTCCTCCCCGCACACTTCCAATGCGTGCCAGATTTCTCTCCCACTTTCCGTCCCCAGGTCGTCCTTCTTTTGCGTTGTGCAGATCCATATCCGAGGCAGAAGTATCGTGCCCGAGGGTAGTGTTATGCTACATGCCGAGGGTTGTGTCTGTCACCGAGGGTGAGCATGGATGTTCAGCTCTTGCTGGTGTTCGTGTTTCATCGTTGGTGAATCGGTGTTTGGTGATGTCGCATCTGGTATGTAGGGTCAGGGTGTTCGGTGGTAAGAAGCTACTAGTGGTGGAACACTGGTGAAGCTACCGTTCGTTTTAGGCTTATAGCTGATCGTAGTTGCGTTTCCCATCCAGTGGGAACGCAAAATATATATGGTGAGCAGCCTAAAGGGGTTAATTTCCAACAACATTGATGGTTTTTTTTCTCGCCCCAGCCGCTTATTGTCTTCGGGCTTTCCGTGGGCTCATCGTCGCCTGGTCTGCCCTCCCATTATGATACCTTGAAACCAACGTAAACAAACATCCAAACTATTCTGTTCCTTCTCCTCTCCCCTCTCTCATGCGTTTAGAAATCCTCGTCCCGGGGTGGTACTTGGATTGGGCTCTATCTCCTGCTAACCCCTTTTTCTTCTCTTGTGCATCCTCACCCTAGCTGAGCTCTTTATTTCCCCCCTCTCCTCCGATCATTACCGCTTTCCCATACCCTACGAGTATTCATCCATCCCGTTTTCTCTGTACTTACATTGAGCGGCAGGGCACTCGGTCGTTGTAGCGCCAAGCCACCACCTTGCACAGCATCTCAATTGTGAACATCTCATTCTCGTTTACAGTATTGAGCCTGATTCGCGGACTTGATCTTTTACCCCCCCACGCGCACTCGGGATAAGGGGTCGAAGTCTTATTCTTAGAGTACTGCGGAAGATTGGGCCTGTTTCTGTGGGTGCGCAAGCCAAGTTTCGGAAACTACTGTGAGCCTCCGACTGCCTCCTGACCTACCCCAACCTTTCAATATAGTTCACTTGACGGTCACCGAGATCTGAATTCGCAGGAGATCAAGGCTCGCTCGACCGGTCCCTCTCCCAATCTCCATACCACATTCTTTCTCGGATATTCCTGCTTATATTGTACGGCCCACACGAAACGAGAATCTTTGAATCGTACTCAATTACTTGAGCCAAAGCTATTTGATTGTTCAAAGGGTCGAAGAACGACTTGTGCGTTGTTGACTGAGACAAGTTTTCCCTATTTGGTAGTCGACACTGGGCATCCATTCTTGGCATCATCGAGATTGTCTTTGGTTCGGTAGACGTGGGAGGCCGTGATATCTACCAAGGAGACAGTATGGATACCGGTGATACACCTCTCGCATTCGCCGCCGGTCGTGGGTACCCGGAAGTGGTGGAAATGCTCCGCGGGCGGGGTGATGTCAACCCGGACAAACCAAATAATTATGGCCTGACACCACTCTGATGTTGCTATCGGGAATGGGTATGAGGGAGTAGTGAATCAGGCATCGCCATGTCGGAGTGATAGCGCTGCCGCTGCCCCTAGAATCCGCTGCCCCTGTATTACCCAAAACTGATGAAGCATCACCCTCCTTACAGTTTCTAAATCTGGATGGTCTATCAGCCATTCCGCAAAACCACACTAATTTCACAATAATGCCCGCCCCCGCCATTTCCTCGCTCCTCTCCTTCCTGCTCAGCCTCAACCCATAGTGCCGAATGCCGCGTTGTAGTACTCGCCGTATCGCCTTTCCTTCTGCGGTAATCCTGCCATAGAAACTCAATTTTAATATTTTCCTTTGTTTGAAGGAACTGAGATTCAATGGGAATGCCCACATATGTCACCTACCCCTGCAAATCTCTACGGATTTCCCTATCTAGTTTAGTCAGTATAATCAAGGGTTTATTACATTGAGATAGGCCGGGGAACGAAGCTTGAAATTTCCATCCCATCATATCTTCCCATCATATCTTCATCCTATCTACCTTTCCTCTTACTTTTTAGATATTGGTTCTACGATCGCTTCCACTGTTGTTGTTCGATTGTGCTTTCAGCAGTTCCTTAATTTCCGTTTCCTTCCACCCCTCTGAGATATGGATCTGAGTGCTGTTTAGATATATAGAGAATATAAAGCGCATGTACTTCTGGCACCCGAGTGAAGAGATATAAGGGCTAGCCAACTCAAATGTGAGGGCGATTGGATTCCGGTATGGACATGGCTTAGCCGGGGTCATTATTACCTGCTAGGTCCTCCTGGTGGGATCTTTGAGATGAGGTTCTAGGGACGTCCGTACTTTTCTTTAGTCTTATTCGTGAAGGAAAATCAGCTCGGTACGAGGACTTTTGACCCTGAAATTAGCTCCCGTTTCACTGGCACTGATATCCTTCCCTAGCTTGTCAAAAGTCATTGTGCACCAGCCACACTATTGGTTGTCGAGCTACAAGAGAGGTGGGTCTTAATATGTTATGGGGGAGCGAACGTAGTTTGATTGACTTATAGAAACAAGATAAAAGAGTGAGAACGTGAACGAGAAAAGACTGATGATCAAAATAAAAGAATAAGGAAAAAAAGTCCTGCTTTTATCCCGTGAACAACGCGCAATAAGAAAGTAACTAGAAAAGCTTTTCCTCCACATGATACAGATAAGAGCTAGTTCGTAACAAGAGTGTTCCAGATACTGTTGATGAGACGAGGAGAAACTGTAACTACTGCACGATTGTTTCTAATACTATTGATGAGACGAGGAGAAACACAAACTAATGCACGATAAAGAATAAACGAAACATGAAGCAACAGTTCCTATCGACGGTTTCAACAGTGGGAAAGTCATTCAATCCTTTTATCCACCGCAACATTTTTCCACAGGGGGCATTGTAGCCGATACTCATGGCGGGCATCACGAACGAACCCAGACAATCTCCCCAGCTAGGCAAGGAAATATCTGTCATTCTCCGGATGTTAGTGTTCCAATCATTCTATACTCTACCTTAAATTCAAGCGATAGGGCGCCTTCTGGGGAAATGATTTATTCCGCAATAGTATTGGACATCGAGTGATAGCGTGTTTTTCCATAATAGGTTGTGTTGTGGGAAGCGCTGATTAGACATGTTTTCTCATCCCGAGCTGGTTTAAGAGTGATTAGATAACTTTTGGGCAAAAGACTCAAAGGTGAGCTTTTAGTACCATATGTGGGGGGGGGGGGTCGCATGTAAAAGAAGTCTAATAAAGTGGAAAGAGCTTAATACCATCAATAATAATTTGGGCAGCCTCAACAACCAAGAATAAAACACACTTAGCCTTACTCCCAGAATAAAAGGGTTCCGCAGTGCGGGTGAGAATTGGCAAATCATTTGGGTCTGCTGGCCATTGAAGGAAATAGTTTTACCGATCTTCAGCTGAGGTACTTGGTCAAGAGGAACCAGTGTTCGCATTAATTTAACACCCTGTGGTACTGAAAACAGGAAAATTCGCGGAATAGTATCTTCTTTACGGAAGGGGAGATGTACGGTCCCTAGGCAAAAGTGTTCGTGAAAATATGAGACATCCGGCTAAGCGATTTCACGAACACTTTTGCCTAGGGACTTTACGAGCAGTCAACTGTCACTTTCGAGAAACCGCAAGTAGAAAAGATAACCAACACAAGTCACTATCAATTCAAGCACACTAAACTAATTCGCAAAACCAAGCCAGCAAACCGCACAAAAGAGAGAAAATTCCGGTGGCAAAGAGAGCCCAGCCTTGCAGGTTGTCTGACTAACTAGGAACAGACCCAATTTTCCTCCCTCAAACCATAGACCAACAGTTCCTCCGTTGTGCTGTGTTCCTTCCTCACGATCCTCGTTGCTGTTGTCCGTCGCTCAGAAGGAAGGGGGGACAAGTGTGAGAGAAGTCAAAGAAGCTAACATACATAGAGCCCTCTCTGCCAAGACTAGGCAACAGCCACCCCTCTGCAGAAACGTGACACCCATTAAAGCCAAGATCGTGACTAGCCATCTATTTAGTCTAAGTTATTCGCAGATAAGCAAGAAAACCGCAAGTTAAGAAAGTCAAATTCAACCCATAACAGTACCCGGGGGAGCTGAGTTTAGCTTGGTGCATAAAACCAAATACGGTGCATAATGGACCCAAAGGATGTGAATTGGTCGCAACCGCGTTCCCTGAGTGCCATCTCTCTGAACTAACCGTAAAGGCAGAGGTATATGATGGAAAGTTATTCATCAACCCCCCAAAAGCTCTCTGGATTATAATACGACAGTGCCCTAGAAAATGTCATAGTTTGTGATCATTTTTGCACTACCTGCGCAAATCCTCAGTCATTTTCACAGGTTTTAGGACAGGCTATGCTAGCTGCCGAGTGCTACCAAGGAGAAAAAGGAATTAGTTCTAGAAATCAGAATTTCTGGTCTGCCAGATCTTGAGCTGTATAATATTGATATATTTTTGTTTTAATTTATTTGGAGGTGGGGTGAAAATCGGGATTTCAGAGGCTCTGACTCTAGGTCTTTTTAAGTGGTGGTTGGACTAAAGAAAGATAATACGTCCTGATCCTTGCGTGGATCACCACACCTATTTCGGTATCTCCCGACACTCTCTTATTCCCCCCGTACCGGTATACGATACCGTACTCCTATAATAAAAAAAACACACTTCAGCAAAATCCGCTCCGTAAACAGTTAAGTTAAGCAATCTATCGCGCTCTCGAAAAATCTGTAATGCACCTCAACGATCGATCACACTCCCGCAACTACACGTTCATCTAACGGTTTAGGGCAGATACCGGTATCGTACCTGAAGGGATACTGGTATGATAGGGCTGTGAGATAGAGGTGCAGGAAGATTCCGTGGTATGGAAATTTCAGGGATGATCGGAAAGACGACGAACACAGCGGAAAAATAATTGGGATGCCGGTGGTTGGGATCGAACTCACGTTCGATTTGGCAGTCACCCCGGCCAAGGGCGAGGCCAGTCGGTTACCGGCATTGCATAAGTTGCAGGGGAACGAGTTGTTTGCATAAGGTTCCGCAAGAAGCCCCACTTTTCTTCCGCCAGGGAATTCCGATTGTCGACAGACTCCATCATCAATCACCCGTTGTGTCCTAAGCGGAAATATCCAGAAAATTTCCTAGTCTTTCAATAATAATATTAACTCTTTGAACACTGCTGTTAATAACATCACGATGACAAATCTAACATCCTAGCCTGGCTCTCCCCTCCAGAGCTAAGGCTACGGCATCAGGAAATCTAGGATGACCGTGTGGAAATTATAGGGCAGTGGCTCTTACAAACCGAGGAATTTAGAAGCTGGTGGGCGGGGAGTGGAGGAGGTGAATATAATAACGGAGTTTTGTTTTGCTATGAAGATCTGGGTGCCGGTAAGACTTATATTAGGTAACAGAAGCTACCCTTGAAGGATGTGAGAAAAGGGCGGGTGCTGACGAGCTGTGATATTAGCTCATTGGTTGTGAATAGCTTGCGCGATCAAGCTGCCGGAGAAAATGTCGCGGTTGCGTATCTTTATTTCGACTTCGCCGCCCAGAAGGAGCGGTCATCGACGAGTGTGTTAGGGGCCATACCCAAGCAGATTGTAAACTGATTAGATGAGGTTCCGGGGGAAATAGCGCGAGCCTACGGGGATCAGAAAAAGGTGATTGTTGGACGGGACAGCGACTTTCCTATATTGTGAAGATGCTGCAGACTACTTTTTCCGAAAAGCGAACATTCATTTGCATTGGCGCTCTAGACGAATGCGCAGCCTAACATCAGGTCAAGCTTCTTGGTTCACTGAACCAAATCGTGCAAAGGTGTCCCGGCACTCGAATATTCGTGACTGGGAGACCACACATTCGGGCTAAAATCGGAAAGCGTCTTGGGGGGCGAGTAACAAGTGTACCCATCACTCCTAGGCGAGGTGATATCACCAGTTATCTCCATAGCAGGCTAGATGAGGACAATCCCGGATGCGACGGAAAGCAGTCTAGAGGCAGGCATCCTGAAGAAAACTCCTGACGATATTTCGGAAATGTACGTACAGGCACAGGCAGTGGACGGGCTCTCTTGAGTTATCCACTGACATCACACCCCGCCCAAACTTCCCTCGAGAGTCTGGCGTTGCGGGGGCTATTTCTATTGTATTTATATGAGCCTGTGTGGCTGGGGATTTCCCTCGTATTCCCATTTTCAACTGCCCTCTTGCTATGTGCACCCTCTCTCTACTTTCGTTGTCCATTTCTTTTTTCTATTGTTTCCTTCCTTTTCTCTCTTCCCCTCTGAAAGATGGACATGATGGGTGTATAGATATAGAGAAAGGTGATCAAGTACAAGTATTTCCGACATCCGTGAAAAGCGACGTAAAAACTGGCTATTATGAGGGCTGAAGTAGAGCGTACAGTCCCTAAATGACTTGGTATATAATGTACATCTATATTCACATGAAAAACGAACGGATAAAGGAAAATAACAGTGTATAAAGAACAAAGCTAAAGTAGACGGGAAAAAAAATATATTGTAAACCGGGGACCAGGATAGAATGATAGGATATCATAAGAAAAGAGCCAGAATCAGTGTTCCCAACGGTCCCGTCCGGACTGCAGGCCCTAGCGTCCAATGGTCCCTTCCGTCCCGGGCGGGGTTGGTATGGATGGCCGGGCAAGGCGTCTGTCCTCGACATTAACTGCAGGACGGTAGGTTGACGGTCGGGCCCTGCAGTCTTTCTGGAAATGGTAAGTTCCGGTAGGGCCTGACCGTCTTTGGAATTGACGGGCGTCATCTGCAGGGCCCGGCCGTCCTGAATCAGGACGGGCGTCACCTGTAGGTACCTGCTGTCACCTGCCGTCCTGAGTGAGGACGGGGGTCACCTGTAGGTACTGTGGCGTATGAAATCCTGTTTACGACTTTAGCACATTTGATATAGATAGTTTTCATATCAGCACGTAGATAGGTAGTGCGTTGGGCGGACGAGATGGGACTAGCTTGAGATTACGTAGTTAGAGCAAGGGTGCGAAGGTTTATAAGGTGGTTTAGTTAGGTAGAGAAAACAGCAGCGGACAACAACGACAACCTCAGTGAAAGAGGGACTTTCGGAACGCTATCGTGACTTTGCTTTCTTTCATCATCGGAAACTTCGTGATTCTATCTGCTTCGATCTACTTCCGGCTGTGTGAGCGGTGATTGCCCCTCCGGTAGCTTTTTTGTTTTCCTTTCGTGTCTTTCCCGTTTGTGCTGCCATTTCCACCGAGGGAAGTGATTCAACCGTGATCGACACCCACTTCTCTTGGAGCCCGAAAAGGACGTTTCAGTACCTGCCGTCACCTGCCGTCCTTACTAAGGACGGCAGTCACCTACAGGTATTCCATAAAAATACTGTAAAAATACTTTCGATTCGCTATCTCCGTCAGCTTATAATAGGTTTAGTTTGACAGGTTAATAGAATTGCGTGTGTCGGTAAATAAGATTTAATAACGTCCTGATAGCTAATCTTATCCCACATAGGAAAGCACTAACCCTTTTGAAGACTTCTTAGCAGTAGATTCGGAGATAGCAAACAATAGGAGTTTTTATGGTATTCATAATGTGTGATTGCTCTATCCGCTTAGCTGTTGCTTCATACATTTGATAAGAGAAGAAGATATGCTTGGGGATTTGGAGGGCAGAGCGGTAATATTAGGCGGGGAATTAGGGCAGGTTCCGGGCGCCCAGAACTGGGATCGGATATGAGTGCACAGCTTGGCTGATTGATGAGAAAATTTGATACCTGATACCCAAATATGATGATAGCATTGTAATAAAGATGTTTCGTTTCTTCAAGCACAGACTCCCGGCTCGGAAATTTAAAAATAGCAGTTCAACTGAGACACCTGTCGGGCCCGGCCGTCCGTCCCGGGCATGGGTTAGGACGGACTGCAATTTGGCGTCCGTCTCGTCCTAGGCAAAAGACGGACGGACTGGACGCTTGGGAACACTGGGGCCCAGAATCTTCATGCCGCAACCATAATCCCGGGCTACAATAACCCACTTCAACTAAAATGATCCGGGGTCTGAAAAAAATAGGGAGGAGAGGAAGGGTCACTACCGTAAAAACTCGGTAGATGTACTATCGGGGATCTCAATAGCACCACTTCACCAAACCACAACAGGCTTAGATGAGCAGGTTAACAAAAAAACGAATACCAGTTAGGGCCCGTTTACTGATCCGTCGCGTTTCGAGATTTTGGTGGGGAAACTAGACGGTGGTGTCTCAACCAGCATCATATTCCGATAGACGTAGCAAAACTGTTTACCCTGTTTTCAACCGTTTAATACCGTAAAAACTCAAATAGAAGATAAATGTGCTAGGACGTTGGAGTTGCCTCTCCTAGTAAGGCGCCTCGTATATTCCTTTTGTTATGTCTCAACGGGGGGCTGAGTTTGCGGTGTTTTCCCCTCGCGCAGCTGAGAAGGGAAATTCCAACGTCCTAGCACATTTATCTTCTATTTGAGTTTTTACGGTATTCTGGGTGTTAGACGGTCAAAACAGGACGCGGCTCAAGAGGTCGGATTGCAACCACCGTCTACTGGCACCACCTAAATGCTACCAACCTTTCATGCCTGCAATAACAAGAGCAGCTATGAATAAGCTCTCTTTTCCTTGCACAATTAGCAATTCCTTTTGTCATAATTTAGGGCAAGTTTATTAACAAAATTCTCATCATTTGATTGTAAGAGAGAATTGTTGGTCAGTCCAATATCTCGGTTGTTGAGTACCGTGAGAATTGAAAGCTACCTGGTTGCACACCTCACGTTTGTGGATCACACTTTTCACACTACTACGCACTGTATTAGGTAAACACACACCCATCAATTTTCCCTACCACTCTTCGACCGTTTAGCCTCCCTTGACGGTCGGCACCATCTCCGGTTGCTTGACCGCCGTCTATTAGTAAACGGGCCCTTAATGAGATACAACAAGCTCAGCCTCTCCACGCTATTCCTTGTCTGGGAAACACTATTCCTTCTCGGGGCGTTTCGTCTCGGATTGCGAACGCCGGGGGCCCGATTTCCGATAGTGGATCTACCGAGTTTTTACGGTATTCCACTACCAAGATGATAGCGAGGGGCCGTCTATAAGAGACATGCAAATAGATAGACAAGGGGCTTAGTGTGAAAAATTACCCCGAAAGATGGCAGTTGCATAGTTGTCAAGTGAGAAAAGAGGGGGACAAGAGAAAAAATGGATAGGAAGATACTGGATGCCAGGGGGTTGGGGGAAGGCTTAAGGAGATGGAGAGGCAGTCGGAAGGGACAGATCCGTGATTCTAGGAAGGCCGCCAAGGTTAAAGCTAGAGGATAGGAGAAAGTATTGTATTTGATATCATTGCGATTAGCCGACATGAGGGTAGGGCCCGGTAGTCTCCTATCAGCTCCGACACCTCGATCACTCTTGTTAATAGGATCCGAGAATATGGTAGGTCTCATATGTCAAGCCTATCGGCGTTGGTGTCCCCCCGTTCCCTTAGCAGCCTCGCCACTGCCTCATGTCCATACAGGGCAGCCCACAATATTGGTGTTCGGCCGATGCTGTCTGGCTCATCGGGGTTGACGTCTTCGCGTCCCAATAATAGCTTCACCACTGCCTCATGTCCATTCCTGGCAGCCCACGATATTGGTGTTTGGTCGTCGTCGTCTGGCTTATTGGGGTTGACATCTTCGCGCCCTAATAGTAGCTCCACCACTGCCTCACGTCCGTTCTCCGCAGCCCACGATATTGGTGTTCGGTCGTCGTCGTCCGGCTCATCAGGGTTGACATCTTTGCGTCCCAATAACAACTTCACCACTGCCTCATGTCCATACCGGGCAGCCCACAATATTGGTGTTCGGCCGATGTTGTCTGGCTCATCGGGGTTAACGTCTTCGCGTCCCAATAACAGCTTCACCACTGCCTCATGTCCATTCATGGCAGCCCACAATATTAGTGTTTGGCCGCCGTCGTCCGGCTTATTAGGGTTGACATCTTGGTGTCCCAATAACAGCTTCACCACTGCCTCAGGTCCATACAGGGCAGCCCACAATATTGGTGTTCGGCCGTCGTAGTCTGGCTTATCAGGGTTGACATCTTGGTGTCCCAATAAGAACTTCACCGCTGCCTCATGTCCATCCCTGGTAGCCCACAATATTGGTGTTTGGCCGTAGTTGTCTGGCTTATCAGGGTCGATGTCTTCCAGCCCGAGTAGGAACTTTACCGCTGACTCAGATCCACTCCTAGCAGCCCAAGAGAGCGGCGTAGCACCAGTTTCATCCACGCCATTTATATCCACACCATCCGTGATTATCAGAGCCCTCGCAACCTCAACAAGCCCAAATATAGACGCATAGTGAAGTCCCGTGAACTTGTAAAAGCTCACACTCGAGTGGAGATAATACCAGGGGAGGGTGTGCTCTAAGAGTGGCATAATTGATATATGACATTGGTAGTGGCTGAAGAGTTTCAGTGCAAGAGTTTTCCCACCATCCGAGAGTTGTTTTTTCAAGTGGGCTCCCCAGTATAAAGATGCATATTCCAGGAAGGGCGGATGTTGAGTGTTCTGAACGTGGGAGCCTGAAAGGGCCATTACCTGGTGTGAATTTAGATATGTCAAACAGGTCTCTGCAATTGTCGAATGAGGGCTCTCGAAAAGGTTACGATGACAGGTCAAATACTCTTGTAGCGTGTAGTGGATTAGTCGAACAGTTGATCCCTCCTTATCCACCGCCACAATCCCTTGGCAGGAGCTTAACACTGTCCGAATAGAGGGGACGTTGTCAACATTGAAATGTTCTAGCCCTATTTTCACGCCTAAGGCTTGGCATAGCTCCTCAGCTCGCATGGGTCGTTCCGCATGACATATCCACATCAAAGCTATCATTCCGAGTCTACATTTCTGATCACCCTGAGCCTTGATCCGATCTAATGTTGCGCCGTATGCATCTTCTAGGCGCAAGCCATCCGTCATTTTCCGGAGCCTTTCTCGTCGTTGGTGGATGGTAGTCTCCTGTAGAATTGCATCGAGATTCAGAGAGACTAATAGAAACCTAGATATATGTCTGTTAACGCATATCTTGGATATGATTTCTCATCCAGCCGATCATACTCACATCTCCGAGGCAGTTTCTGGAAGCTCCTTTACAATTTCCGCCTCCAATCTCTCATCCATCTCATCCAAGGTTGTGTCTTCAGCAAGTTTCGTGTGAATATATTGGACAATATCATCCTTCCGGGGAATTATCGATAAAATGGCTACCCCACTAGGGAGGTGCTTTCCTACTTCACCACCGACATGTGGTCTGCCGGTTAGGAATAGGCGGGTGGCCGGGGAAATTTTGATGATGTCCTTAAGTGAAATAAGGATCTTGGTTCGATGCAGTACTGCGCATTCGTCCAAGGCATCCAGGCAGAAAAACGTGGGGCGTATAAGCAAAAGGCTCCCCAACAGCCTCACAATCTCATGCAGTTGTAGCCCCCGACCACCGATGACTTTCTTATGCTTCTTAAACGCATCCTGGATTTCTTTGGGAATCTGCTTAAAACTGCCGACCACCTGCTTCAGCAAAGCACCCAACATGCCCCCCGCTGATTGCTCATTTTGGGCCGCGAAGTCAAAATAAAAACACGCCACGGAAATATCCTTTCCGGGCTCGCCGGCCTCATCGCACAAGGTATCTATCACAAGTGAACTAGAATTGTGATTTGTCAGAAAAAATCCCTAGCATCATACCCGCCTTGGCAGATATCACCCCGCTTACCTAATGTAAGTCTTGCCGACCCCCGGATTTCCCGAGCAAAATAGGGTCGCCTTTTGCGACCCACCTTGGTCACTACGGCTCTTCCAGTTTCGAAATTCCTCTGTCTGTAGAACCCAGTCGCCCACATTTCTAACCCGGCGTGATTCAAGGTCGGAGTGGCGCAAGCGGGGCTCGAGAGGCGACAACCAGGTTAGGATTTCTGCCCTATCATCGGCGACGGTAATGTTGGTATTATTCGTGTTGAAGGAGTGTTTGTTGTTGTTAAGAGAGTTAGTGTTGAAATTTTGGGAGCCGGTGGTATTGAAAGAATCTGCATTACCGGGAACTGGTGCTTTATGTTGAGACATTTTTCTGTTCCTTGAACTTCGGAATGTTGTAGAAGATAAGTTGATGAGGTACTGTGTCTTTAAGTGGTAGAATTTGAGAGAATGGGAGAAGAGCGGGGTCTATCCCCATTGCCCAGCCTAGGCGATGAACATTCGGTCCAGTCATGCTTCTAGAACTTGGTGAAACCAATATCACACCTGTGGCTGGGGCAGGACGTGTAGTAGAAACAGCCACTCCACGGCTCCCGAGTAAGTTAATAAGCGCCCGCGTTACATTAGATGCGTGAAAACGACTCCAACGTTCACCTCTCATGGGGGTGGGATGGGCACCATTGTCGCTGGCTCCGAATTCCTCATACTGAATCTGATAAAATCAATCGCCACTAGGCTCAGGTTGAAGCGCTTCAGTAACATCGAGTTACCCTGCTTTAGGTCACAAGAATAGGGAAGGTATATATTGGTCTCCCTAATTAGACATTTTATATGTCGGTTTGGGCCCTTCGACCCCCATGGACCCCGCCGCGCGAACCACCCCAGAGGCCAATTTCTACAGCCCCAAGAGACTTGCTATTTCTATAGTAAATCCTCGAATCCTACTCGTAGGAGTAGGACCACTATATCGGCCTACCATCCCTTGATTATAGTCCCACCTTGAGGTCTAAAACCTTTCGTTAACAAGTCGGCAACCTGCAGACTTGATTCACTATATGGTATGATAGCACTCTAAGTCTAAAGAAAAGACTATACCTCGTATATGCCTAGCTCTTCCTCGGCCCCCAGTGCACTGGCATGCTCGTGCGCCCTCGGGATCCTAATCGCGTTGGCTCGCCGTCACCAGATGTCACTCGCGTATCTCATCTTAGACTCTCTCATGTCAGGCTCAGCATATTGGCGATTGGAATCTACCAGGGACGTTGTTTAACGGGTACCTCTCTTAGATGCTTCTATTCTCTAGGCGTGAATTTGAAGGTACCGGTAGGTGAGGTTGTGTTGTTCACGCTTTTTGGTCTCCCTCGCGAAGGAAAATTAATTTGGTAGGACGCTTTCCAACTCGGATATGAACTGCGCCGCAATCTTTTCCTTCAAGGGGCATCTCGTCCGATGCTCAAACCATTCATCACAAACCAATACAATCCCCCCTAGCCAGATAGAAAAAAACTTACCATACGCGGGGAACTAGCGGTGGCGCGATACAATACTGGATGGGAAAGTGACGGAGGTGGGGTGTAGGGTCTGTGGCAGTATCTTGTACTGCACTCAGGAATTTGATGCTGGGTGGTGGTGTCTTTTTTGGCGTGGGAGCTCACTCTGCAGGAAGTGCTAATGAGATATGTTTCCTTATAGAATACGGATTTTAAGTGACGGACTTGCGGCGACTAGAAGCTTGTTAGGCTAAAGACTTGAGTACGAGGCTTTGGTAGCCTAAGATCGAGCCTAAATAAGGCACGAAAGCAGGAAAGAGCACCAGTGTGATCTCAATAGGCTCTAGGCCCAGCGGAACACGGAAGACTAAGGACTAGTTAGCTACTCTCTCCACTCGCTAAAGGACTGTATGGCAAAAATCGAAGTAGCGACCGTATAATACCCTGAAATCCAACTAAATAAACATCTAAACTCTCCCCTTCCTTCTCCTCTCTCCTCTCTCACATATTTAGAAATTCTCCTCCCTGAACATGCCTCTCTCTTCTCTTCCGCATTCCCACACCTATCCAAGTTCTCCGATCTTCCTCCTGCTCTCCTCCGATGATTCTCCCAACCAAACCCCTCCTCCTTCCCCCCCCACTTCAACACCATCCCTTTCTTAATCTCCCCTACCCTCCATCTACCACTTTCCCAACCTACGAGCATTCTTCCATCCTGTTTTCTCCACTGGTTGCGTTTAGCGGAAGAGCACTCCGTGGTTGTGGCGCCAAGCCACAACCCTGCACACGCATATCAATTGTGAGCATCTCATTTCTCTTTGCGCTTACAAAAATACTGAGCCTCATTCCTGGACTTGATCTTTTACTTTCTCATGCGTCTTTGAGATAAGGAGCCGATATCATATTCTTAGAGTACTGCGGAAGATTAGGGTTATTTCTGTGGATGCGCAAGCCAAGTTCCGGAGAATACCGTGAGCCTCCTCCGACTCCCTCCTCACCCATCCCAACCTTTCAATTCAACTCACTCAACAATCACTAAAATCTGTTTAAATGGTCATAATTTGCAGGAGATCAAGTCTCCCTCGACCGGACCCTCTCCCGATCCCAAACCATATTCTTCCCCGGATATTCCTGCTTATATTCGGGGGCCAACGCGAAAAGAGAATCTTCGAATCGCACTAAATCACTTGCGCCAAGGCTATTTGACCGTTCAAAAGGCAGAAGAACGACTTGTATACTGTTGACTGAGACAAATTTTGCCTATTTAGCGGTCTATTGGGCATCCATTCTTGGCACCGTCGAGATTGTCTTTGGCTGGGCGAAAGTGGGAGGCAGTGAAACAAGTACCACCAAGAGGACTGTATGGATACCGGTGATACACCTCTCACGTGGGCCGCTGGTTCTGGGTACTGTACCTGGAGGTAGTGGAAATAGGTACTCTTCCGGCGGGGTGATATCAACCCCGTCAATATAGTATTCCCGGCTACACAAAGATTCCCGGCTATAATACACAAGTTGGGTATGATACTAACTCTACTGACTGCCATAGAACACGTGATAATCTACCACTGAATGCTCAATATTATCATCAGTAAAATCTTTTAATAAAATGTAAAAAGACCGCTGTGCTGCTGATTTGTTGTTCTGCAGCGATCAGATTTCTTCAGGTCTGAAAAGCCCTATTTTACACTTCTTCCAGGCCTCGCTCCCCACCTAGGTGTCTAAGACTTTTAAGTTATACCCGGAGGACAAAAGTGCATGAGTTTCCGTCCAACGGAACCATCGCCAAAAACAATTCTTCGCATTAGGAATAAAACATAGTACAAAGAACCAACCACCACAACCACGCCTCTATGGATCCCTAGTGCGGAGTCCTAGCACGCCCAAGTCAAGTCTCTCTTAGAACTTACAGTCCTAGTAGAGAAGATAGAGTCTCTTGCCAGGCTTCTAGTCATATGTGCAACAGCTCTATCTCAGTTGATGGTGGCCGCCGGGTAACCTTAGTTGTGGCCTGCGATGGACCCGCTCTGCTGTAATAGACTCCAGCCTAAATCCACCCAATAAGCTTATAAGACAGGGTTCGTGCCAGGTGAAGTAAGGCCTCTGCCTTCTCGGTATCCGTTCTTTGGCGTGTGCTGGTATGTCGTGTGGTGGGTATTGGAGAGGATTCTGATCTTGCAAGTTTTAGGGTGATTGTTTTTTTTAGCGACGGTTGCACTTCACAAAAACTCATGCACTTTTGTCCTCCTGCAGTAACAGAAAATAACAGATTTTCCTGTCGCCTGGTTCTCCTTGCGCAAACTTTCTAGGGCCGCTGGTCAAGTTGCACTCTTTCCCCGCCAGGCTCCCACAAAGAAGCAAATACCAAGAGACCAACCGTGACCACGGGCTGAATATCAAGGCAAAAAAAAAGAAAGAAGGCGAAAGTTTCAGTCGCATCTGTGTGACAGAGCAAAGGAAAACAACATAAAAGCCCTCTCTTCCTTCCAACTTGGTGTACTTTTTTTTATTACCTTTCTCCCACTTCCACCCCTCCTCGCTCTTGCTACTCACGCTTCTTCTTTCTTGAATCTTTTCCTCTTCACTGCAGGATTGATTGATTGAGATTCCTCCACGTTCACTATAAAAAGGAGAATAAAAAGAAGATAAGAGATGAAGAGGCATGATAGCTAGAATCCCATAGTCGTTAGGGTATGATAGTTAGTTTGGGGTATGACCGGTTTAGGGTCGTGACTGCCACTTGTGGGGTTTTTCCATTCATGTGGGTTTTTCCTGTTTAGTGTGTTTGTGCACTCTCTTCTGTATTTAAGTCTGAGCTACCAGTAGAGAGCTTCCTGTATTGTACATAAAACATCACACATACGACAACCACCACTTACATGCTTTTCTCCTGGACTTCGCGCCGTTACCTACGCTACCCCAGTCATCAGTGGGTCGTGAGCGAGCTGCCATCAGAGTGTCGCTAACAGGGTATGAGCCCGGCCTGACAAGTGCTGAGAAAGCTACAAGATTATTTTTGCCTTCTAAGGAAAGGTTTTTTCACGAGTGTCGATCAATCCATCAACCCCATCAAACTGCAGCATTGCCAGCAAGTTTGAATAACATGTATCTAGCCAACAGACACTGTTTTTTGCGGAATACGCGATGAGTGAACACGAAGGTTCATCATCTATGATGGGAATGAGTTTTCCCAAACTAGATGGGACAAACTACTGCTTATGGGCTATGCGGATGACAGATGTTCTCTAGTGGAAGGGAATGTTGAAATTCTTTTGTATATTTCCTATGTATATTCAACACACTACCTTGTATTCTTTTACTTAGTTTGTGTTTCGGCTCCGCCTGTCCACCGCTTACATTACTACAGCTAAGATATATATTATGGTGTTTTATTGTTTATTTCAGGATAATATCTCGGGATTTAACATGTGCTTTCCAATCACGTGTTCAGGATTTTACAGTTGTTTATGCATCTCTTATGCACTATTCTTGGTCATGATATGTCTAATAATCGCTTCACACCCTTTTGTTTTCACGCATATAATTTTGGGATTTACTTGGTTGGATTTCAGGGTCAAACATGTTCGCACTTATGTTTCTTACATTGTTTTCCCTATATTTCTCTTGTGCATCTGGACACGCACTTTTCTATAAATAAGGTGCTACCGCCAACCTGGCTTGGAAGAATTAAGAACCGGAACTCCTACCAATCCCTTCTTCAACTCCTCGCTAAGCGTGACTTGCATCAGCAAAAGTACACATTTGCCCCCTATACCTCATGAGGCATGTGAGGGATGGGGGGCAAAATTATCAAACTCCAGTTGATGTATGGGTCATCCATACCCTCATAAACCTCGGTTAAATCCT
>Ga0307513_10003880_pt1 | contig 20113 bp, 27 predicted proteins | sample 15_EM_MG_FD_202174 | JGI IMG/M metagenome (GOLD analysis project Ga0307513, IMG submission 202174) | Populus trichocarpa ectomycorrhiza microbial communities from riparian zone in the Pacific Northwest, United States - 15_EM | ecosystem: Host-associated > Plants > Roots > Unclassified | place...
ATTGTTGTTGTTCATTCCCTAAGCACTAAAATATGAGGATATATATGCAATAATTGTTAAAATGACTAACAAACTGTGACAGTGCTTTCCGCTTTGCTTCAAGAGTTCTGCTTGTAGGAGGTTCTGGTGCGGTATCAACAGACATATCTCCTTCACCTCTGATTACGGTTCTCCTTAACCCCGTATTAATAGTTTCCATTCCATCAAGTTCAACAAGTCGGGATTCGACAGCAGCTTGTTCAGCAAGTACTCTCTGGGCATATGTTGAAGTTGAAGCTTCACTACAGAAATTGCAATGAGCAGTGACAAGTAGTGATAGATTCGAACTTGTGTACGCACGGAGAGGCTAATAATTTCTCATTGAACTTATGGCGATCTTGCAGCTCGCGCACTGTCATTTCACCTATGGGTCGTTGTTTCGGTCTTGGCGACGGTCTAAAACCAGGAAGGATGGGATTCTTGCGCCTCACTGGCGATGTTGGCGAGATTGGAGGCCTGTGCATGGTGTTCGGGATTCTCTCGAAATACTTGAAGATCAAATGGTAAAGGAAAAGAGGGGATTATCTTAACTTGGATCTTGACTGGCTAAATTGGGATCAATTTCTGACAAAATACCCTTTTTGGATCCGAACGAGTTTAGCAGTTACGTGACCTTCGATGTCAGAGAAAATATACAGTATGTATTGGAAATGCAGTATCAAGAGAGAACTTGTAGGAAGGAAATGTGCATAAAGTACAAATATTTTTATCAATTTTACATAAACATATCGCCCTGTGCCATTGATACGCATGAGATAAGTCAAAATGGCGAGCGAAGGACTCACCATGCCAGGAGGCATAAACTCATCATTATCCGGATTTTCCGGTCGCCTTCTCCCATTACCAAAAGGCCCAAGATTACCTCTACCAGGGAATACAGGCCCAACGGGGTCAAACCTTGCACCAGGAGGAGCACCCATCGGGGGAAGATAACCGTCTCCTCCCCAGATTCCTCGGTTAGGCGAAGCAATTCCCCTACCTATCCCAAACATGGGGTGCTCAGGACCGACAAACATTCCGTCTCCTGACCCAGGTGGGAAAAGGGAAGGAGGGGCAAAGGGGTTCGTTGGGAAAGGGTCCAAATCCCTTCGTCCAATCTCCAATGGGTTGCGAGGAAATGCAGGATAAGGGGCATACGGGTTGCGATCTGGGGCATCAGGTGGGGTTTGTGGCCGAGGGCGAGGGGCTGTTGGCCCTTGCGTTGGTGGATTAGCACTTGAGGAGGCAGTAGTTGAAGAATCGGCCTCTTCACTGTATCCCTCCTTTTGAAGACCTGGCAACAATTTCTTGACGATCTTAAGTTTAAACTGAGATATAAGATCTGACACCCGGTTAGAGGAGATGAAACCATGGATGAGAGGTTGAGGATTTGCAGCATCGAGGTTGTGGGGGAAAAACGACGGTGATGTGAAGTCGTCAGAGGATATGTCAAGGGAGGCAACATTTTCGCTCTTAAAGCGAGTTCAGTTTAGTTTACCCAGTCGGCGAAGAAGCTTGCTAACCTCAAGAGCTATTGCATTGATAACAGTCCTTTTTCCGAGCTTGGAGATATTGATGACAAACTCCATACTGCTCTGTTCATGTCGATACTTGAATATATAATGTCCAGGCCCATCCTTATTCCAGTTCACAGGCAACGTGTTATTTGAGAGCGGGGCCTGTGGTGGAGAACTATCGACTGCAATCAAGCGAAAGGACAAGGCGGACAAGGAAGCATGTAACAGGGCTGCGATTCCATCCTGGGGCGACGCAAGCGACTTGGATTCTATCGGGAGAAGGGAAGGCAGCGAGCTGACGATAGAAAATGGGTCAAGAATATTTTGAGTCATATCGAGGGAATGAGTGAGTTGTATTACGAGTAAGGAGAAGAAAAGACTCATTATCCGGGCCGACTTGTAAACACCTACAAATATTAATCCGGGACTTCTTCACGCTTCTTCACTACTCGAGTCCTGGCTCCTTCCTCCTTCATCAGGCTCTTCATAAATGGCTCGCAGGGATAGATCATTCTCCCCAGACTCGTCCAACAAAAGGGTAAGACCATCTCATCGTTCACCTCGGTCTCCGTCGCCAACCAGGCGCAGCACCCAGAGGACCAATGGACGGTCACGCTATGACGATGAAAGGGAAAGAGACAAGGACAGAGACCGCAGAGATAGGGACAGGGACCGTTATCGGGATGACAGGTATCGGGATGACAGAAGGCGAGAGTCCCACCGAGATGAACGCAGGCGCTCACGCTCTCGTGAGCGGCGACCTGCAACTCCACCTCGGCCTCTGCTCGCAACAGAGCCAACACAAACGCCCCCTCCCGAAGACGAGAAATTAAGAGCAAAGAGAGCCAAACTTGAAGCATGGAAAAAAGAACGAGAGGCGAAGAAGGCCCTTGTTGAGGCCAAGGCGAAAGCCATGGCGCTTGCCGGTAAATCTGTCCCAGGTGAGTCTTGTTGAACACCCGGAAGTATTCATGATTTCACACCACTTGATCCTTTTTCAGTTGCAGCTCCAGTAACTGCACCGAAGCCTGCTGGTCAGTTGAACCGCTCTGCTCTCGCGGGTCTTGGGCTTAAGGGCCTACCTCTGAAGCCCGAGTTCGCCAATGCCGCAAAAGGTGTAGTTGCTTCCCTGGATGATGCGGTGGAGTCAAAAAGGAAGCTGGAGACTCTGGGAGATATGCCTGCAATTGATATGACCATGGCCGAGGACGAGGCTGGTGTGGGTGATCTGGAGGTCGACGACGACGACGAAGAGGCAAATCGTATGGACCAAGCACTGAAAGCTCAGGCGAAAGATGCAATGCATGTTGATGAGGAGGATGAGGATCCCCTAGACGCTTTCATGAGTGAGGTCAATACCGAGGTCAAAAAGGTCAACATGGAAGATATGAAGAAGATAGTAGACGTGGTAGGCGGCCGGTCCAGAATTAGGCTTGATGAACGGATGGTGGAGAATGGCATGGAGGAGGAACCCGAAGGTCCTCTACCAGACGAACTGGATGCTACTGATCTTAACCCGGAGGATATCCTTGCTCTTGCTGCGAAAAAGGCGAAGAAGAAAGAGCTCGCCACCGTTGATCATTCCCGCATCAGATATGAACCCTTCCGCAAAGAATTCTACGTCCCACCCCCTGACATTGCAGCTATGTCTGAAGAAGACGCTGAATTACTCCGTCTCGAGCTTGACGGCATCAAAATCAGAGGTCTTGATTGTCCTATTCCTGTTACGAAATGGAGCCATTTCGGACTTCCTGCTAATTGGTATGTTTTCTTCTCGCAAGTCACCTCTGCGCTAGATTGATTCAAATCAATAGCCTTGATGTTATTAAACGCCTTAACTACACCGCTCCTACCTCCATTCAAGCTCAGGCAATACCAGCCATCATGTCTGGACGTGATGTTATAGGTGTCGCGAAAACTGGCTCAGGAAAGACTATTGCTTTCCTTTTGCCCCTCTTCCGTCACATCAAGGATCAGCGACCACTGGAGCAAATGGAAGGTCCTGTAACAGTCATCATGACACCGACCCGAGAACTTGCCGTTCAGATCCACCGAGAATGTAAACCTTTCCTGAAGGTGCTAGGTCTTAGAGTAAGCCCAAGTTCCTATATCACCCATTGATCTACTTATGATTCAATTGTCAGGCTGTTTGTGCATATGGAGGGTCGCCCATTAAAGACCAAATTGCAGAACTTAAAAAAGGGGCCGAAATCATCGTCTGTACCCCCGGACGCATGATCGACCTGTTGACTGCAAATTCAGGACGTGTTACCAACCTTAAGCGCGTAACATATGTCGTTTTGGATGAAGCTGACCGTATGTTTGATATGGGATTCGAACCCCAGGTGATGAAAATCGTCAATAACATACGACCTGACAGACAAACTGTGCTCTTTTCTGCAACATTCCCAAAACAAATGGATTCTCTGGCCAGGAAGATCCTTCGCAAACCCCTCGAAATCACTGTCGGTGGTCGCTCGGTGGTCGCGCCTGAAATAGAACAGATTGTTGAGGTTCGACCTGAAGACACCAAATTTAATCGACTCCTCGAAATCCTGGGTCAGATGTATAATGAAGACCCAGAGTGTCGAACGTTAGTCTTCGTTGATCGACAAGAGGCTGCTGACAACCTTCTTCGCGAGCTTATGCGCAAAGGTTATCTGTGCATGTCACTGCACGGTGGAAAGGACCAAGTCGATCGCGACTCCACGATTGCTGATTTCAAATCAGGTGTTGTCCCTATTGTTATCGCCACGTCCGTCGCTGCTCGTGGTTTGGACGTTAAACAGCTCAAGCTTGTCATCAATTACGATGCTCCCAACCATATGGAGGACTATGTTCACCGAGCAGGTCGAACTGGTCGTGCGGGTAACAAGGGAACATGTGTAACCTTTATTACCCCGGAACAAGAGCGATATTCAGTTGACATCTATCGAGCGCTCAAAGCGAGCAATGTTACAGTTCCAACAGATTTGGAGGAACTTGCAAATGGTGAGTGTAAAGCGGCTGTGTTTCCTACCCTCTATTAACTTCTACAGGCTTCTTGGACAAGGTCAAGTCTGGGAAAGCTCAAGCCGCAGGGTCTGGGTTCGGCGGCAAGGGTCTTGATCGCCTTGATAAAGAACGAGATGCCAGAGAGAAAGCCGAACGTAAAGCGTACGGCGAACCGTCTGGAGAAGAAGAGAAAGCCACGCCTGCGGAGGAGGTTGCTGTCAAGGCGGTCGCGGCCAGTGGTGATGACATGAATTTCGGAAATTTCAAGGTCGAGATCAAGCGGGGGCCGGCCCCCGACTCTTCGAAAGGTTTACTTGGTGTTGGCGGAGCTGTCGCTGCTGCGCGGCGTCTGGCTCATGCCAAAGAGGAAGAAAAGATCCAAAGTCAGATGCGAGCTGCGGAGGAGGCAGCGGCGCGGGCCGGAAAGGATACTGCCGCACACAAACAAGCTCTCAGTGTCGTTGCAAAGCTCAATGCCCAGATGCGTGCCTCGAAGCTGGTTCTGCAGTCACAACTTCAAGCAGAAGAATCAGGCGCCACCCGCAGCAAAGCGAACCCAGATTCTACCGACTTCCACGCAATCATTCCCATCAATGATTATCCTCAGAAAGCCCGTTGGCGCGTTACTAACAAAGAGACAATGGTTCAGGTGCGAACGTGCTTAGCATATCATTTACTACGGTGTTAATCAAATTCTAGCTCATCGATATGACTGGAGCTTCTGTTACCAACAAGGGTTAGCCAATCGCTTGATCAGTTTAAATATTTCCACTAACTGCTTACTTAGGTATATACTACGAACAAGGGAAGGAACCCCCTCTAGAAGGGCCACCGAAACTCCACCTTCTCATCGAATCAAATGAAGAATTTAGGGCGCGTACTTCTCTCTTTTTACCTTGTCCGTTGTCTGACGATCGTCACCTTTTTAGGTTGAGCAAGCTGTCAGGGAAATCAAGCGCCTCCTCATTGAAGCCTCTGCAGCTGCCTTACAAGCAGAAATGCGGAATCCTACGGCAACGATTGGGAGGTACAGTGTTCTTTAAGATATTCTTGCGAGTTGTATAAGTCACACATGAAACTTAACACCACCTCTAATTATTCATCTTCTTGTCACCGTGTCATAGCCATATGAGTAGTATGAGCAATCTTCCGTTGGCTAATGCTCCACCCACTACTCAATTTTAAATTTCAGAAAGGGGCTCTCCAAAAATCTTCATAGGCAATGTTTTTCTTTCATTGCGAAATTCTCAAAACATGGGTGGTAGTGGCATTTCTGGCTAATTATAAGTCAGTAAATTTGGAAGGTTTGAGAATGACATGCCGATAAAACTGTTTCATTGAAAATATTTGTGAATTAACGACGGAATGGACTCAACAAAAGTGTTACAGTGGTGGTGCCACTGTATGTCAACAGCAAAAAAGAAAAAGGAGGTGTGACACGAGAAAAGCTACTACCTAAAACACAATCAATGATTCGGACCAAAAACCCTTGACTTCGACCCTGATAGATTATGCCCAGACTCTTTAAGGCGTTTTTCAACATCAGTTGTCTTGCTTTCGACCTCCCGAACGGCGGTGTCTATCCATTGCAAACTTTCCAAGTGGCTGCTGAGAATTTGGGCAATTTGGGACATCGGGTCATCCACTGCATCGGCAGGTTTTGAAGCGAGAGACAACGCGTTGACGGAATCGATCATTTGAGTGAGAGATCCTGATAGATCGTCAAGGTGGGTGTGGAGGTCTGTTGCGACCATATAGCTTTATTTAAACATTAGTTCTGATATGAAAGGCGATAGGAGGAAAATCTCTTACTTCTTGTCGCGCTCGGTGTCAGCAGGTCCAGCATCTAATGTCCTCAAGTTACCACTCTGGCCACCGAGAATTTCTTGAGAAAATTTCTCGTAGGTGTTAAGGGTGGATGCGAGGTCCTTCTGTTGCTGTTCGATATGTTCAAGCGATTCATTGATGTCGTTTTGTTGTCTCTCTGCTGCCTGTATATGACTATGCAACGCGGCAATCTATCTTAGAGATCAGAACCATTGCGCAGAAAAGAACACATCAAATGTTTGGCTTACGTTGTTCCCGTTCTCTATCAATGCCCGATCCCAGACAGACACCTCTGCCGCAAACTTATTAAATTCACGAACATTGTTTTCTAGATCAGCGGTCCATCTGTTTACAATCTCTTCGAGAGACTTTCCTCTGAGCATCGATGGAGGTGGGATAGCGATAGCTGTGGTGGGGTTGATGGTTGTGGGTGTGGCAGCTAATATTTATAAATATGTGTAATAACAATAAAGCCATTGGTTTCAACTTACTTGGGTTTTCCTTTCTCTCGCTATCTTTCGACGCTGTTAATGACGATTATATCCCAAGGTTTTACTTAAGGTAGGTAGGAATAAGCTCTAACCTGCGGTGCCCTCCTTTGCAGTAGTAGGCTTAGTTGCTCCGAAGAGATTAAAAGCAGAGGCAGCTGTTATGAACACGTCACCATCAGCATAAAACAGTGGGGTACAGTTCGAAGAGAGTACCCGGTGGGGCCGATTCTTTCTTTTCAGCATCTTTGTTTCCAGATACACCACTGAATAAAGCGGTTCCTGAGGCTGCGATCATTAGAGAGGGCAGATTTAAAAATCGGAAGACTGACCTGCGGGATTTGTCGAAGCTGTTGGTGTCTCTTTGTTGCTGCCAAGGGAGGAGGCAGGTAGTGTTGTGGAGGATTGGCCAAAACCTCCACCCCCGAAAATATTACCAAGAGTTCCGGAGCTTGATGGGTTAGCTGGCGCAGCACTGGAAGCTGATTTAGATGGCAAGCTAAAGAGGCCACTACCAACGGCGGGCGCGGCTGTTGAAGCGTTGCTGTTGTTTCCAGTGCTGGATGGAGGGAAAACTGGGATATGCAACAAGGTTAGCCAACTCCCTTCGCCTAATAAGACAGAAGTTACTCAACAGCTCGAAGCAGCGGGCTTTGTAGAATTTGCGGTGGTATCACCTGGCTTAGGAAGACTAAATGCAGACGTTCCAGTGAAGAGGGAGTTGGTGCTTGCAGCTGGCGGGGCGGTCGTAGGCGTTCCAAAGATACTGCCCGTTGTTGGGGCAGCTGTCGACCCAGCGCCACCGAATAGCCCTGTTCCAGAAGGTTTTGGACCTCCAAACAAGCCGCCTCCAATATTAGAAGTTGGCGTATTGGAGGTGTTTGCACTTGAGAAAAGACCTGCAGACGCCCCAGATGCAGGAGTAGGCGCTACATTATTCAGACCTCCGCCGAATGTACTACCTCCAGTCTGAGGCGTCGGGGTTGTAGATACATTGCTCGTTCCAAAAATCCCGCCACCAGTCGAGGGTGCTTGTTTAGGCGCTCCGAATAAACCACCAGGCGCTGTCCCACCGAACGCATTTCCACTCGTGGGGTTAGCTGCCCTCTGCTTGTTAATTGAACGATCAGTAAGACATGCCAGACAGACTTGCCGGGATTGGTGGGTTGACCGCCAAATATGTTGCCGCCTGCGTTTTGCTGGAAAGTCATGTTTGGGATGAAGAATAATCGCGTAGAATCGCGTTCGAGACAGAACACAAGCCCGTGGCTGTGCAGCCTTTCATGGAGTCATCTTTCAGCTCTCGATCTAGTACCCTCCTTCAAGTTCAACCATTGGTTCACCTCCAGGATGAAAGCACTTTCACTTCCCTCCAGACAGGATCGCCGCTCGTTGGTGACTGGAACCTTTGCGTTCACTCTCAGGTATGCATATTTCAACCCCACTCGCCAACTAACGCTATCATTCCCATAGGGCTGGATCTATTTCTACAATCCCACTCTTAAAGTTGTAACGGACCAGGATATTCGTCAACCCAGCCTTCTTGAAATGACAGAGGCTAGCTGCTCTCACTACCCACTCTCTGAACTGTCTGAAGGAATGGAAGTGCACATCCATCATATCCACGATCGTCCAACCGAACAACCTACCACCTCGTTCAATGTTGCAGTTAACCATACTCATTGCGTGGCCTCGTACCATCTGGATGAAGTGAAGGGTGACAAACCATACTTGCTTGGCCCTACCAGACGTATGTTCTGTTCTGTTTTCTGAATGAGGAACAAGACTCATGAAGCATTTCCAGTGAACCGGTGTCGCCGTCTTTATTGGAATTATTTGTGGAACCATCCCGTTCATGCACCAACTCCACCCCGAGCTCTTGGAGATGCCTCAGATGCGTTGACCTGGTTCTATGTATGTTTTTTTTGGTCAATATGTACATTCTTTTTCAACATGGTTGCAGACCGACAATTTAATATCAGGTGCAAGGAGCACTGTTCCATTCTCTAAAGCAGAATGTGAGGATCTTTCCCGTGTTGTGGCGGAACTATCTCGTCAGTGGTTTAATGCTGTTGACTCTGCAACAAGAATTCTCAGCCCTTGCTGAAGTGCCTAGGAATGACAAATCCATTTCAAAGACCATTTTTCTGGCATGGCTTCTACGAGAAGTCTGCAGTTTCCGTGACGCCGGGTGCTGGGGTCAGTACACCCAAAGGGAATCGCAGGTCATTCACCAGAAAAGACAGCTTGTCCAACCTTCCTATCAGCTGTCTCCAGTTGCCCTCTCGGTTCTGAACTTCATCGTAAATATCCTGTTCTTCGGCATTCCTCACACCTACCGCGCCCACGTCAAGGTCAGTTTCGTGTCCTAGAAGCATTGACTTGGAACTTTTTATTCCTTTCAGACTACCAGCGAATTCAGAGGACGCCTTTCCAACGTCCAGAAAAAGTGGGAGAGTTACATTGAACGCCTAGTTCGAGAGTATTCTCACTTTTTGCTCATCGTAAGTCTTCGACCCATTTCTAGAAACTCGGTTGTCGACGCTCTCTTCTGCGAAAGTCGACAGTGTTACTCTCGTACGTCCAATGGTTCTTGAATTTAATATTACTGCCTACCAAAATCCCAAGTGCGACTGTAGGATTCCTCGCCATCCCTGATATACCCGAAGCTGCTCAAGTCGCCGCCACCATCGCAACATTTGCTTCCCTGAGCAGCATCATTGTTGGAGTTTTCTCAATTTGGCGGCACCAAGCAAACACCTCAACAGCAGATTCCGTATGTTGCAATCCCATCCTCTTTTGAGCAGAAGGAATATTAAATTTCAGCTTTCACTTTTTAGTTTACCTATATGCACAATGCTCAGCATAGTTATCTTGGGCTCTATGGCCACGCCATTTTACTTAGCCTGCCACCAACCCTCTTGGTGTGGGCTATCTTGATGTTCGCCATATCTGTGATCGTCTTCGTACTGCATGGTGTTGGAACAGATGGAGGCAGTACATGGGCCAAGATTTCTACTTGGTCGGTATTGGCTATCTTTATCGTGCTCATGTTAGCTGTTATTTTGGCAGTTTATACCTTTTCTATCATATGGAAGGTTCAAAGGCGAACTGCTAAGATTTGGCATTATATAGGCTCATGTATTGTAACAAGAGATAGAGATGAAGTATAACTTACCAAACTGGGGCGTTGGAATTTTCCCGCCTAGTAGCACATGTCATATCTATTTTCGATCCTGAGCCTTTTTATGAAATCAAATTTAACATCGGAGGTTGCTTACCTGTGGCTTTCTTTTACACGCCAAGTAAAGCAATAGGAATCCATCCGAGTCTAAGTCTGTCCAAGTATGTCGACGCCAACATATATCTACAAGATCGTGCCCGAATCGGCAGCTCCGCCATCCCCTCTTCCCGATGCACTCCCTGTCAGCGAACTTGATTCATCGGATGGATTCATCCACCTCTCAACAGCGCTCCAAGTCCCTGGAACATTGAAGCGGTTCTTCTCGGACAAAGATTCCGTCTATATCTTGAGGATTATATATGCAAAGGTAGAAAAGGACATCAAATGGGAGAATGATAAAGGGGAGGGTAAGCCAAAATGTCATCGACCAAAAGCAAAGACTTATGCAGGCATCTTTGAATCCCAGGAGGCGTTGGCGAAGAGAATATGTTTCCCCATCTCTACAATGGGCTACGGCTGGGTAATGCTGAGATTGAAAGTATAGTAGAGTGGAAGTGGAACCATGGGTGGGAAGCCGCTATAAGCAAAGCAATTGCTGATTCTTGGTTCATATACTAAACTTCACGACAAAATTGTACATTGAATAAGGGTTCATTGATCTCGGTGTTAACCTCAAACAAGGAAAATTTGAATGGGGGCACACTTCCGTTTCTCAGTGATCGAGGACAAGAATTGAGGCACCCCCGTCAGCGGTAACCCTCTTCCTCATCTTCACGAGGAGATAACGCCGCCCAAAACGAGTTATCTCCTTAGTCTTACCACCACGACGTTGGTCGACATCCACATTGGATTCAGAGATCTTGAATAAGCCAATGCCAGATGGTGCAAGAACAATTGAATGCCCTGTCTGCAAAAGAAAAACTATTCAAACAGGATAGACGGTGAAAGTCATGAAAACCGTCACCTGCAATTTGACAACCTTATCAAATGCATCACTGTCAGAGAAATCAGTGGGGACATGCTGAACAAGGTGCTGCCACCACGTTGGCGAAGAGAATCTGTGAAGTATGGCAATTGAACATAGATCCAAAAGTACAGGGGGAACAACCGTCGGTTCTAGTTGTCAGTTAGAAAGTCAACGTAAAGCATAGTCGACAATCTTGCATTTGCCCACCTTGAGTACTTATGATTACCCGCATCGCAAGATGTCGTTGTTGGCGAATGAGGTTTAAAAGGGCACCAGTAAGGCCAGTGGAATGCCTCTCAGGAGATAGGTACTAAAATTAAAGTCAATTTCTAGAGATAAGGAAGGGGTAGTAGGGCAACCTTATGTGCTTCATCAACCACCAGGACCTTTCCCGTTCCTACATCTGCACGGACAAACAATCGGATAATAATTTCAAAAAGGCCACAGGCGGACGTAACATCGAGGAAGGGGTCTGAAAGATCGATAATCGTCAACACGCCGGCGTTAAATCGAGCTGGTCTCTTTGAAGCCGTCTTTTTAGAATTAGGTGTTGTATCCAGGAAAGAATGGAGCAACGAGAGGCGCTGTTCAAGGCCGGCCAGCTGTGCTGGATTGAACGTCTTTTTGGAGGCATTCAGTTGCACCATGAAGGCCTCATAAGTATAACCTTCTCCGAGGTCTCTGAGGATAGCCTGAAGATGATTAAGCAATAAATTACTAAGGATAAACTAAAGAACTTCGCACCAAAATGATTTGCATATATAATGGTGGAGAAGTAGAGGATCCAACGGCCATCATGGACAAAATAGCAGCTGCATCAAGTTCAGAGCTGTGGAATTGGAGAGGTTCTATGGTGACCTTGTTGCCGAATGGCAAATAGACAGTGCGCATGGTTTGCAAAGATGCACGGGATACATAAACTCGAACTGGGGATCCACTGACATGAGAGGAAAGTGAAGAAGATAGCCAAGCAGCTTCACTCGGGAGGGCATTCAAGCCTCCCTCCCCATAGTGGAGGACCAGGCCAGACAGCGCCTTCTTCAGGGAACCAATTGGCGGGAAGTTCGAAATCAACATGCACTCCAACATCGTTGATACAGTGTGTGATTTTCCAGAACCTTTTTCTATTGGTCAGACGCAAGCAAATCAAAGGTAGCGGATCTGCCGCACCTTGTACACCACAGACGATTGCCGAGAACGGAGCGTTCTATGATGGATGGAAGTTCAGGACAAAAAAGGCCGAATTTTGTTAAGAAGGCGCACTGTGTTCAAGTAAAGGCGTTGATCATCGAGGACTTCCTTCTGGCCTCTAGAGCTGTGACGGACAAGTCGATAAGAAAAAAAAAACACCCAATGGAACGAATTGGTACACACCAGACGGAGAGGACCCTTCCAAGGACCCCGTATTGGGCAGGGTAGCCATCGGATGCTCTAATCATATACGCTTCCCGTGTCATCAATGGCGCAGTCAAGAGGTCGTGTTTTGCAACCTCCGATTGGGTATCGAGGTCAGAGTCTGATGGGTTGGAATCGTCTAACAGCTGCCACTCAGTGTCACCCTGCGAGGATGTTAGGACGTAAAATACGATGAAGGAATATCTTCACTCACAACATCATCTGAAAACTCTACTTCAGTCCTCAGTGAGCTCTCTAGGGAGGATTCCATGGACAAAGGGGCGTGGCTTTCAGGAGCAAATGAACATTTGTATGCGAAAGCCAGCAGGAAGCACGAAATTTCGGATCACGGAATTGTGTTCGACATACAAGCCACGAGTTTAACTTAGTCGAACGCAACGTTCGCGATCAACATGAGGCAGATAGAGTATGGGTTTTTGGATGCCCTCGCCGGTTCGGACAGGCTTTGGTATTGTTAAGGGAAAACATAGCCGTTGGTAAGAGATTTACGGAAGTCACATGTCCGCGATCTAAATTCCAAGAGTAACCTTTTCACCTTGACCTACCTCAAAAATGTCCATTTTCGAAGTCGGCGGATGGGCTGTCAAAGCAGCGCCTGTGCGCGAAGCAACCCAGCGGGTATCCAAAAAACGCAAGCGGCCCTCCGGCCACAACAAAACTGAATCGGCGGGAGTCAATGTCGATAAGCTTATGGCGAAGCTGACACAAGGCCTACCACAATCATCAACCTCCACGAGCTCACACAATGTGGAAGAGCATCAGGAACCGGTGAAAAAGAAACCGAAGCAAATGTACAATCGCAAAGGAACGAGCTGTGCTGGAGTGAGCGAGTCCATTGTACCCGTAAAAATTGGGGATCGTGAATCTTTGTCAAAAAAGATCAAAAACAAACACCAAGGGGGTCTTCGTCCGTCTAAAACAACTTCCAAGAATTCAACACAAAAGGTGCCTTCTGATACTCCCCTCACCTCGCTGCAGAAAGGTATGAAAGACAGCCTAGATGGGGCCCGTTTCCGGTTAGTTTGTTAGCTATTTCCAGGGAACGAAAGATGTCTGATTTCTTCTTACAGACTAATCAATGAAAAATTATACAAGAGTGACAGTCATGAAGCCCATAAATTGATGAGAGACGACCCCAAGGTCTTTGAAGAGGTGAGTGTATTTTCGCTCTTAATTTTCATCAGTTTAAAAAAGAGAAATAGTATCATGCTGGTTTCCGTCACCAAGTACTCTCATGGCCAACAAATCCTATAGCGCATTATGTCTCTTTGTTTACTTCTTACCCGCCAAAGACTGTAATTGCCGACCTGGGATGTGGTGATGCTGCCCTCGCCGCTGGTCTTCTCCCGAAAGGCATTTCCGTGATATCTTTTGACCTGGTTTCCGACGGGAAGTTTGTTGTCGAGGCGGATATATGTGAGAAGATCCCTTTGCCTGGGTCTGAAGATTCCGGCACGGAAAAATCTTCAGGTGAAGGTCAAGTTATAGACGTCGTTGTTTGTGCCCTCAGTTTGATGGGCCTTAATTGGGTAAATTGCATTCGAGAGGCCTGGAGAATTCTCAAACCAGGGTGAGTAATTATCCTTGCTCTTTATTTGAAAATAGCCGATGTAAATGAGCGCAGTGGGCAGTTCCATATTGCTGAAGTTACAAGCCGCTTTACAGATGTCGAGCATTTCCAAAATCTTTTGGGTTCTATTGGGTTTCGAATAAAGAGAAAGGTCCGGAGTTTTATGCTAGTTGAGGCCGTGAAATTAACTTAATATGAATCTTCAGGATGACTCCATGAGCTCGCATTTTATTTTGTTCGAGTTCATCAAAATTCCTCGTTCGAGAAAAAGCGAAAGAGAATGGGCTAAATTATTGTCCAAAGGTATTGTTCTGAAACCTTGCGAATACAAGCGAAGATGATGCGTAGCCTGTATCCGAATTCGAAGACAATTAGATTATTTATTACATGTTTGAGTTGGAACGTGCTAAGATTGCCTGCGATATACGGATCATGATCATCCCTTGAACGAGGCGGATAGTTGCAACATTTCTTTCTTTTGACTTCTTACCATGGTTAACACCATCAACATTGTTTCGCATCCGGTTATCAATGGAGAACTTTCGAAACTCCGGCAAGCTTCAACAACGTCCAAAGAGTTTCGAGAGGTATATAAATCACACTGAGATGGGATTGTTCTTGTTGACACTCCACTATATTCTAGGGCGTCGACACCATAAGCTTGTTCTTGGGCTATGAAGCAACACGAACCTTGGAAGAAACCTTTTACGAAGGTGTACGCCCTTCAAGACTTCAATCAACTCATTTGCAATAAATGACTGTATGGAAATTATACCCCACAGCGAACGCCCGTAGCCCCGTTTGTTGGCAAGACCATCAAGCCTCGAGTTGGATTGACACCCATTCTGCGTGCGGGGTTGGGGATGACGGATGCATTGGTATTTATCGTGCCATCTCTCACAATAGTTATCCGCGCTGAATACCTGTTTAGTTGAAGCTTTTTCCGTGAGTCCATGCTAAGGTTCAAGTATCTTTTTCATCCCTGACTGTTGAACATTAATCTAGATCTGCGCCAGTATACCATCTTGGATTATATCGCGAGAAGGTCACTCTCCAGCCCGTTGAATGTAGGCCATCTTTTAACGTTGACCACGCACGCTGTTTCCTTACTATGACTCTCACAGATTACTCCAAGCTTCCGCCATCACCGCCCATTGATCAGGTCTTCCTCCTCGATCCTTTGATCGCGACAGGTGGAACAGCATGCGCAGCTCTCGGTATGATTGTGGATTGGGGAATCCCAGGTATGGTTGGTTTCATTATTTTGGGAAATATTATAAATTAGTTATGTCTTTATCTAATAGTGAAGAACGTCAAGCTATTGTGCATTCTGGCCTCTGACACTGGTTTGAAGCACGTACAAACCGAATATCCTGATCTCGAGGTTGGTCTCGACCCAGTGCACAGCGTCATCCTGTTGATAACAACATTATCCGCGTATCCAGATTTGGGTTGCAGGAGTCGACAAGGAGTTGACTTCAGATGGCATCATTACCCCTGGCCTTGGGGATTCGGTAAGTGCTTCGCTTCAGCCTTCGGAAAACAGAGTGACAATAATTTTGGCTCACAGGGAGACCGACTTTTCAACACCGTTCGATGAAAGCTACGAGACCTTGTATGCTTCACATTATTGGAATCGGTTTCATAGAATCTAGATTCATGTACTTACTATACTTCACCACACGGATCATTTCGTAACTCGTCAGATGACAATTGTCGGGACTCCGTGTCACGTGAGAAAGACGCGATTTTGAGCACATCTTGCTCATTCGAGAGTCATGCATCCCAACTTCCCAGAATCTCAAGGAGAAATAACGATGAAAATTTATCTTGGTGGGAGAAAAGGCGTCTTTTCCCCCACCACAACTCCTGGTCGTCGAAATGGTGCTCAAAACCTTGGAATCGCCATCGCCGCTCTCCTCGACAACAACCCTTTCGTCACCTACGTCTCCCCACCCCAACAAAACCCAAGGGAGTATCAGCAACCTCTTTAACGACCCCCGCATTCCGGCCTCTACTCTTATTGAGTACATCTCCTCGAGAGCGAAATCAAGCTCGATTGTTTATGTATACGACATCGCAGAGCAGGTCGGCTTTGGTACCCAGACAAAAGAATGGGCGAAGACAACGACTGACACTGCCAGAGTGGTCGATCTTCAGACTCGATCTGGTGCAGGTCTTAGTCTCGTTGGTCGACTTTCCCAAGGAACCAGTCTCGATGCTGCGAAGGGAACCGTGCTAACTGCCTATACGACCCCCAACGGTTTAGCGCAGATGGCCCCTTCATTTTCTTATTTGCCACCCGCTTCTACCACCTCCAGGCTCATTGTCCAGGCCCCCACTGTAACGCCGGTTGGAGAGACCCTGACTTTGTCACCCACCCTCTCTTCTCTCGCCTCCGTTTGGTCCATCCTTCCTGAGAATGTGACTGTTTTGTTATCCTCCACACCGAAGCAAGCAGTCGACTTCGCTACCATCTCATTCAGACTGACCAAGTCTCATGTCATTCACCTTTTCGATCACCACAGCTCTTCCCGTGAGATAGGTCATTCTATTTCTCCACTTCAAGCATCCACCGAGGTCGCGTCGACAATCCAGGATGCTATGCGACAAGCGGGCTACAGTTTCTTCGAATACCACGGGGATGATGCAGCAAAGACCGTCATCGTTCTCTTGAATGGACCATTCGCCGCCGCCGCCAAAGCTGCCATTCGGGGAAACAATAACGGCCTGGGAATCGTCATCGTAAATGTTTTCCGTCCCTGGGATGAATCCGCCATTCGATCTGTCATTCCTTCCTCCGTCACCCTTGTCCACGTCCTCGATGATGTTCCCAATGAGGCGACACAAGGAAGCCTCTATGTCGATGTTTTAAGCGCTCTGTGGAATACGATACCCAAACGTCGGGTGCAGTCGCACCGTATCACACCTTCGCAGACTCAGAATTTTGTCCAGTCTGGCGGGGCATTTTTCCAATTCCTACAAAGGATAACGCACTTCGACAGTGAGGCACAAGCACCGGCAGGCAACAAAGGGGTCCTGTTGTTCAGCGTGCCAAGATCTCCACTGGCTTCGTTCCCGAATTACTTGGAAGAATTATTCCTCCAAAAAAGCGGCATCCTTTCTCGCCTTTTGACAGATTACGATGTCTTCTCGAGACCCGGTGGATTGACGGCCAGTAGGCTCGTTATTTCGCATAATAACATCACCGATCTCCTCCCCATTCCCCTTGCATTGCCTTTAGAACCCAATAGCACTGGTGCCTCGGACTTTCTTGGAATTTTTAATGAAAACCCTTTGAAGACGCATTCAATTCTCAAGCACGCAAAGACAGGTTCGGTGGTGCTCATAGCCACCAGCTGGACCCCCAAAGAATTACTGGAGAATGTTTCGCAGGAGTTCACCTCCCTGGCCTTGGATAGGAAACTTTCAATCTATATCGTCAACGTCAAGGACCTTGCGAGGAATATTGTTGGCGCGGAAGGTCCTATTCAAGATGCGGCGCAAAACCTTCTGTTAGAGTTCGTATTCCTCAGGCTCTACCTTGGACCCTCGGCCACAGAAGCAAACGTTCTTCAATTAATCCGCACCTCTTCCAATGACACTCTTGGAGGAATCACGCTCACGAAATTCAGCTCTCATGCATGGTCTGGTCTTCAACTTGTAGACATACCGTCCCCAGTGGATGTCGCCTCTTCCAACGAACCACTGGCACTCAAAGGGTTTCAAGTTAACGCGATTGCAGTCGAAACGACAGATGGGGAAACAATTGTAAATGGTGCTCACCTGAGTTCATGGCACAATGCAGCCAAACATCTCTTATTCCCATCTATTTTCACCCCGTCGCAGCAAGGGGTCGATGATGGTTTGCGCAACCCTGCACTCCGCCCTGAAGTTCCTGACACAACCTTCCTGGTTACATGCACCGTCAACAAGCGTCTGACCCCCTTGGAATACGATCGTAATGTTTTCCATCTGGAGTTCGACACTTCGGGTACTGGCTTGAAATACGCTATCGGCGAGGCGCTGGGGGTTCACGGTTGGAATGATGAGCAGGAAGTTCTCGACTTCTGCTCTTGGTATGGTGTCGATCCACAGCGACTCATCACCATCCCCATCATCGCGGACGAATCGAGGATGCACACGCGCACTGTCATGCAAGCCCTCCAACAGCAAATTGATTTGTTCGGCCGTCCCCCCAAGTCTTTCTACACAGACCTGGCTGACTATGCGGCCGCCGATGTCGACCGCTATGCCCTTCGTTTCATTGGTTCCCCAGAGGGGTCGTCAACGTTCAAGAAGTTATCTGAAAAGGATACTGTGACTTTCGCGGATGTGTTGAAGAGCTATAAAAGCGCGAGACCAGGGATCGAGCGACTTTGCGAGCTCATTGGAGACATTAAACCTCGCCATTACAGCATTGCTAGTGCGCAGAGCGTTGTCGGTGACCGCATCGACCTTTTGGTCGTCACCGTAGATTGGCTCGCCCTCGATGGTAAGCGCATTGTGCTTTGGACCTATTTATAAGACTAATCGCCCATGGAACTTTAGGTACCGTGAAGTATGGCCAGTGCACTCGATACCTAGCTGGTTTGAAGGTCGGACAGAAGGTCACAGTATCGATTAAGCCCAGCGTTATGAAGGTATGCAAAAGTGTGCATATTGTCGATATCAAATCCTTAATTTCATCGTCAGTTACCTCCCAACCCGAAGCAGCCCCTCATTATGGCTGGACTTGGTACCGGGGCGGCACCTTTCCGCGCATTCCTTCAGCACCTTGCGTGGCTCGCTCAGAAGGGAGAAGAGATCGGGCCTGTCTACTACTACTTCGGCTCTCGATATCAAGGTGCCGAGTATCTCTACGGTGAGGAAATCGAGGCCTTTGTCCTCGATGGTGTCATCACTCGAGCTGGTCTCGCATTCTCCCGAGATGGGAAGAAGAAAGTATATATCCAGCACAAGATGCTCGAGGATTCAGAGGCCCTCGCGAAGATGTTGCACGACGAGGAGGGCGTCTTCTATCTCTGTGGTCCTACATGGCCAGTGCCAGACGTCTACGAAGCATTGGTGAATGCCCTTGTCAAGTACAAGGGCTCTGATCCTGTCAAAGCAGGAGCATACTTGGAAAGCCTCAAGGAGGACGAGCGTTATGTGCTTGAGGTAGCTATCATATTTTACCCCCCCTTGCTCAGCTACTCACTCATCACTCATCATAGGTCTATTAAATTTGCTAGAATGGTATATATCCCAGAGGTTTTGCATAGAAAGTGTACGGGTATTAAAATGTCATGGTTTTACATATCCAAAATGTTGCAGTCGTCGTGCGGCCGTGAACGAAAAGAAGTCGTGTGCAAGAAATTGTTCCAAAGGGTACAGTTACAAAAAATAAAAAATGGGGAACGGGGTGGTTTCAGCCAATCTTGCCGAGACGGGATGAGCGCACAAGGAGGAGGATGTACCAAATCGAAAGTCCAACGATGATAAAGCCAACAACCGTGATGACGATAGCCAGAGCCAGCGTGGCTTTCTTGCCTAGGCGAGGTCCTTGGCACCCTTCTTTGAAGGCAGAGTCGCAAGGTTTGCCCTTGGGTTTTACTTTGTCGTACGCTCCGGCCTGTAATGAGGTGAAATATGGATCTTTCGTGTCGGCAATGACGCGCATCGCAGCCAAGGTAAGCATAGGTGCGTTATAATCGATAGCGACCTAAAAAGATATTGAATATTTTGAGGTGAATTGAACTAGTTGGGCTGAAGTACCTCTGTCTGCGGCCAGTCACTGCGGATATCAAAGTATCTGCCACGTTTGTCCGGTCCACCAACAACAGCACCATAGAGAACATATGCTTCTACAGCAGGATCGGTGTCGATTGTGCCAACATCGTAACCACCAGATGCCATGGCGGAGTGAGGGTTTTGTGGAGAATTAGGGTTCACCCCGACGATGTAAGGAACTGGTACCAATGAGTATTGTGGAAATGTCAGAGGAAAGAAAAATAATATACCAAACATGGAATTCTTCCCGAGAGCGTAGTCAACTTGCTGTTTGGCGAGGTCCTATAACGAGGGTAAACGCCGGATAATCAAATTGAGGAGCGCATCCTTACCTGATATGCGACCTTTTTTTCAGCATTT
>Ga0307513_10003881_pt1 | contig 20113 bp, 20 predicted proteins | sample 15_EM_MG_FD_202174 | JGI IMG/M metagenome (GOLD analysis project Ga0307513, IMG submission 202174) | Populus trichocarpa ectomycorrhiza microbial communities from riparian zone in the Pacific Northwest, United States - 15_EM | ecosystem: Host-associated > Plants > Roots > Unclassified | place...
GTTCGCCAAGCTCTGAGTTGCGGCACCAACTCAGCGAGAGGCGGGCCGAGCGGCTCATGCAGAATTTGTCACTTGTGATTAGACCATTTACTGCCGCTATCAACTATCTTATCGCGATGTTGAAGAAATGATGCGTGAGCGTGGAATCGACGTAGATCACTCAACAATCTTTCGTTGGGTCCAGAGATATGCTCCTGAGATCAGGTATGAAAGGTGAAGTCAAAAGCAGACGTCTGCTGTCCCACCGAAATCTCGATTGAACTTCGGAGGGCTGCCTGCGGGACGCCGCACGGCGCAAGACCAATCCATCTCGCGCATTGCTGATTCCGTGTGATGTCATCTACGAAAGCGCACCCTCTGAACTGAAGCCATCTGTGGCTACGCTCGCTAGCCGATTCAGGTATCCGAGACTCACCTCAAAAGGGGCCTATGGTTCGATCGGGCTTAGTCGGTGAAGGCCTAACCAACAAGTGGGCCTGAGCGAGTTCGGCTTGCGACACATCTCGCCGGCCAGATTTCAGGTGGAGACTTCTTCACCGCCCTGGTACGCTTTGTGATCTCAGCACACGGGCTGTTGCGCTGAGGCCAACTGATCTTGGATGAGCGCGACGACCCTTGCTCGTCTGAAGCACCTTCAAATCAACTCGTCTCGATAAGGTGCCATGTTCAACCACATTGCCCGCAACACCGAGACTATCTTTCGTTGCACAGAAAGACGCGCATGTATCTTGTTGCGCGTGCTCTCCAGTGCTCGTTCGTATGCTCGCTTGAACGCATTATTATCGCTGCGCCGCATAGCAGCCTCGAAGGCTCTACGACTAACGTTTTTGAGTTGACCGCATCCGGCGCGATCGAGCTTCGGATGGCCGAGCAGCTTACCATCGCTACTGCGATGGCTCACACCTAATCGGCAGTAGCGCCATATCTTGCGCACGTTGCTGAAGCGGTGTGGCGTCTGGATATAAGCACTAAAGCGACAAGCTCCGATCGGGCCGACGCCCGGCACATCTCTGAATAGAGCGATCTCGGGGAATGACCTGGCCGCCTCAAACATCAGCTTCCGCGCTGCTAGTCGCGCCGCCAGAGTTTGGTCCAAGACACTGTAGAGCTGCATGATCGCTTGACGAACATCTGGGGAAGGAACTTTCTCGACGACGCCCGTGCGCCATTTTCGCGTGAAGATCTGCCCAGAGCGAACAATGACTCCCTGGACGCGCAGCCGCGCTTTGATTTTATTCTTAAGGCGGACTTGTTGGTCGGTCAGGTCGTCGTAATGCTGGACAAGTTGTTTGAAGTCGCGACGGGATGTCTCTGGTGCGTAGTAGACTTCCGTCAAGCGGTTCAGGCGCAACAGGTCGGCGAGCTTTGTGGCGTCAATGCGGTCGCATTTGTTCGGGTCCTTAGCGATCCAGGCGTTGGAACGCGGGTGGGAGATGACGGCGCGTTGAATCAGCGGCGAGATAATGCTGCGCACCCAAGGGGCCAACTCGCCAGCTTCCATGTGAACATGGACATCTCGACCGAGACCGGTGAAAGCCTAGATGAGATTGGCTTCGCTCATCGGGAAGCGGCGGCTGACTTTAATGCTCCCGTCTGGTGCATTGTTACCTGATGAAAGGTGGTCGAACCAACATCTAGACCAACGTAAACTGTACTCATGAGATGCCTCCTCATCACTTGGTGTGACAGAACACCAGCTATGATAACTTTTGAGACATCTGCCATTGACAAGAACTTGAGCCCGACCTTTCATCCTACCAACAAGTGCATCCGACCTCATGTGAAGATGAGTGGCACCTCATATCGAGTGGATGAGACTTACATCAAGGTCGGGAAAACATGTACATATCTGTATCGCGCTGTGGACAAGCAAGGCCAGACGATTGAATTCATGCTCAGCGCGAAACGGGATGTTTTCGCGGCAAAGCGCGTCTTTAAGAAGCTGATGAGGGCAGAGCATCGGAGGCTACCGTTCTCTATCTCGGTCGATAAGAACGCTTCCTATCCGGAAGCCTTCAGCGCTTCACAAGACGAGCAGGTCGTACCGAAGGACTGCCAACTACGGCGCGTGAAATATCTCAATAACGTGATCGAACAGGATCATCGTTTCATCAAGAAGAAGGTGCGAGCGTCACAGTGCTTCAAACGCTTTTACACAGCGGAACGAACGCTCGAAGGCATTGAAGCCGTGAACATGATGAGAAAGGGTCAGGTCAAAAGATTAGCAGGGAACGATTCGCATGGGCAGGCAAGGTTCGTCGCTTCGTTGTTCGGAATAGCGGCTTAGCGACAAGCACACGAAGAACTTTCGCGCCTCAAAAAATCTTTGCAACGCAACCCTCATGTCTGCGTCCGCCACCGGCCGTCCGAAGAACACGGGTGAATGCACAGATGTTCTCAGGTGGACGTTAGTCAGCAGCCCGATGAGGAGGCACGTCCTGAGAACCGCCGAGCCCAAGTGGGGACGTATCTTGTTTCAAGAGTATTATTCCCGATGAGTGTTGGCTGAACTGAAGGGCAGATTATAGCTGGAGAAGTGACTCATACAACACTGCCTCCGAGTCCCATCGGCAATGCCCGGTTAGAAGAATATTTATGAGCGACGAGCATCACCAAAATGTGGGCGGCGAGGAATTCCCCACCGCCAAACTGCCTGAAGAGAAGAAACCCAAACCCCGCCCGTCTGTAATCGCCCGCTTGCGAAAGTGGCTGCGGCGAAGCACGCCCAAAGTGGAGTCGCCCAAGCCCGTCCTACCTCAAGCTGAAGCGCCCAAGGCAGGGGAGAGTCCCCAGGAGCGCAAATACAGAATTGCGCTAGAGGCAATTGCGTACGGCCGCCCGCTGGAGGTGCTGATTGCCGAGTCGGCGCTTGAGAAGAAGAAACCGAACTTCCTCGTTCGCTGGCTCAAGGGCGTTGGAAAGAACCTCGCGACCATCACTGGCCTCGTCGTCGCTGCCTCCGGCATTGTCTTCGGGATGTTTCAATACTGGGAGAGCCAGGAGCAGCGGAAGGCGAGTGCCTTCCAGCAGACGCGAGAGTTAAAGGTGAAAAAGGTGGAGGCACTGAACGACCTCATCCCCTCGCTGACCGCCGAGAGCCCTGACACACGAAGGTATGCGACGGCCGTCCTTCTCTCGCTCTACGCGGGGGCGGACGCAGACGAACTGAGGATGCTGGACGACAACCTCAGCCAGGTCGCCAACGCCGAGACGCTTGAAGTGCTCGGGGTGTTGCGGAACAACGGCGCGTACAAGAAACGGGCGGCGGAGCTTTTCGCCACGCGGGCAGAACACGAGAGGCGCGAGATGCAAGAGGCCGACAACAAAAAAGATCACGACAAGGCGAGGACGTATCTGAACGCCTCCCGCGCCGACGCTGGCAGGGCGCTGGCGCTCGACCCGGACAACGCGAAGGCTCTCCACCAGCGTGCCATACTGCGGTACGAACACGAGAGTGGGAGCGCCGACGAGGCGCTGGCGGAGTTCAGCAAGGTGATAACGCTGATTGACGAGCATAAATACGGGATGGACAAAGAGGTTTACGTGCGGGCGCACGTGAGGAAGGCGGTTGTCCTCTTCGAGCGCGACAAGAAAGTGAGCCCCGCTGTCTGCGAAGCTTTCTGGGAGGCGGAGAAGAAGTTTGCAGAAGTGTGCTGGAGGATGGACCCGAACGACCCACAAATCTTGACATTCAAGAAATGGTGCAGGAAAAGACCAATCCCGACTGTGTCTACACCCTGCCCGACCTTTCAGTGATAAGGAGAAGCTAGATGTTAAAGGGAATGTTTTCGACGGCGGCGCGGCCGTCGCTGCGCTGGGTCACGGGTGGCAACCTTAGTCGTGCGCTTTTACTGGTAGCCGTCGTGGTGGCGCTGCTGCCTGCGCCGTGGCGGTCGAGCGGTGCCCCCGCGCAGGCCGCGGCCCCGGCGCGCGAGCGAATCAAAGCGGTGAAGAGCTACGCTATCTACTACGATGGTGCCAAGCATCTGGACAACCTTGCCATCAGGCTCGCCCCCTACGACCTCGCCATCCTCAATACCAATCACCTGTCTGAGAAGGAGACGTCAGTCCTCAAATGTAGCGGAAAGCTGCTGGTTTCCTACCTCAGTGTCGGCGAGGTGGACGGCGGCAGCCCTCTTCTGAAGACGGCGCAGGAAAAAGGCTGGCTGCTCGGCGGCAACAAGGAATGGGAATCTTACTACGTTAACGTCACCCTTGAGGACTGGCACAGTCAGATGTCCGCCGCTGCGGGAGACATCCTGAAGAAGGGCTACGACGGCGTCTTCCTCGACACCGTGGATACCGTAGATCTCGAAGACGCGGCCGTGCCCAAGGAAAAACTGGCGGAGGGGATGATAAGCCTCATCCACCGCCTGCGCGCGGAACACCCCGAAATGCTCATCATACAGAACCGCGGCTTCACGGTAATCTCCGAGACGGCGAAGGATGTTGACGGTGTGATGTACGAAGACTACAGTACGGGGTACTCCAACACCAACAAAAAATACAAGCCGTACAACCCCGACAAAATAAGGTCGAGTAAAGCCCGGGTCAACATCATGACCGAGCTGGCCAAGCAGATGCCCGTCCTCACGCTAGATTACGCTAGGTCGGGTGATACAAAGACGGCCTGCGCGGCTACGCAGGCGGCGCGCCGCTGCGGCTTTATTCCCGCTGTCTCGGTCGGCACTCTGGACGACCTACTGGACTACAAGCTCGGTCAATGCCCGTCTGTTCCTGGCCCGTGCGTGCCCTGAGCGGTTCCGGTGCAAATAGCATATATAGGTAGACGACTAGCTCGCCACTAATTCATTAAGCGGCAAGTACCGGTTCCCACATATGCGGCAGTCGCCCTCCTACTTGGTTCGTCAAATGTGTAGTGTTGAACTGGGTAGTGTTGCAAAAATTTCGTCTAGCCCCAATATCTTGAGGTGATGAGTGCTTCCTAAATACCACTTATTGCGGCTGGGAAAATTTTTGCAACACTACCCACCACAGCGCCTGCCTTCGGAACACGGTTGCAGTTGGAGCGATTGATACCCGGTGTCAGGTGCGAAGCATGTCACGGCCCGGGGGAAAAACACTTGACGGCTGTTAAGTCAGGGAATTTTCAAGACCTGAAGATATTCAACCCGAAGGAGCTAACTCCACACGAGTTGACGCAGGAGTTCTGTGGTGCCTGCCATTTCAGCTTTGATCAGGTGATGGTCTTGCCGGGGCAGGATGGCCTCAACAATGTTCGTTTCCAGCCTTACCGAATCTTTAATAGTGCGGGGCACAATAAAAATGATAGACGTATCAGTTGCGTCGCCTGTCATGACCCGCACGTCAAGTTGGAGCGCGAGGCGGCCTTCTATGACTCCAAATGCCTGGCCTGTCACCTCCCCGACGCCAAAGCTGTTCAGACTTTGACCCTCACGGCAAAAGCCTGCTCGGTCGGCACACAAAAGTGCGCAACTTGCCATATGCCGAAAATCGAGTTGCCGGACATGCACGCTAAATTCACGGATCACTGGATCCGCATTGTTAAACCGGGAGACCCGGTTCCGAGGTAATGGAGCGCGGCGGAGCTTTTATTGCAACACAACCCCGCGACATGGGCGAGAGCCTGCTACTGCGCGTCGTGAATGAGATAAATGTTCAAAGATATGTTGACGCGCCTCTGAAATAAGCCTACAAGTAAATACTTCTCCCCATCACATCGGAAGGAGCATATCTAAATGAAAAAGCTTAGCGCACTTATCGCGCTTTTATTCGTCCTGTCTTTTGCTGGTGGAGTTTTCGGTCAAGACAGGCGAGAGGGGCGGAACGACCAGGGCAAATACGAAAATCAGGGTAAGCATAAGCACAAGCACAAGAAGAAAAAACGGCATCATCGTCGTCGCCACGACAGTCGGCACAACCGAGATGAGCATCGCGATCACCGCAACAATAACAGGTAGTAAGCCTGACAAATTAGACGGAAATAGCCTGCCTCTATGCGTAAAAGCAGAAAGCAGGCTATTTCCCTATGAACACCAGCCAATCATTACATGCAGCGGCAACGCACTTTTTTACTTCGCCGATGTGCATAAACTTTGTCCCATTCCAGCGGTATTGCGTAATCTCGTTATGGTCGCACCCCGTCGTAGCTTGTCCGTAAATACGCTCGATTCTGACCATGCCGTCATCAAGGTCCATGTAATGGTCTAACTCACAGGTAAGGGAGTCCGCAACCGGGAAAGTTACGAGCGTGACGGGGCTTCCTTTTTGTAGGGCGGGACAGTCTCTCGATTCTTCTCATAGGGAACAACCATAGAGGGGCGTTAGATTTCGCCGCTTCGCACAGCGTGTCGGGGAAGGAATAAAGCAAATACCGCTGATAGGATATTACTTCTTAGTTTTTAGATATTTCAAAGGACTTTCAACCTTATAGAAACATGATTGTTCCGCATACTCATTCAAAAGCTTAGCGTGTCCGACACCGTAAACGACGAGGATTCGGTCATCTGGCGCATCGGTGAGGCGGATGATGTTGGTGAGAATTGTCAGATTTCTTCTATACCACCACGAAACATAATTTGCTCCAATATACTCTTTACCACGTCCGATACGTAAGAGGTTAAAATACCTTTGATTATCTCTCTCCGTTTGAGCAGGTTGGTTGACATAGATAAGTTGGTCAACGATGGGCAGCGGCAGAAGTTTTGTATATTCCGCACCTATTTCTTCCTTTAGCTTTCGATAATGTCCTTTGAGAAAACTATCCATTTCGGCATCTTTGGCAGCATACTTTTCATAACTGATAGCAGGGTCATCCCAGAAATCACTCCAATCAACACAGTAAACTTTCTTATGACCTAACTCTTTCGCCAAGCGGAGACCTATCTGGTCGGTTTCGTTTTTTGAGAGTTGATAGCTTCCCGACAAGTATCGACCGTAAATTTCCTGAATCTTCGCGTCATCCTTAAGGTCATACTCGAGCACAATCTTAGTCGGTTTGAATTTTTTCAAGTTCTCGACAAGTTCAACCACCTGCTTTTGTCGTTCGGGAGTTGTAATATCAGCAACTTTGGGGTTCACCACATTATTCCCGGGAGTCCCCATGTGATAAGTTCCCAAAATAACGAGCGCCGGTTTCGTCTTGGCATCTTGATCGAGAATGCCAATTTGAGCCTTCACGACCAACGTCGGAAGAAAAAGAAAACAAAAAACGAACGGAAAGAACTTTCCAAGTGATTTCATAGAATATTCCTTCAAAGTAAGGCTATCATTCGTAAAACACCGCGCGAGTTATTTTTGTGGCAAAAATTTTGGCAATATTCCCTATCATTTGAACCCGAGAGAAATCTAACGCCTGGCTTCAGCGGCGGCCAGTGAACCTGATCAATAGGAAGATCGCTGATTGGCCGTCCGCTGCAAGCCGATGTTAGATTTGGGATACTTCGCACCTCTCTTTTTCTTCTCCCATCCTTCGCCGATCAACTCCGCACTCTTTAGCTTGCCTTCGACTTTCCCAGCCGGGCTTTCAAACACTAACGCAAGATTGCAGCCTTCCCTTAATTGGTAGATCATCTGCCTTGTCACTTTGTCATCTGCGGCTATCGACTTACCCCATGAACTCATCTGATCCTTCAAGCGAGCGAGACCGAGCGTGTTGAATACTTCAGCAGAGGGTAGTGTTGCAAAAATTTTTCCAGCCGCAATAAGTGGTATTTAGGAAGCACTCATCACCTCAAGATATTGGGGCTAGACGAAATTTTTGCAACACTACCGCAAATACTGCCTGCCCTCCATTTTCTCTTTTACCGCTATCTTTCAGACTGAAAACGTCGAGCGGCGGTGTTGACCTTAAATAACAGTCAACACCGCCGCTCAAACACTATTTCAGGTCAGGTGCTTATGCCTGAGCAAACGTCAAGTTTTAAGGAATCTGACAGCCTGAACATAAAGCTCTACAGGTGCAGTTAGTAGAGTTCCACGTGCCGCCATTTATCTCGCATTGCTGCGCGGAGGTCTGGGAACAAGTGACGGGCGTCGGTGTCGGCGCGGGCGCAGGCTCGTAGCCGGGACGGTCGTCGAAGAGTTGCACCCAGCGTCCGTCGAACCCGCCGTTGGCTGCCGTGTACCACGCGCCCACCAGCCACATCCCGGCTTCGTAGTTTGTCTGGTCGCTGGTGATGACTCCAGAGTGCACGAAGAAGTCGTGCTGCCACCAGTAGGAGTTGTGCGAATCGTAGTAGCCGCTGGCTGCTCCACGGGTGCGCCCGTAGCTGTCGTATCCGAGCCCCTCGAACCCGCCGAACTCGTCTTGGCTCCAAGGGATTTCCGAGTTCAGTTCGGCCGAGTATGTGCCCCAGATCGGCTTTTTATCAAGGACGGCGGCGTCCGCGCCGACCCCGTCCGGCTTCCCGATGTCACGCGACCTCAGGTAGAAGAGCTGCATCCCCGCGCTCACCTCCGGCTGCCCCGCCTCGTTCAAAATCGGACTCTCCAGCAGGATGTATCTATAGTCGTTCGTCAGCCAGTGGATGTACCACTGGTTACCCGCCCAGTGCGTCGGCGAGATGTCGGCGATGTCCTGAAGTTCATAGGTGATGCGCTTCGTCGAATACCAGGGTATCTCAGTGCCGTTATCGACGTGGCTGGAGAGACTCGACGCGTTCGCGTAATTCAACGGCTTTGCTTTCCACGCACTCACCGCCGACGGAGACCCTTCGGGCACAAACACATAATGCACGTTGTTGTCGCTCGCGTAATGGAGGTTAACTTCGGCTTCTGCCGACGTGTTCATCCGGCTCGCAATCGTGCTGTAGGGGGTCTTGACGTGCCACAGCGCGTGCGCGTGATAGCCGTAAGGGTCTGAGCCTTTATCCCAGTCGTTATCGTCGGCGGCCCAGAGCAGGACGTGCTTGCCCGTCGCCGTCTGCATGAAGTTCAGCCCGCCAGTGTCGTAGGGGCGGCGTATGAGCTGCTCCCCGTGCATCGTGGCCGTGACGTGATTGACGTACTCGCTGCCCCCGCCCGGCGTGCCGGTCACACCGCGCACCAGGATTTCGACGCGTTCCCAGTCGTGTATGTCGTTGCCGTCCTTATCCGTCGCGTGGTAGACGTGGTAGAACAGCACGAGCGACTTGCTGCCGCCCTCCATGTATTCGATGAGACTGGTGTAGAGCGTCGGACGGATGCGCCAATTGCTGTAAGCGCCCGTGCCATAGGCGGAAGCATTGACGTAGTTGTAGACGTTGAGCCAGTTGACGCGATTGTTAGAGAAGTCCCCGTCCTGGTCGAAGTCGAAGTTGGTGATCCAGTCGCGTCCTTGCTTGTTGTTGTTTCCATCCGCGCGCTGGAGGATCACCGGCGCGTAGTAGTGCAGGTACGCCTGGCGTTGTGCTTTGGTCAGGCTCCAAGCCTGTGCGTGTGCGTGGCTCGCTCCAAAACCCAGCGTCAGTAAGACAAGTGCGACTATTGTGAGTGAACGTATCCCGGCCACAGGCCGGGCACTCGAAGTAGAGGGCGGCAGAGCCGTCCCGGTATTTTCCCCTGTTTGCGTATCACGGCGAGGTGAAAATTTCATACGGTGTTCTCCCTATCTTGCATGTGTTGACACAGTAAGGTTCCCAGAGGCACGAGCCCTGACAGGCATCGCGGCCTTCCAGCAGTTCCTTAATTTAAGAAAAAGTGGTGTGAGGTTAACGAAGTTCGCCGCCAGTAGAATGCGATTAAGTTAACTCATGCACGATATGCCAGCGTGGAGCGGAGTGTCAAATGCTCCAAGAGAGTGCGGTAGAGAGCATGTTAGATGGATAGTGTTACAAAAACTTTCAGATTACAAAAGATATTGAGGCAGCAGGGTTCTGGTGCAAACGCTAAGTTCGGCCGATAATCGGTAGCATGAATCAGCCCCCTTCTCCTCACGCATCGCCCCTGTTTTGTGGCCGCCACTTCAATTACTCAATCATTATTCTCTGCGTCCGCTGGTATGTCACTTACAAGTTGAGCTACCGCGACCTCGTCGAGATGATGGCCGAGCGAGGAGTCGTTGTCTCTCATACAACGATCCTGAGATGGGTCCAACGCTACGTCCCGAAGTTCGAGAAGCGGTGGCAGCACTAGGCACGGCCCGTCGGTGCCTCTTGGCGAGTTGACGAAACGTACGTCAGAGTCAGAGGGCGGTGGACTTATCTCTATCGAGCAGTCGATAGGCAGGGGCTCACGGTCGATTTTCGATTGAGCGAACAGCGAGATATTGCCGCGGCCAAACGATTCTTTATCAGAGCAATTGGGCGACACGGTGCTCCCGAAAGTATAACGCTCGACGGCTATCCTGCCACACACTCGGCTGTGGCAGAGCTCAAGAAGAGTGGAATGCTGCGCCCAAAGACGAAAGTCCGGACGAGTAAATACTTGACCAACATAGTCGAGCAGGATCACCGGAGAGTGAAGCAACGCATCTATCCGATGCTCGGCTTCAAGAGCTTTAGAACCGCAGCGGTGGCGATCAGCGGGATAGAACTCGCGCAGAAGATCAGGAAGGGGCAGTACGACACTTCAGCAGTAATAGTGATAGAAGGGGCAAGCGTACAACAGTTGTGGGAAACGATGCTCGCCGCATGAGGTCAAGCATGACGAAGCGCTCATGCGCTCTGTCTCTGCTATTTGCACCAGAACCATCAACTTGAGGTGAGCTGCTTATGAGCCACATCCGTGGTATTGACCGCTTACAGGTGCTGCTCTTCCCACAAGCCCTTGACGACTACATCGCCCAAGATAATCCGGTCCGCTTCATTGATGCTTTTGTCCTAAGCCTCGACCTGGCCCAACTCGGCTTCACTCGAGTGACGCCAGCTCCTACAGGCAGACCGGCCTATGACCCGGCGCAACTGTTAAAGCTTTACCTCTACGGTTACCTGAACCGCGTGCGCTCTTCGCGCATGCTCGAGCGTGAGACCGGGCGCAATGTAGAGGTGATGTGGTTGCTGGGTAAGCTGACCCCGAACTTCAAGACCATCGCCGACTTCCGCAAAGACAATCTCACAGCGATCAAAGCGGTGTGTCGTGAGTTCACGCTGCTTTGTAAGAAGCTGGATCTGTTCGGCGGTGATCTCGTTGCCATCGACGGCAGTAAGTTTCGTGCCGTCAACAATCGTAAACGGAACTTCAATCCGACGAAGCTGGCACGTTTGATTCAATCTATTGATGAGCGAATTGCGCTTTACCTTGCTCAGATGGAGCAGCAGGATAAAGCCGAACCTCAAGGTGTCAAAATATCTGTTGAAGAACTTCGGGTCAAGATCAATCAACTCACAGAGCGCAAGAAGTTTCATCAGAGGTTAGTCGAGGAGTTGAAAGACAGTAGGCGACAAGAACTATCCTTGACGGACGCGGATAGTCGCTTGATGTCGGTCGGGCAGGGAGTGGATGTCTGTTATAACGTGCAAACAGCCGTCGATGATAAGCATAAGTTGATCATTCATCATGAAGTCACCAACGCACATACGGATCAGGAAAATCTTGTGCTGATGGCCACGACGGCCAAGCAGGTCTTAGGAGCCGAGACGCTGGAGGTAGTGGCCGACAAGGGTTACTACTCAGGCGAAGAGATCAAGAAGTGCGAAGACCAGGGCATCGTCACGTACATTCCTAAAGCACATGTTTCATCGAAGCTGAAGAAGGAGCTGTTTACGAAAGAGGAGTTCCGCTATGACGCTTTGACCGACACCTATCTGTGCCCTGCCGGGGAGCAACTTACGCTCGCGCTGTACGAAGAGAAAGCGAGGGCGGCTTATCAAACGGCTTGTAGATGAAGCGGTGTTGGAGCGAATGGCCGAGCGTTTAAAGAAAAATCCTGAGAAGATGAAGCTACGCAAGCAGTTGGTAGAGCACCCGTTCGGCACCATCAAGCGAGGGATGAATCAAGGATACTTTCTCTTGAAAGGGATAAAGAAGGTTGCGGCGGAGATGAGCCTGACGGTGATGGCTTACAACATCAAACGGGCGCTGAACATCCTGGGAGTTCAAGAGATGGTCAAAGCGGTGGCATAAGCTGCCGCTTTATGTTGTTAGCGAACGTATTAGCTATCTCTTGAGATGAGGGAAATCAACCGCGCTATGTGAGGTAGGGACGTCGAGTTTTCACACAGTCTGACACAGTTGAGTGATCTACGTCGAGTCCACGCTCACGCATCATCTCTTCTACATCGCGATAAGATAGCTGGTAGCGACAGTACCAACGAACGCACAAAAGAATGAGTGAAGGCTCGAAGTGCCTCCATTTGAACGAGGATTTGTTTTGTGTCAAGAGTATGATTCCTAGAGAGTGCTGGCTGAACTGCAGGACGGATTATAGCTCACAGGTAATTCTTGCAACAGAGCCATCCGAAGGCACTGAAATCGCGTCGGAAGGCGCAGTCACGGTCGCATTGAACTCGATTCCTTTAGAGGCCTGATTACAGCTGAGGGTAAATGTGTCGCCGGTAGCGATTTGACTGCATTGCTGCCCAGCACTCCCATATGTGAGGCAACGTCGCAAACACTTTCCGAGCATCCCATATAGTTAGGGTGCAATGCGCGCCACCCGTTTGAATAGTCAGATGCTTTAGTTTATGCTTGCGGCTCTACACTCGGCCGTCGCGAAGACCCTCATCATGTCGCGAGCGGACGGCTGAAGTTCAACCGGGATTTTGAACGAAGTGCCGTGAAGGCAGCCCCCAGCGGAGTCTCTCGCACGCCTCTGTGTATCTCACGAGAAAGGGTCTGCACATGTACTCACCAAAGACGCTCAAAGTACCTTTCGAGAATAAAATCTTGGCTGCCCTCTCAAGGGAAGACTACGAACATATTGCCGTCCGTGCCGAGCCGGTTCGCTTAGCCGCTGGTAAGGTACTCTGCCAATCCGGGGAGCAACTCCGCCACGCCTACTTCCTGCGGGGCGGCATGGTCTCATTACTTTCCGTCATGGAGAACGGCGCGACCGTGGAGGTAGGCATGATCGGCAGTGAGGGCGTGGTCGGCGGCTCCGCCATGCTGGGGATGGACGTGATGCCGTATCAGCTCACGGTACAGTTATCCGGCAACGCGTTGCGGCTTGGGATTAACACCCTTCGAGAGGAGTTCAGCCGGGGGGGTATGCTTCAAACTTTGATGCTGCGCTACCTGCATACGGTTCTCACGCAGGTTTCCCAGTCGGCGGCCTGCAACCGCTTCCACACGTTGGAGGAGAGGTTAAGCCGTTGGTTGCTGGTCAGCCGCGACCGCGCCCGCACAGACACGTTTAATCTCACACAGGAGTTTATCTCCCAGATGATCGGAGCGCCGCGCACCCGTGTCACCATAGTTGCCAGTAACCTCCAGAAAGAGGGACTCATCCGTTATAGCCGCGGGAAAATCCAGATCATCGACGGCCGCGGGTTGGAGTCTTCCGCCTGTGAGTGTTACAGGATAGTCAGCGAGCAGATCAGCCACTTCATCGCCGCGTAATTTCCTGCTTCACGAATATTTTCTTCATTATGTTACGTTCGTAACAGACGCTCCCGCCATGTATCGCTTATTGTCGCCCCTCACCAATCTTTAGTGTGAAGGTGAGGGGCGGCAATAACACCATCCTCATCTCACGCAGAAAAGATCGTCGCCGTTGAACGGTACGGAACATCAAGGCGACGAGCGGGCGGCAAGCAAGTAGTTCATCTCCCGCGTTCGGATGCCTGTCCGGTGAAGACAGGCAGATGCTCCAGCGGCATCCGGTTCGCCCGGACGCTTCGACGTAATATCGCCTCACGAAGCTCGGAATTAGAAAACTTCAAAATTAAAGAAGCCTTGCGGTCACCGGCAAAGTGTCCACAAAGCTTCCTTAAAAACAGCCTCTGCCGCATAACTCTGCGCGGAAGATGTACTGCCCTGGTCGGCACACATCTTAGCGCACATGCGGCAGCGACTCAAGGATACCTCTGAGGAGTTCTTGCCATGATTCACGCCCCGTGTGTCCACGTCCGGTTTTCCCTGTCAGCGCCGATCCTGCGCCTGAAGCGCGGGGACGTATCCACCACACAGTCGGCTTACTCCGGTAACTCCTTCCTCTTTACTGATCCGTCGCAGAGGCGGAACTACCCTCAACGCGCACGCTGCTGCCCCGCACGGGGTTGCGGAGATTAACGGCGTGCCTTTTCACCCATTTAAGGAGTCAACATGATTAAGAAACGGGTTGTAGTGGCCCTGTTACTGCTGACGCTCGCGCTAAGCGCGCTCGTCGTCAGCAGACGGGAGCAAGTGTCTGCGGCTCAAGCCGCGTCCGGCGGTAGCCAGCAGAGCATCCCGAGCGCGGGTGCGGAGCAGCCGACAGGCGACGCGATCCCGGAGCACGTAACTTACGACGTGCTGTTCCGCCAGATCGCTGCGTTCAAAAAGAAGGCCGAAGACGCCGACCGTCATGGTCGCGGCGACGGCGATGCGTTGCGCAAGCTCGTTTACGAGCAGGCCGAGTTGAGCGACGAGGACGCCGGGAAAATTGACAAGATTCAGAGCAAGTACATGACCCTTGTCGGCGAGATAGACAAGAAGGCGAGAAAGGTCATCGAGCAGTCCAGATTGCGCAATCCCAACGGCAAGATTGAAGAAGGCGCGCAATTGCCCGAGCCGCCGAAGGAACTCAAAGCCTTACAGGCGCAGCGCAACAACTTGACCATGCAGGCACGCGCTCAGGTGGGCGTGGCGCTCGGCGAGGGGAAGTTCAAACATTTCGGCGAGTTCGTCAAAGAACACATCGCCCAAAAGTTGAAGCCGGTCGAGCTGCGCGGCCATCGCCCGCTCAACCTTGGCGAGAATGACAAGGAGAAGCCGCTCAAGTAAGCGCGCCCCAAGAAAAGGACTCATGCTATGAAAAAATATCTTCTTTGCGCGATGGTATTGGCGGCGTTGTGCCTGCTTGCACCCAAACAGACGCAGGCGCAATACGCCTACGGCATCTCCGACATCGCTTCGAGCCGACAGGCCCGGCAGGTGTACGGCTACTCAGGAACGTGGCTCGACTACTACGCCGGTTATTACTACGACCCGGCGGTACAGGGTGAACTCTACTGGCAGTTCGATAACGAAGTTCCGCTCTCCGAGGGCTACACGGAAGGCTACGCCGACTGGATTCCCGCCGAAGTGTGGACGGCGACATCGCAGTATCGCCCGGTCACGACTTACTCGGTCTACAGCAATCATTTCGTCAGGGCTTACTATTATTATAGTTCCTGCTCCGGCTTCATGGGCGGATGTTACTCCGACCCGTACGGATTCAGTTTCTTCAACGGTGGCGGCTACGGCGGCTATCCTGGCTACGGCTACAACCCTTACACCTACTCCGGCTCCCGCCGCTACTACTTAGGTTCGACGGGCATTAGCCTAAGGACGCCGTCCGACCAGTGCAGCGCGGGCATGCAGTTTGACGAGGTCGGCAACTCGTGCCCGAACCCGCAGCCGACGCCCGTCCCGACGCCGGAGCCGCAGACGCAGACCGTTCAGCTTATTCTCGGCACACACATCCTTCGTCCCGACGGCACGGGCGGCACTAACAGCACGTCGGTGGAGGTTCGCACCGTGCCCGCCAACCGTTCCGTGACCCTCAGAGTGGTGGCGGCGTCCGACCCGGAGCAATCGTCTGACTGGGGCGGGCATGTGGCGGCACAACATACGGGCGAGCGTCCGAGGGGCACCCTCGCCGCAACGCGCGGCACGACGGACGGCAATGGGGTGTTTCGCACCACGTTCCGCGCGCCCATCTTCAACAGCCCTTCGAGGATCGAGGTCACGTCGGGCAGCGCCAGCACCGGGCTTAACGTCTTCATCTATGTAGAGGGACTGTCGGAACTGGGCGCGGGCACTAACTACAACCTGATCGGTTGTGCCAACACCCCGGCGCATCCTTGCGGAACCAACCACTGGGGAACGACGGCGGCCAATCAGGGTCTCGTTGAGATCGCAAGCGATTACAAAAACGAGTACTACGCGAACCAAGACATCCCGGACGCGTCGAAGTTGGCTTATAACGACCAGAGTCTGCCCTACGGCGGCAAGTTCGACTTAGACCACCGCTGGTCATCTGCGAACGCCGAGCACGCCGAGCACCGGGTCGGCATCAACTGTGACACTCGTTCGGGCAACATTCCGGGCGAGCGTTGGACGAGGTTGAACGAAATCTTTGTCAACCGCGGCTCGACGCGCACGAACGACGAGACCGGCACGAGGTCGCCGCACTGGCATCTCAGGTTCGAGTTTGGGACGGCGCAAGCACGCGCCAAAAGAGCAGCCTCAACAGTTGTTCCCGAAGTCTGGTGGGGCGCGCTCGATCATCAGCCGACCGAGGACGACTGGTCATACTGGACTAACAGGATCACCGATGCGCAAGCGGTAGGTCTGCCGCAAACCGTCGCCGAAGTGAAGGCGCTCAACCGCTCCCTGTTTTACTCGGACGAGTACATCGCCCGTAATCGAAGTGATGTGGATTATGTCTCCGACCTGTACGTAACGTACCTGTTGCGCGAGCCGGACACGAGCGGCCTCAACTTCTGGGTGGGAGCGCTCCAAAACGATAACGCTAACGGCATGAACGGTCGCGAGCACCTGATTCGGGCGTTTGAAGAGTCCGGCGAGTTCTCAGACGTGGTCGCCTCTCTGGAAATGACGGCACCGCCGGAGGAACCGACCCTCTGCGACACCGTCCAAGAACAGAGTTGCTATAATCAGGGAGGATCGTGGGATGCGACCACTTGCTCATGCACCTACATCCAGCCCGACCCCGATCCCGACCCGTGCTATGGTGGGTACAACGGCACTCAGGCAACAGCGCCCGTGGGATCAGCGCCTAAAGGATCGGTTTCTGAAGGAGGAGTCGCGCAACAACGCCCGATTTGCTACTAGGGCATCGGTTAAACCCTGCTCCTGTTGATTAAAAATTGACGGGCAGACAAACCCGGAGCGTCTGACGAAACATCGAATAAGCTGTAATCACCCTCAACGTTACGACCTTGAGAACCCGCAGCCTCGGTTTTCGTCAGGCGCTCCGGCAATAACTCCCCCACGATCCGCGAAGAGGCATTTGAAATGAACAAGAAGCTGTTAGTGATATTTATTTTGCTCCTGACCTGCGCTTGCACCGCCTCGCAGGCAGTGCAGAAGGCACAGCGTCGGCCTATGCAGAAGAGCAGCCTCGTGCTGAAGTCGCCGCAGCAGTACGCAAAGCGCATAACGGCGGACAGTGAGGGGAAGGCGGGCGAACAGGCAGTGTACGACCCGAAGCCGCGGATCGACGCGGTGGACACGAAGGCCGGCAAGTATGCCTTCAAGTGGATCGGCTATGACGGCAAGGAGAAGATCGTCGAGTACCAGCGTGCCGACGCCATTGACGCCGTAGTCAGCGCATCCGTATCGCGCACCTCTGAGGGTCGGTATCTCTACATCTATCGCGTCAGCAATTTGCCGTCGAGTCCGACGTACCTGTCCAGTTTCACCGTGCAGAATTTCGCCGGAGATGCAAAGCCCGTTAAGGGTGCGGATGTGTATGTCGGGACGATGTCGAGCCAGATTCAGGTCTTCGCGGAAGGAAACTGGATACGTTTTGCGGATTCCTACTTGGGCGATTCGATCACGCCGGGCAAAGAAGTCGAATTGCGTGTGGAGTCGTCGGCGCCTCCGGGTTTGGTCGGCTGCCGCGTAACCGCCGGTAACTTGACTCTGAAGGGCGTCGGCGAGCACATGCCCACCGAACTCGAAGACGCGATGCCGGGCTACGACGAGTGGCCGGAAGGCTACACCGTCGGGCCGGTCAGCAACCTCGCGACGCTTTCACGCAAAGATGGAATCGAATACATGCTCGGCAAATTGCCGCTGTTCGAAAAACTCGGCTGGCTGACACCTGGAGCGCGCGAGTGGTATGCGCAGCACCTCAAGCAAGACAGCCCCGGCGCAGTGCTCGGACGCGCGGAGCGTGATGTCAAAGCTGAACAGATTACTACAGAGATGTATGGCATGCTCCAAGCGATGAGGCAGGAGTAGCTGGATGTGCGTTTGCCAGTGGTTGTGTAACTATTCACCTATCCGCTGCGTTTTCGGTTGTGTTGCAAAAATAGCCTTTCAGCTATTATCCCTCCCTCACGTTCTCTCAAACTGTGTCATCAGGTCTATTCATGAATCGTAACACTTCACCCTTCAAATGGCGGCACTACGCGCCGGATGTCATTCTCCTGTGCGTCCGATGGTAAATAGTTTGTCCGCAAGTGACAAAAGCGAGCATGCTCGCCGCTCGTGCTAGTCGGGATAACGTAGCGGATCTCCACTTCCGCCCCGGTGACGATCACCCGGTCGATCAATAACTCGACGAGCCGCCGCTTCTGCTCGAACGTCGCACCCGCCAGCGCTTCGCTGACCCGCCGGCAGTAGTCTTCCACTCGGCTCACCATCCCGCTCAACTCATTGCGCCGCTCAGCCTGCTGCCCCAACTCCCGCTCCTGACTTTTGAACGCCCCCATCTTCTCCTCAAGTTCCTGCCGCCGCCGCGCATATTCTTCAAGCCTGATGACACCGCCCATGTACGCCTCAGTCAGCCGCTCCAGTTGCTGCTCCAAGCTCACACGTGCTCTGCGCAGGCTCGTGCGTCGCGCCCGCATCTCCTCCGGCAGCCACTGCCCACCCCAGGCCCGCTCCAACTCCAGTGCGATCAGGGCCGGGTGCCGGATTAACTCGCACAAGTCCTTCCAGACCACCTCGTCGAGCTGACCCACAGGCGTGAGGCGTGACCGGCAGCGACCTCCTTTGCTCGCCGCCTCCATCGCCCTCTTGCCGGCGCAGGTATAGTAGGCGTACCCCTTCAGCGTGCGCCCCGTGCAGGCCATGCCACAGAGGCCGCAACTGACCAGAGCGCGCAGCAGATAGTCGTGCGCCTTGTTGTTGCGCGAAGCGAACTGGCTGTTACGCTCAAGCTTCTGCTGCACGAGATCATATTGCTCTTGCGTGACGAGAGCCGGAACCGTACCGGCGGCGACCCATTCCTCGCGCGGCCGCAGGGTCATTGAACCATCATGACGCTGCCCGATGGGTTGCAGTGCCGAGCGCCGCCCGAATGACTGTCGAGCGCGGGCGCGGCAGGCGTAAAGAGTGCCGGTGTAAGCCGGGTTCCGAAGCAGAAATCGCACGGTCGTGTGCCGCCAGCGGGACTTGCCCGTAGGCGAGGCGACCCCGTGGTCGAAGAGCCTGTTGACGATACTGCTCAGCGAGGCGCCGTCCTCCAGGTACCAGGCGAAGAGTTGGCGCACGACCGCCCCCTGCACCTCCGAGACGCGCACGCCCCTGGGGTCGCGCGGGTGCTCGATGTCGAGCAGATAGCCGTAGACGGGTTGTACCCACGGTAACAGAAGCCCCGCACGGTAGCGCGCCAGTCGCCCGCGCCGCATCCGCTCTCCGATCAGCGTGCGCTCGTATTCGGCGACTGCCCCACGGATCTGGAGCAGGAGGTGCTCATGCGGCGTGTCGCCGGGCGGCTGGTCGAGGAACTCGACTGTGCAGCCAGCACGCGCGAACTCTTCGAGCAGCACCATCTGATGGACGTAGTTGCGGGCGAGCCGGTCAGGCGAAGTGACTAAGATATGATCATAGTCGCCGAGGCGCACATGATCCCGCAGACGATCGAGGGCAGGCCGGTTGAGCGTGCCGCCGCTTCGTCCTTCGTCGCGGAAGACGTGTTCGTCAGCCGCCTGCGCGCCGCGCGAGAGCAGGTTGACGCGCAGACGTTCGATCTGCTCCTCGATGGAGTGTTGTTGCGAGTGGGTCAGGGTCGAGATCCTGACGTAGATAGCTGTCCTCATCACAAGTCTCCTGTGGTAGATGCGGCGCAGGCGGATCGGCTGTGGCGCACACGGCAGACCATTCAAGGAGGAGTTGGTGGGCACGGTCCCACCGATCAAGGGCGTCAGCGCGCTCCTCGGCGCTGCGCCGCACACGCCACGCACGTTTCATAAACTCCCCTCCGTCGCGAAGTATCGCTGCGGGGAGTTCACACCCGACGGGCAGGTTCGCCAAGCTCTGAGTTGCGGCACCAACTCAGCGAGAGGCGGGCCGAGCGGCTCATGCAGAATTTGTCACTTGTGATTAGACCATTTAC
>Ga0307513_10003882_pt1 | contig 20110 bp, 18 predicted proteins | sample 15_EM_MG_FD_202174 | JGI IMG/M metagenome (GOLD analysis project Ga0307513, IMG submission 202174) | Populus trichocarpa ectomycorrhiza microbial communities from riparian zone in the Pacific Northwest, United States - 15_EM | ecosystem: Host-associated > Plants > Roots > Unclassified | place...
GACGCAACCACGCCTTTCGGTTGCGTCCCACCCGACGGTATGGCATCCCGAAGGGCGACCGATCGACGGTGGAGCCGGCCCACCAGAGAGAGGCGCCGGGGGAAGGGGGCGGAGCCCCGGCTCCTACTGCAACCGCAGAAGAACCTTGCTACTCCCAGTCGAACGATCGGCGGCCGCAGCCAAAGCCACCCCCGCGTCCTCGATGTCGAACTGATGAGTGACGACCGGAGACACATCGAGCCCCGAAGCCATAGCCACCAGCGCCTCATCCATCTCAGAAGCGAACCGATAAGACCCGACCCAACTGATCTCCCGCGTGACGAGCTCCCCCAAAGCAGCCTGAACGGCGGCCCCAGGCAGATTCCCCACCTGCACGAGCGTCCCGCCACGGGCCGTGGCCCGCAGGACAGAACCCAAAGCCGCAGGCGCCCCAGAAGCCTCGACAACGATCTCGACGTCGGAGGGCAGGACCCCACCGGCGGACAGATCGACGGTCTCCGAGGCCCCCATCTCCGAAGCCACGGCCAAAGCAGTCGAAGAGAGATCGGCCGCGATCACCGAGGCAGCCCCCCGGTACCGCAGAGCAGCCACGACGAGCGCCCCGATCGGCCCAGCCCCGTTGACCAACACGGTCCGCCCCTGAACGGAACCAGCCCGATGAACAGCGTGCAACGCCACCGCGAGCGGCTCGGCAAGCGCCCCGAGCCGGGTGTCGACACCCGAAGGCAGTGGCCGGAGCTGAGAAGCCCGAACGACCCGGTACCCGCTGAACCCACCGTCGGTGTGCGGGTCCAAGGCGGCGGATCCGAAGTACCGCACACAGGGGTGCAGGTTGTCGCGCCCCGCGAGGCGCGATGGCAACTCGGTGTCGCCGACGACCGTGGCCGGATGGACGGTGACCGGCAATCCGATCTCCACGTCGACCCCGGCGCCGCGCTCGGCGACCCGGCCGGCCACCTCGTGGCCGAGCACCAACGGGTGCCGCAGCGCTGCCGTGCCGGACATCCCCTTGGTGGCGTAGGCGATGTCGGAGCCGCAGATCCCGCCCCACTCCATCGCGACGAGCACCTCGCCCGGTCCGGGGACGGGCACCGGCCGCTCCTCCACACGGACGTCGCCCGCGCCGTGCACCACGACGGATCTCATACCGCGTCCTCCAGCCGGACCAGGTCGCGACCACGGGTCTCCGGCGCCAGCAGCGTCGCGGTGAGCGTGATCAGCGAGTAGACGACGAGCATCGCCGCGATCGGCCACCAGCTGCCGGTGACGGCGGTGAGGGTGGCTGCGACGACCGGGCCGATGGCGGTGGCGAGGATGCCGCCGATCTCCTTGGCCAGTGCGAGTTGGGTGAAGCGGGTGCGGGAGCCGAACAGCTCCGCCATCGTGACGCTCTCGAGGGCGAACAGGCCCAGCACACCGATGTTCAGGGCGGCGATCATGCCGAGGGTCACGCCCGTGACGGTGGCGCTCGCGACCGCCGACATCAGCGGGAACGCCAGCACGGCGGTGAGCAGCGACAACCCGATGTACATCGGGCGCCGGCCGAACCGGTCGCCGAGCCACCCGACCAGCGGCACCGTCACGAACCCGATCAGCGAGCCGTAGACGATCGCGTCGGTGGGGATGGAACGGTTCACGGCGAGCGTCGTGGCGGCGTAGCCGACGAGGAACGTCTGCACGAGGCCGGAGTTGCCGGCCTGGCCGAACCGCAGGCCCAGCGCCAGGAAGAACGCCTTGCCCTTGCGCTGACGCAGGGCGGTCTCCAGCACGCCGGCCTGCTCGATCTCAGCCTTCGTCAGCGCCACCCCGTCGACGACGTCGGGGCGCTCCTCGAAGACCGGGCTCTCCTTCAGCGCGGACCGCACCCACAGCGCGAAGATCAGCAGCACGAAGCTCAGCAGGAACGGCAGCCGCCAGCCCCAGGAGAGCAGGTCCTCCTCGGGCAGCGTCACGAGCAGGAACGCCCACAGCGCGGACGCGGCGAGGGTGCCGGAGTTGGTGCCCAGCGACACGAGCGAGGCGATCAGCCCGCGTCGCTTCGTAGGTGCGTACTCGGCGAGCATCACGGTGGCGCCGGCGATCTCCGCGCCTGCGCCGAAGCCCTGGACCAGCCGCAGCGCCACCAGCAGCGCGGGGGCCAGGATGCCGATCTGCGCGTAGGTGGGCAGCACGCCGATCAGGGTCGTCGACGCCCCCATCAGCGCGATGGTCAGGAACAGCACGCGCTTGCGACCGATCCGGTCGCCCATCCGGCCGAAGTAGATCGCGCCGGCCAACCGCGCGACGTACCCGACGCCGTAGGTGGCCATGGCGGCGATCAGGCCGATCGCCGGGCTCACGTCCGGGAAGAAGATCTTGTTGAAGACGATCGCGGCCGCCAGCGAGTACAGCTGGAAGTCCATGAACTCCATGGCCGTCCCGAGCCAGCCGGATACGGCTGCCTTCGTGAGGTCACCGGTCGTGCGGGTCGGCCGCTCCGTGGTGCTGCTGTCGGTCATCGCGAACTCCGTTGATCGTGCCGATGAGGGATGGACGTGCTCACCAGTCGTGCACCGACCCGTCGAGGCGGCGGGCGACGGGCAGGTAGCGCTGCTCGTAGGGGAAGCGGGCGGCGGCCGCGTCGTCGTAGGAGACGCCCAGCCCGGGCTCGTCGGAGGGGGTCAACATGCCGTCGCCGAATCGGACGCCGCTGCGGAAGACCTGCCAGGTGTCGTCGGCGTAGCCCATGTACTCCTGGATGCCGAAGTTCGGCACCGCCATGTCCAGGTGCACGGCCGCGGCCATCGACACGGGCGAGAGGTCGGTGGCGCCGTGCGAGCCGGTGCGCACCTGGTAGAGCGCGGCGAGATCGAAGATGCGCCGCAGGTGGGTGATGCCGCCGGCATGGACGACCGTGCAGCGGACGTAATCGATGAGCTGCTCGGTGATCAGCTGCTGCACGTCCCAGATCGAGGTGAGCGCCTCGCCGACGGCGACCGGAGTGGTCGTGTGCTGGCGGATCAGCCGGAACGCCTCCTGGTTCTCCGCGGGCGTCGGGTCCTCCATCCAGAACAGCCGGCAGTGCTCCACGTCCTTGCCGAACCGGGCCGCCTCGATCGGGGTGAGCCGGTGGTGCACGTCGTGCAGGAGGTGGAAGCCGAAGCCGAACTTCTCGCGGACGGCCTCCAGGTACGTCGGCGCGAAGCCGAGGTAGGCCGCGGTGTCCCACGGCTGCTCCTCGGGCAGCGCGGTGGCGGCGGGCTCGTAGATCGCGCCCTTGCGCACCCCGTAGGTGCCGCCGACGCCGGGGACGGCGGCCTGCGCGCGGACCGCCTTGTAGCCCTGCGACAGGTACCGCTCCACGTCGTCGAGCAGGGACGGCACGTCGGCGCCGCTGGCGTGGGAGTAGACGGTCACGCCGTCGCGGGCGGCGCCGCCGAGCAGCTGGTAGACGGGCAGCCCCGCCACCTTGCCCTTGACGTCCCACAACGCGGTGTCGACGGCGGCGATCGCGGTCATCGTGACCGGCCCGCGCCGCCAGTAGGCGCCCTTGTAGAGGTACTGCCAGGTGTCCTCGATGCGCGCCGGGTCGCGACCGATCAGCAGCGGCACGAGGTGGTCGCGCAGGTAGCTCGCGACGGCGAGCTCGCGCCCGTTGAGCGTCGCGTCGCCGAGGCCGACGACGCCGTCCGACGTCGTGATGCGCAGCGTGACGTAGGTGCGGCCGGGCGAGGCGATCAGCACCTCTGCGCGTTCGATCGTGCTCATCGTGCGGACCCCTTCCCGACAGCCTTTGTCGTTCAGTACTTGTATACAAGAGGATGTCGCACAGTGATCGCAAGAGCCGTTAGGCTGCAGATGTGGGAAGACCGGGCCGGGGAACCAGCCGCCGCACCGTCTACGAGACGTTGCGCCGGCGCGTGCTCACCCTGGAGCTACCCCCGGGCTCGGCACTGTCGGAGAACGAGCTGGCCGCCCAGCTCGGGGTCAGCCGCACACCCATCCGGGAGGGCCTGATCCTGCTGGCCGAGGAAGGGCTCGTGCAGGTGTTCCCGCAGGTCGGGTCGTTCGTCTCGCGGGTCGATCCGGCGAAGGTGGCCGACGCGCAGTTCCTGCGCGAGGCCGTCGAGCTCAGCTCGCTGGACGACCTGCCGGCCGAGTTCGATCCCGAGATCGTCGGCGAGCTGCGGGCCAACCTGGAGCAGCAGCACGCCCCCGGGATGGGCATCGAGGATTTCTTCGCCCTCGACGAGGAGTTCCACCACGCCCTGCTGCGCCTGGCCGGCCACGGCAACGCCTGGGCCACCGTCGTGGCCGCCAAGGGGCACCTCGACCGGGCCCGCCGGCTGGGCCTGCGCACGAGCGAGCCGCCGGCGTTCGTGGCCCAGCACGTCGCCATCCTCGACGCCGTGCTCACCCATGACACGGACGCGGCCCGGCGCGCCATGCGGGCGCATCTGCGCGCTGTGTTCGACGACATCGAGACGATCCGCGCTCAGTCCCCGGAGCTGTTCGCGTCCGGCGCCGACGGCGTGCCGATCCGGCGCAGCATCGTCGTCTGGGAGTGACCCGGCAGGTCAGCGCGCCGCCGGCCAGGCGAGGGCATCCACGGCCAGCCACGTCTCGGCCGCGATGCCGGCCGGGTCGTCCCGCTGAGCTCCTGCACATCCCGGTGCAGGTGGGACTGGTCGACGTAGCCGCCGTCCGCTGCCACACCGGCCGCGGACTCCCCCGCGACCAAGCGGATCAGCTTCGCAGCACGCTTGGGGCAGACCGATCTGCGCGCAGAACCGCGACCACGGCACCGGCGGCTCCACCCGAGCTCGACCGCCAGCGCATCGATCCGTATCCGGCCTCGGCTGCCGACGATCCGCGCCCTCCCCGGCCCCTCACGACGGGTGCCGCCTGGCCATGATCACCCCTTGCAGCACTGGAGCGACGCGTGTGATGCCCCAGCGCCCGAAACAGCGATCTACTACCCGACAGGGTTGGCGGCGGACGCGCGGACGGGCGGGGCCGGGAAGCCGCCGACCGCCTGCTCATACGTGTGCGCGACCCGGAGCACGGTGGAGTCGTCGAACTGCCCACCTACGATCATCAGCCCGCACGGCAGCCCGTCGACGAGCCCGGCGGGCACGGTGCAGGCGGGGTGGCCGCTCACGTCGAACGGCGCGCAGTTGCCGATCATCGTCAGCGCGGTGGTCAGGTAGTCGCCCAGCGGCGCGTCCAGCGGGAGGAGCTCCCGGGCGGTGTAGGGCAGCGTCGGCATGACCAGCACGTCGTAGGCCGAGAGCGCGTCGTCGTAGGCCTTGCGCAGCTCGAAGGCGAGGTTGCGGGCCATGGCGTAGTACTTCCCGCCGGCCGTCTCGAACGTGTACCGGCCGGAGAGGCCGACGAGCTTGACGGTCTTCGAGAGCTGCGGCCCCTTGGCGATGCGGTTGGCCGCGTAGTGCGCGATCAGCTCGGGATCGTAGAGGCCCTGGGAGTTCATGCCGTAGGCGTTGCCGTCGAGCATCTGGAAGGCGGCGCCCTCGGTGGCGATCACGTTCCAGACGGCCATCGCGTCGGTGTGCCAGGGGATCGACACGTCCTCGGCGTGCAGTCCGGCTCCGCGCAGCACCTCGACGGCCGCGCGCACCGACTCGTCGACGCCCGGGTCGCTGACCGGGGTGCCGAAGCCCTCGCGGACGACGCCGATCCGCAGGCCGGCGGCCGATTCGGCGAGCGCGGCCGCGTAGTCGACGGCGTCGATCTGCCGGGGCTGCCGCGGGTCGAGCCCGTCGACGCCGGCCATGACGCCGAGCATCAGCGCGGCGTCGGCGACGGTGCGGGTCATCGGGCCGAGGTGGTCGATCGTCTGCTCGATGGGGAACGCGCCGGTGTAGGGGACGAGCCCGTGCGTGGGCTTGTGCCCCACCCCGCCGCTGAACGAGCTGGGGATGCGCACCGATCCGCCCTGGTCACCGCCGACCGCGAGATCGACAGCACCGGTGACGACCAGCGCGGCGCTGCCCGACGACGAGCCGCCGGCATTGCGGGTGGGGTCCCACGGGTTGCGCACCGGCCACGGCTGGGAGGTGAAGCTCGCCCCGGAGAAGCAGAGGTCCTCGCACATCGACTTGCCGGTGATCGTCGCGCCGGCCGCGAGCAGGCGGGTGACGACGGTGGCGTCGCGGCGGGGGACGAAGCCCTCGACCGTTCGCGACCCGTTGGTCATCGGGACGCCGGCGACGGAGACGTTGTCCTTGATCGCGACGGTCTTCCCGGCCAGCGGCCCCTCGGCGGCGCCGGGGATCGAGGTGGTGACGTACCAGGCACCGAGCGGGTTGTCCGTCGGCTCGGCCCACGCCCGGTCGGGGGTGGTCGGCGCCGACGCCTCGTACAGCTCCTCGACCCGTTCGGACGCCGCGAACGTCGACACGACGGCGGGGGCGAAGGTCTCGAGTTCTGCTTCCGAGAGGCCGAAGTTGTAGTGCTCGTTCAGCGCTGCCAGGCGTGCCGCGTTCGGGGGTGTGATCGCCATGGGCGCAACCTATGGAGGACCGCCCTATCGCGTCAATGGTTCTTGACACATTGGCGCGTGATCACCGGGGAGACGCGACACGCAGGCTGGTGCCGACCGCCTGCGCGAGGAACAGGCGCTGGTCGACGCGGCCGTTCCCGTCGATCGTCACCGTGCCCCGCGGCAGCTCGAACCGGCCGCCGTGCATCGCCCCGGCGACCCTGTCAGGGGTTTCGTCGCCGCCCGCTCTGTTCGCGGCCGCCCACCAGATGTGGACGGCCTCGTAGACCGACTCCGACAGCGTCGACAGCGGCGGCGCCCACTGCCCGAAACGGGATCGGTAGCGCGCCACCAGCCCGGCGTTGCCCGCGTTCTCCAGCGACTCGACGTATCCCGACACGGCGTACAGCCCGGCGGTGGCCGTCGGGCCGATCCGCGCGAGCGTGGACTCGTCCATGGCCGGCGCCAGCGTGAGGCAGCGCTCGTGGAGACCGCGGGCGTGGCACTGGCGCTGGAACGCCGCGGCGTCGGCGCCGACGAACGTCGACAACGCGACGTCGGCGCCGGAGCGCTCGATCGCCTCGACGATGCCGGCGAAATCGGCGGTGCCGAGCGGGGCGAACCGCTCACCGACGACGCGCCCGCCCAAGCTCGGGACGATCTCGTGGGCTGCGGCATGGGTGCTGTGCGGCCAGCAGTAGTCGTTGCCGGCGAGGAACCAGCGGCGCCCACCGGCCGCACGCATCATCGGCGCGGCCGCCGACCTGATCTGGTCGGCGTTGTGCTCGCCAAGCTGGACCCGCAGGCGGCCGGCCGCACCGCCCTCGTTCATCAGCGTCTGCACCAGCAACACGTCGACGTCCGCCAGCCGCCGGGAGACCTCGACGAAGGTCGCCGACGTCGTGGCCACCAGGATCGTGCGACATCCCGCAGCGGCCAGCCTGCGTGCCTCGGCGACCCCGACCGAGGGATCGGTGCGGTCGTCCCCGACCAGCACCTCGACCGGGCGACCCCGCAGGCCACCGTTCGCGTTGACCTCCTCCAGCGCGAGCGCCGCCATGTTGTCCGAGGCGCCGGCGAAGAGGTTGCCCGGCCCCGACTTCGACGTCAGCAGGCCCACCCGGGGATTCGCCGAGGCCGGGGTCCGCACGGCGTGGCCGCGGCGGCGCATCAGCCACTCCAGCCCCTCGCCGTCCAGCTCGGCCTGCATCCGCACCCGCGTGCCGGAACCCTGCACGGCGAACCGCAGCAGTACCCGGCCCCGCCACGGCTGGCCGTGCACGATCTCGATGAGCGACGGGGCGACTACCCGGCCGATCCGCCCCAGAATCTCCACCGGATCCCCGGACGGGTCGAGCGGCGCGCGCAGGGTGACGGCGGCGCCGGTCGCCACCCGGTCGCACAGCGCGTCGAAGACCCATCCGGCGCCGGTGCCCGCACCGAACAGGCCGAACACCACCTGCGGGGCGGCAGCGACCTCCTCCTGCGCCGTCAGGGTCAGAACGCCCATCAGACCCTCCTGTCGCTGCCCCCGTCGACGGTCATCCCGTGTCGCGCCCGAGATCGACGGGCGCGTCGGCGCGCACGGCGTCGTGCACCCCGCCGAGGCCTGCCCGGAAGACGTGGTGGAGCACCGCGAGCACGTCGCGCGCGGAGCCGGACGGGTCCACGGCGTAGAAGCGGAACCGGCCGGACTTCCGCTCGGTGACCAGCCCGGCCGACTTGAGGATCCGCAGGTGGCTCGACACGGCGGTGCGACCGACCGAGGTGATGCGGGCGGCCAGCGCGCCGGCGCTGGTCTCCTCGTTCTCGGCCAGTACGGCGAGGATCTCGCGGCGCACGGGGTCTGCGAGCGCGTCGAACGCCAGGTCGGGCGCCACCGGTCTCCTTCCGCCCTGCAGCCGTACAGGACTCGCAGCGTAATGCGTCAGCGATCGTTGACGCGACGACTGGACACCTCTTGGTCACTGACCTAGACTTTTGGTCATCGACCAAAGAAGGAGTCGGCACATGCCCACCGATCGCACGGTCTCGAACGCGCGCTTCCCGACCGGCACCCGACGGCAGATGCTGACGCTCGAGCTCAGCCGCCGCACGACGGTGAGCCCGCACCTCATCCGCATCACCGCGCACGGCGCCGATCTCGCGAACTTCGCGTACCAGGGCGGCGACCAGTGCTGCCGGCTGTTCCTCCCCCGACCGGGTCAGCCGCACCTGCGGATGCCGACCCTGGCCAACAATGCCTGGGCGGCGCAGTACTTCCTGATGCCGGCAGCCGTTCGACCACGGGTGCGCAACTACACGGTGCGCGCCTTCCGCACGGACCCGTTCGAGCTCGACATCGACGTCGTCGTCCACGGCGACGGCCCGGCTTCGACGTGGGCCCGCACGGCCGAGATCGGCAGCCCGCTCGGCATCTTCGACGAAGGACGCATGTACCGGCTGCGGCCGGGAGCGCGCTGGCAGCTGCTCGTCGCCGACGAGAGCGGTCTGCCCGCCGCGGTGGCCGTCGCCGAGGACACTCCCCCGACGGTGCTGACAGCGCTGTACCTCGAGACCCCACCGGGCGACGAGCTGGATCTCGACCTCGGGTCACACGTGGCCGTCACCTGGATCCCCCGCGCGGATCCGTCCACGATCCCCGGCCGGCCGGCGCTCGACACGATCTCCGCGCTGCCGACTCCCGACGGGCCCGGCAGCGTGTTCGTCGCGGGCGAGCGCGGTCTCGCGACCGGGCTGCGCCGCGCGCTCGTCAGCGGTGGCGTGCCGCGGTCGGCGATCTCGTTCTTCGGCTACTGGCAGCACGGTCGGGCGACGCCGGGCTGACTGACCCGTCGATGCGGGGAGCCCCACGGGCGCGGTGTGGCGGATCGACCGATGGAGGTACTCGTCCCGGTTCTGCCTTACCCTGCGTGCGTGCCGCCTACCGACCGCATGCGCCGCGAGACCGAAGCCACCCTGGTCAAGGTGCGGGATGCGGCGACAGAAGTGTTCGCGACCGGTGGTCTGGAGTCGACCATCGCGGATGTGGCCGAGCGCGCGGGCGTCGGGGTCGCCACGATCCACCGCCGGTTCGCCAGCAAGGACGAGCTGATCTACGAGGTCTACCGCGACCGGCTCCACGCCGCCGAGGAAGTGGCGAGGAAGGCGAGCGAGGGCGCCGACGCCTGGGACTCGTTCGCGGGGTTCTTCGATGAGTCCATCCGGGTCCTGATGGCCGATCGGGGCTTCTGGGAGCTGACGACCAGCGGTTTCACCGACTCGGTCGGCTGGTCGCGCGAGACCTCGCAGTCCCGGCTGCCCGAGTTGCTCGCCGAGCACCGCCGGACCGTCGGCGGCTACCTGGAGAAGCTGATCCGCCGGGCCCACGAAGCCGGTCAGCTGCGGACCGACTTCGAGCCCATGGACATGATGGTGCTCTCCGCGGGAGTGCAGGCCACGATCACGTTCGGCGACGAGGCCTCGCGACGGGCACTCGGCTTCGTCCTGGACGGCCTGCGGACCAGCCCGGAATGACGGGTCAGATCGGCGGGGCGAGCTTCTGCGTGAACAGCACCGCGCCCGTCGCGTCGCACAGATTGACCGTCAGCTCCCGCGACCGTCCGTCGATCCGTACCTCACCGAAGTGCTGGTAGCCGTCCAGCGGTGAGGAGTTCTGCTGATCAGCCGGCGGGGCGTGCACGAAGACGGCTTCGGGGCCGAACGTGGCGTCGAGCTTGTTCGGACCGAAGGCCCCCGCGTTCAACGGGCCGGACACGAACTCCCAGAACTCGTCGAAGTCGGTGAAGGCGGCGCGCTCCGGCGAGTAGCGGTGCGCCGCGGTGTAGTGCACGTCCGCCGTCAGCCAGACGACACCGCGCACGCGGTTCGCCTTGATCGCCGACAGCACCGTGGCGATCTCGGTCTCCCGGCCCGACGGCGCACCGGGGTTGCCGTTCGCCGGCCCCTCGAACGCCGCGGTGCCGTCCGGGACGACGACACCGAGCGGCAGGTCGTTGGCGACGATCTTCCAGGTCGCGGTGGACTGCCGCAGGCCGTCGATCAGCCACTGCGTCTGCGCCGGCCCGAAGATCACCCCGTTCGGAGCGGTGTTCGCACCGTTGGCGTCCTTGTAGGTGCGCATGTCGAGGACGAACACGTCCAGCAGCGGGCCGTAGGAGATCTTGCGGTGGACGCGACCGTCGACGGCTTCCTTGATGTCGAGCGGCATCCACTCGTGGAAGGCCTGGAACGCGCGGCCGGAGAGCACGTCCATCGAGCGCTCGGTGTAGCCCTTGCCGTCGGCGACCGTGCCGCCCGAGTACCAGTTGTTGGTCGTCTCGTGGTCGTCCCACTGCACGATCTGCGCGACCGAGGCGTTGAACCGGCGGTAGTTCTCGTCCTCCAGGTTGTACGAGTACTGGCCGCGGAACTGCTCCAGGGTCTGCGCGACGGCGCTCTTGGCCTCGGTGACGACGTTGCGCCAGATCCGCCCGTCGTCCAGCTCGACCGACTCCTTCACGGGCCCGTCGGCGTAGATCGAGTCGCCCGAGTGCAGGAACAGGTGCGGGTCGCGCGCTGCCATCGTCGAGAAGATCTTCATGCCGCCGAGGTCGGGGTTGCGTCCGTAGCCCTGGCCTGCGACGTCGCCGGACCAGAGCAGCGTCACGTCGGATGCCGTGGTCGGGGCGGTGCGGAACACCCCGGTCACGGGCTCGGACGTCGCGCCGCCGTCGCCCTCCGCGGTCACGCGATAGTGAACGAGCTGGCCCGGCGGCAGCCCGACGACGCGCAGTCGCCCGGTGCCGTCGGCGTCGGGTGTGACGGTGGCGCCCTCGAAGCGCCGCGCGTCGGCGAAGGCCTCGGTCGCGGCCGTCTCGACGACGAGCTTCGCGGGGCGGTCCGCCCGGGCCCAGATCAGCGCCCCGTCGGCGCGGACGTCACCGACGGCGGCGCCGTGGGTGAGCACCGGCCGATCTCGGATCAGTGCGGGAGCGGCGGGAGCGGCGGAGCAGGCGGCAATGGTGGGAACTGCGAGCGCGCCGAAGGCGGAGGAGCGCAGCAGGGAGCGTCGGCTGAGGAGCACGTGATCACGATGTCCGATCGACGCCAACATCGGTTGAACAGCAAGGATCCGATCGGTATCGGCTACGACCGGACGTACCAATTCGTGCGCAGCATGTCCATTGGTGCGTGGAAGGTGTAGCCGGATCCCGCAGGCTCGACGCGACCTGCGGTCGGGACGGCGAAGTGCGCCGGGACGACGGGCGTGCCGGATCCCGCGGCGTCGGCGAGCAGCCGCACCCGCGTCCGCGCCGCTGCGGCGGGATCGACGCAATACCGGGTGCTGACCTCGGGATGGCGGAGCTGGACGGGATGGTGCATGGCGTCGCCGGCCAGGACCAGCTCGCCGGCGCTGCCCGTGACCCGCACGACGACATTGCCGGGGGTGTGCCCGAACGCCGGCTCCAACCGCACACCGGGCGCGACGACGGCGTCGGGTTCGACGACGTCGAGCAGGCCGTGCGCGAGCAGGGGCGCCACGCTGTCGGCCATGTAGTCCCCGGTGCGCCGCATCGCGATCGTGCCCTCCGCGCCGGTCCAGTAGGCGAGCTCCGGGCCGGTGACGAGGTGGCGGGCGTTGCGGAACACCGGCTGCCACTCCCTGCCCTGCTCCTGGGTGCACCACCCGACGTGGTCGACGTGCAGGTGGGTGAGCACCACCGTGGTCACGTCCAGCGGCGACGTGCCCGTCGCATGCAGCGCGGCCAGCCACCCCGCGTCGAGATCGGCGAACTCCGGCCGCAGCCGCGGTTTACCGCCACCGACGCAGGCGTCGACCAGCACGGTCGCCGTCGGGGTCACCACCAGGAACGACTGGATCGTGTAGACGAGCCGGCCGCTCGCCGCGTCGAACCAGGGCTCCCGGAAGCACCACTCGTCGCGATCGACGGGCACGCCAGGGAAGAACTCCTCCGGCGCGATCAGCAGCCGCGGCGTCTCCACGATCGGCACCACGGAGACGTCCCCGAGATCGAACCAACCCGGCGTCACGCGGCTCGGGCCTCCCCGGTCGGGGCGGGTCGAGGTGCGGAGATTCCCGACCGCCACAGGACGACCGCGCAGACCGCCGCCACCGCCACGGGCACCGCCGTCAGCAGGATGATGTCGCTGCCGGCGAGGGCGAGGGCGATCAGGATGCCCGCGACGCCGGGTCCGACGATCGCGCCCGCGCGACCGAGGGCTGCCGCCCACCCGACGCCCGTCGTGCGGGTGCCGGCGGGGTAGAGCGCGACCGCGAGCGTCAGCTGCCCGATCTGACTTGCCGTGACGCCCAGGCCGGCCACGCCGAGTGCGAGCAGCAGGAGCGGCTGGCTGAGCGGGGCCCGCGCTGCGAGGACGACGCCCACGATGCCGATCAGCGGCATGAGGACCAGCGCGGGCGCGATGCCGATGCGTGCCGCGAGCGGGATCAGCAGGATCCCGCCGAGCATGCCGCCCAGGCTCACGAACGCCAGCCCGAGCGGCGCCTCGGCCGGGCTGAACCCGTACCCGGTCAGCAGGGTCGGCACCCACGACGTCAGCGTGTAGGCCGCGACGAACACCAGAAACGAGAACGCCCACAGCAGGCCGGTGCTGGCCCGCAGACCCGGATCGAAGAGCCGGCCCACCTTGGCCTCGTGCCGCGCGGTGTCGGCGGTGTCGAGGGCGGGCGGCTCGGCCGGCAGCCACCACGCCATCAGCCCGGCCAGCAGCAGCGGCAGCAGCCCGGCGACGACGAACACACCGGCCGCGCCGACCGCCGTGATCAGCCGGCCGCCGAAGAACCCGCCCACCGCCGAGCCCGAGGCGAGGCCGAGCGTGACGATGACGGACACGACCTCACGTCGACGCGCGGAGGAGAAGTGCGTGGCGAAGGAGATCGCGGCCGGCAGCACCGAGCCCAGGCCGAAGCCCGTCAGGAGCCGGGCTGCGGCGAGCAGCCCGATCGAGTGCGCCGGCAGCACGGCGACGACCACCAGCGTGCCGAGCGCGAACGTCACCACGCCCGCGATGAGCAGCGTGCGCCGGCCGAACCGGGCACTCAGCGCGCCGGAGCACAGGTACCCGACGACGACGCCGAGGTTGGTCAGCACCAGCGGGACGGTGAACGCCGCCGGGCTCGTGCCCCACTCGACGGCGAGCGTCGGCACGACGAAGGCCAGTGCCGCGGTGTCGAACCCGTCGAGCAGCACGGCGAGGAAGGCCAGCAGCAGCACCGGGCGGTGAATGCCCGTGGGAGCGTCGGTCATCGCGGTCCCCCGAAGATCGCGTCGTGCGCAGCGGCGAACAGCGGCGATCCGGGTTCGGAGAAGGCGGTGGCGGTGCCCAGGTGGTCGGTGTCGGGCAGCACCACGCGGACCGGCGGCCGGTCGGCGGCGATGAGGGCGTCGACGAGTGACTGGCCCTGACGGGTGAGGAACCGGTCGTCCTCGGACTTGCGGTTGGGTTCGGGATCCCCGAACGAGACGACCACCCGGCTCGGCGCGCCGACGACGCGCAGAGCGGGGCTCAGCTCCTCGGCGCGAGGATCGACGCTCGGGTGCAGCACCACGGGTGGGCTCATGCAGATCGCCGCGTGGGCGGCGACGGGGGCACCGGCCCAGTCGGTCAGCGTGGCCATCGCGGTGAGGTGGCCGCCCGCGGAGTGGCCCGCGACGGTGATGCGGGCGGGATCGCCGCCGTAGCTCTCGGCGGTGTCGGTGAGCCATCGGAAGGCGGCGACGGAGTCGTCGACGGCATCGGCGATCTCGTGTTCGGGGGTGAGCCGGTACCCGCAGCTGACGAACACCGCGCCGGCCTCCACCCAGGGCTCGGCGAGCTGGTCGTAGAACGCCGGATGCCCCTCCCGCCAGCGGCCGCCGTGGAAGTAGAGGATCACCGGGCATCCGGTGCGGTCCTGCGGGCGGTAGACGTCGGCCAGCTGGTGCGGATCGGGCCCGTACCTGACGTCGAGCTCGTGGGTGAACCTGCGGCGCACCGCGTCCCGCCGGTCGAGGGCTGCGGCGTAGAAGCCGGCCCAGTCCGGGTGGTAGTCGTCGGGGTGCTGGACGGTGAAGAACCCCGTCGCGTCCGCCGGTCGAGCCTGATCCACGATGTCCATGTCGGTCTCCCGGGGTAGGTCGTGGGTCACATCCTTTGCGCAGCAATGGATGTCGGGCCAATGCCTATCCGCCGTGCCGACATAGTCAGATGGGCATAGTGCGCGTCCGACCCAGGCTCGCCTCGATCTCAGCCGCCACCTCGGCCATGACCTCCAGGAACGCCAGGCACGCCGGCGTGCGGAAGCGCCCGGGCACGGTCGTCACCCCCACCGACCGCCGCAACGACTCGAACTCGCACGGCAGCAGCGCCAGTGCCGGATCCGCATGCGCCACGAGCTCGGGCAGCACCGCGATGAAGTCGGACTCGACCAGCATCGTCCGCAGCGTGGGGACCGACGTGCACTCCACCCGGTCCTGGGGCAGCGCCACCCCGATCCGCTGCAGGGCGCGTTCGAGCTCGAAGCGCAGCGCCGTCTGCTCCACGGGGACGATCCACGGATAGTCGACGAGGTCGGCGATCTCGGGGTCGACCAGCTCCTGCGCCGGATGCCCCACGCGGGTCACCAGCCGGATGGGCTCGTCGTAGAGCGTCTCCTGCTTCACCTCCAGACCGTCGATCACCGGCGTGATGCGGCCGACCGTCAGGTCCAGGTCCCCGGCCCGCAGCGCCGCGAGCAGCACATCCGGCGTCGCCTCCCGGACGACGACGGTGAGCCGCGGGCGGTCCGCCTTGATCCGCATGATCGCGCGGGGCAGCAACAGGTTCGAGCCCGCGAGGTGGGTGCCGACCCGCACGGTGCCGCTGCGGGCGTCGGCGAGCTCGCTGATCTGGCGGCCCGCCTGGCGCACCTGCCCGACGATCGTGCGGGCCTGGTCGACGAACGCCCGCCCGTACACGGTCGGCGTCATGCCTCGGGGTCCCCGGTCGAACAACGAGACGCCGAGGATCGCCTCCAGCTCCTGCAGCGCGCGGGTGACGACGGGCTGGGTGACGTGCAGGTGTTCGGCCGAGCGGCTCAGGGTGCCGTGCTCGGCGATCATCGTGAGCACGACGAGGTGGCGGAGCTTGAGCCGCCCGTCCAGTAGCCGGTCGGCGAGATCCCCTGCCATCGGACGAGGCTACGACGGCATGCACGGACGGGCATAGGTCAGCCGCCAAAGAGCATTGGTCGGGCATCGCTGCGCTTCCTAGCCTCACCGGTGTGACCATCCCGCAGATCCGCAACGTCATCGACGGGAAGCTCGTCGACGGGGTGCGGACGTTCGAGAAGATCAGCCCGGTCGACGGACGGGTCGTCGGGCTGGTGCACGAGGCCGGCGCCGAGCACGTCGACGCCGCCGTGTCGGCCGCCCGCAGCGCGCTGACGGGGTCGTGGGGCGCCACGACCGTGCAGGAACGGGTCGCCCTGCTCCGCCGCGTGGCCGACGGGATCGAGAGCCGGTTCGAGGACTTCGTGGCCGCGGAGTCCGCCGACACCGGCAAGCCGATCTCGCTGGTCCGCGAGCTGGACGTGGCCCGGGCGGTGGCCAACTTCCGGTCCTTCGCCGACACCGCGGCCGCCGCCGGCCTCGACTCGTACCTCACCGAGCTGCCCGGCGGGCGGAAAGCGCTGAACTACGCGGTGCGGGCCCCGCTCGGTGTCGTGGCCGTGATCGTGCCGTGGAACCTGCCGCTGCTCCTGCTGACCTGGAAGGTCGCGCCTGCGCTCGCCTGCGGCAACGCGGTCGTGGTGAAGCCGTCCGAGGAGACGCCGTCCACGGCCACACTCCTGGCGGAGGTGCTGGCCGAGGCGGGAGTGCCGGCGGGTGCCTACAACGTGGTGCACGGCTTCGGGCCCGGCTCCGCGGGCGATTTCCTGACCAGCCACCCGGACATTGACGGCGTCACCTTCACGGGCGCGTCCGGCACCGGCTCGGCGATCATGCGGGCGGTGGCGCCGCGGGTGCGGCCGGTGTCGTTCGAGCTGGGCGGCAAGAACGCCGCCGTCGTCTTCGCCGACGCCGATCTCGAGCGCGCGATCGACGGGCTGGCCCGCTCCACGTTCCTCAACACCGGCCAGGTGTGCCTGTGCACCGAGCGCATCTACGTGCAGCGCCCGGTGTTCGACGAGGTCGCCGCCGGGCTTGTCGAGCGTGCGGAAGCGCTGCGGCTCGGGCGTCCCGACGATCCGGCCACCACGACCGGCCCGCTCATCTCGCAGAGCCACCGCGACAAGGTGCTGTCCTACCTGAAGCTCGCGCAGGACGAGGGCGCGACCGTGCGCACCGGTGGCGGCATCCCGACGTTGGATGACGACCTCGATCGCGGCGCCTGGATCGAACCGACGCTGTGGAGCGGGCTGGACAACTCCGCCCGCACCCTCCGCGAGGAGATCTTCGGGCCCGTCGCCGCACTCGTCCCGTTCGACGACGAGGAGGAGGCGATCCGCCTCGCCAACGACACCGCGTACGGGCTCGCGGCCGTGACCTGGACCCGGGATCTCGAACGCGGTCACCGGGTGGCCCAACGGATGCGGGTCGGGATGTCGTGGGTCAACACGTGGTTCCTGCGCGATCTCCGCAGCCCGTTCGGCGGCGTCGGCCTGTCGGGCATCGGCCGTGAGGGCGGCGAACACTCGCTGCACTTCTACACCCAGCCCACCAACGTCTGCGTGCAGCTGTGAGCGCGCCGCGGGCAATCACCGTGGCCGGCAAGGCCGTGGCGCGCGGGAAGTTCCCGCACGTCAAGGTGGCCGGCGGCCACGTGTACGTGTCGGGCACCAGCAGCCGCCTGCCCGACAACACCATCGCAGGGGCGGCGGTCGACGAGTTCGGAACCACGGTGCTGGACATCCGGGTCCAGACCCGCGCCGTGCTCGAGAACATCCGGGCGGTGCTGGCCGCGGCCGGAGCCGAGCTCTCCGATCTGGTGCAGGCCAACGCCTACCTCGTGAACATGAACGACTTCGCCGGCTACAACGAGGTCTGGGCGGAGTTCTTCGACGAGTCCGGCCCGGCGCGCACCACCGTCGCCGTGCACCAGCTGCCGCACCCGCACCTGCTCATCGAGATCCAGGCGATCGCCTTGGCCGTCCCCCAGGAGGACGCATGACCCCGATCCCGCCCGTCATCAACTTCCCTGCGTGGATCAAGGAGAACGAGCACTTGCTGAAGCCGCCGGTGAACAACAAGCACGTCTCGGAGCCGATAGGCGACTTCATCGTCCAGGTCGTCGGCGGGCCCAACCGGCGCACCGACTACCACGACGACCCGTACGAGGAGTGGTTCTACCAGGTCAAGGGCAGCATGCACGTCGATCTCATGACGGCGGACGGACCGCAGCGCATCGACATCCGCGAGGGCGACATGTGGACGCTGCCGCGCAACGTCCCGCACTCGCCGCAGCGCCCGGAGCCCGGCTCGATCGGCATCGTCATCGAGCGGATCCGCGAGGAGGGCACGCGGGAGAAGTTCCTGTGGTTCTGCCCGCAGTGCCACACGAAGGTGCACGAGGTGGAGCTGCAGGTGCACGACCTCGTGGAGGACCTCCCGCCGGTGTTCCAGGAGTTCTACGACTCCGAGGAGGGCCGCACGTGCCCCAGCTGCGGCATGATCCACCCGGGCAAGGGCTAGGCATGCCGACGATCGACGTCCACACGCACTACGTCCCGCGCGGCTGGCCCGAGCTGCCGGAGGGGATGCCGCGGCTGCGGATCGACTCCGAGCGCGAGGCGACGATCATGGTGGGCTCCCAGGAGTTCCGCCGCATCGCCGCCAACAGCTGGGACGCCGCCGAACGCCTCGCCGACATGGACGCCGACGGCGTCGACATCCAGGTCGTGTCACCGACCCCGGTGTTCTTCGCCTACGACGCCGACGCGCCGGCGGCGACCCGAGTGGCCCGGATCTTCAACGATCTCGCGCTGGAGATCTGCGCTCCGTCGCCGGACCGACTCCTCCCCTTCGCGCAGGTGCCGCTGCAGGATCCCGACGCGGCCTGCGCCGAGGCGGACCGCTGCATGCGCAACGGCCACCTCGGCGTCGAGATCGGCAACCACGTCGGCGACCGCGACCTCGACGATGCGGGCATCGTGACGTTCCTGCAGCACTGCGCAGCGAGCGGGATCCCGGTGTTCGTGCACCCGTGGGGCATGCCGTCGGGCCCCCGCCTCGACCGGTGGATGGCCCGCTGGATCACCGCGATGCCGGCCGAGACCCACCTGTCGATCATCGCGATGATCCTGGGCGGCGTCTTCGACCGAGTCCCCGAGTCGCTGCGGATCTGCTTCGCCCACGGCGGCGGCTCGTTCGCGTTCTGGCTCGGTCGCCTGGAGAACGCCTGGTACGGGCGCCGCGACATCATCGCCACCTCGGAGCTGCCGCCGTCGAAGTACGTCGGACGGTTCAGCGTCGACTCCGTCGTCTTCGAGCCCGCCGCCCTGCGCACCCTCGTGGACACCCTCGGCGCCGAGAACGTCATCGTCGGCAGCGACTACCCGTATCCATTGGGGGAACGGCCGGTCGGGAACGTCGTGCACCGGTCCACGTTCCTCGACGACGCGCAGCGCAGTGCGTTGCTGGGCGGCAACGCGGCCCGGTTCCTCGGCCTCCTGTCAGCCGAGTGACGCTCTCACTGCGAACCTCCTGCCCCTGACGGGGCTGCTCACCAGGCGACGAGCAGCTCGTGCACGCCGTAGATGGACATGTCGGTGCGCATCGGCACCTGGTCGACGGGCGTCGCCAGCCGCAGCGTGGGGAACCGCTCGAGCAGCGCGGCGAACCCGATCCGCATCTCGACGCGAGCCAGCTGCTGGCCGAGGCACTGGTGGATGCCGTGCCCGAACGCGAGGTGGTGGGTGCGCTCGCGACCGAGGTCCAGCTCATCGGGGCGCGCACCGAGCGCCGGGTCGCGGTTCACGGCGGGCAGCGAGATCAGCACCGTCTGCCCGGCCCGGACCTGCGTGCCGGCGAGCTCGAGGTCCTCACGGGCGACGCGCGGCAGCCCGGTGCTGCCGACGATGCTGAGGTAGCGCATCAGCTCCTCGACGGCGTCGGGCATCGACTCCGGCCGCTCCCGCAGGCGCTGCATCTGCTCGGGGTGCTGCAGCAGGGCGAACGTGCCGAGACCCAGCATGTTCGCGGTGGTCTCGTGGCCGGCGATCAGCAGCAGCATCGAGATGCCGACCAGCTCGTCGTCGGACAGGCCGGCACCGGAGGTGATCAGGCCGGAGATCACGGCGTCGTCGGGATTCGCCCGCTTGGCGGTGACGAGGTCGAGCATGAACTGCCGGACGCCCTCGCCGGCTGCCAGCGACTCCGCGGGGGTCGCCGTCAGGCTCAGCAGGGTGCGAGTGAGGTCCTGGAAGGTGCCGCGGTCGCCGTAGTCGACGCCCAGCAGCTCGCAGATCACCAGTGACGGGACCGGTAGCGCGAACTCCGCGACCAGGTCGGCCGGGTTGCCGGCGGCGACGAGCCCGTCGAGCGCGGAGTCGACGATCTGCTGGATCCGCGGCTCGAGGGAGCGCATGTGCTTCACCGTGAACTGCCCGGTCAGCAGCTTTCGGTACCGTGCATGGTCGGGGTCGTC
>Ga0307513_10003883_pt1 | contig 20108 bp, 23 predicted proteins | sample 15_EM_MG_FD_202174 | JGI IMG/M metagenome (GOLD analysis project Ga0307513, IMG submission 202174) | Populus trichocarpa ectomycorrhiza microbial communities from riparian zone in the Pacific Northwest, United States - 15_EM | ecosystem: Host-associated > Plants > Roots > Unclassified | place...
CTGTCGGAATACCTCACGCCGAAGCTACCACCTAACAGTATATTGATACTTCTCATCGTTACCGAGACGAATGTTTGGCAGAGACACTCATACTCCCAAACCCAAAAAACCTTTCGAACCAAGACCACTAAGGACTATCTCGATCAACGAAGTTCTTACTCCTACACCCGAATTAGGGACTCAAGAGCCCTACCACGAATCGTATTTCTGGTGGATAAACCCTGAAAACACCATTACCCTCGAAGATATCACCGCACTATACCAATACCAGTATGGTGAAGACTTTGCTTACCACACACCCTTGGAGAAATCAAACTCCATTTTGCACACCCCGTACCCAGAAAGCGATCAACACTCAAGTCAGCGTTTTGAGATACCAGTACTTTGGGGAGGAAACAAAAGATAAGTTTTCCTTATAGAAACCATAGAGATGTCTTCTGACCCCAAGGTGCCTGAGGCCATGGAATGGCGTTCAGAAGAAACCCCTGAAGGAGAAGGACAAGACGAATTGTCCCAGGATACAGCCCCGAGCGTGGAAACCGACAGCACCCGATTAGCTCGGTAACACGCTGGAGGCCCCGCTCCCCGATCCCCAAGCCTTGGAATCGGCTTCTTGGTCAAGCAAAGAACCAGGCGAACAAGAGGCTCGAAGAGCCCTGCCCCTACCCGCGACTCTGTCATGACAGATCGGATCGAACGCTTGGACAGAATCCTGGGCCGTTTCGATCCCACGCTCAAAGAAAGCCGAGATGCACGACATCTATCCTTCAACTCCCTACCAGCCAAGGTTCTGACTATGGCCCATGAACTGCTAAAATTCAAATCGCAGTTGAGGGCTGGCGCCCAAATTGTGGGGCAGGAACTTAACCGAATGGACGAACAAGTACGGATCCTGGACCAAGAATCCCAGAAGGTCCAAGAAAGCTTCACTTCCACGGTAGCCGAGAGGCTGGGAGAAACCGATGACAGACAAGCCAGACATGAGGCTGTCACATCCCAGCTACACGAAACGGTACAAGGAACGGAGCCTCAGTCAATACACCGAGACCTACTCCTCGACCAAGAAATCGTTCGGTTAAATGAGCAGCACAAAAGGGAGCTGGAAAATCATGAGATAAGTCTTAATCTCATGAAGCAAGAGATGTTAGAGCACTAGCTGGCAGAGCAGGCACGAGATGGTGAGATCTCGGAGCTAAAAGCAATGGTGCAAACCTTAATGGGGCAGGTTAAGGGAAAAGGCAAGGTGTCTGATCCGACACCAGAGGCTTCAGGGGCTGGCGGAGGAAAACCACCACCACCACGGCGAGGAGCGGCTGGGGCTCCAGGCGGAGGAGGGGGAGGAGACCCCGATGATGAGGGAGAAGGGTCTTGAAGAAAACCAGACGAGAGCAGGAAAGGAAGACGGGACGAGAGACCCGTACTCCAGCCAGAAGGAAACGACTATGACACCGAAAACGACCAACAGTTTAACCTGTTCTGACAGGTCATGGCCAACGCCTTGGGACAACGAACGAGAGTCCCAGCGGAACCCACTGCCATGTTTAGGAACGAGAAACACCAAGATATCCGCATGTGGTTAATGACGTGCACGGATTACTTTGGTCGAAACAGTTGGCAGTGGGAAGACGAGGCACAACGAATTCGATACGCCATAAGCCGAATGGACGGGAAGGAAGTCGCACCGTTCGCGTTGACCTACCGACAACAAATGACCGGGGAAATAGGTTATACGAGACAAGAAGAATACGAGTTCTGGCATGTTTTTGCAGAACAAGTCCTGCGACGCTTCGGACCCACCCATGAAGCGGAAAAATCCCTCAGAGAAATGGGATCGGTCAAATATCGCGGTGATGTCGCCAAATTCTTGATGGAAGTGGAAAATCTCAATATCAATGCAAGAGTCACCGGGATAGCCTGGAGAAAAATGATTGAAGACGAACTTGCCATTGAAGCATTGCGACGGCTCTCACACCGAGAATATGTCGACGATGGGGAATGGCTAGAAGCAGTCAGGACCGTAACCCGAGCGGAAGAAGATTTCAAGGAAAGAAAAGATCTTCGAGGAGGCGGTCCCTCCGGCGCGACACGAGGTGAAAAACGGAAATTCAAGGATTCGAAGCCCATGGTTGCCGCAAAGCGTGTAAAAAAGCAGTACACGGCTAAGGAAAAGGCGGACTACCAGAAGAAAAAGGCTGGGGAAAGAAAGGTGAAGAAAGAAGGATCGGTGGCACCGACGGGGGAGGTTAGACATACGGTGTGGTCGGAAGCACACCAGGGCGTCGACCAGAAAGCTGTCGATAAACGGAAATCTGACAACGAATGCACGCGATGCGGGATGAGGAACCATCTTTGGAAACACTGTCGAAAACCGATACAAGTATCAGCGGTGTATCGAGGGCAATCAAAGCCCAAACGACCACCGGCATTCGCGCTAAAACGACGACCCCAGGTAGCCACTGTTGCCGTTGATGGCAAGGGAGAAACCTCAAAGCGAGCAGTACAAAGGCCCCCGGCTTGGGCCTTTGAAGATGACGACATTTTATAAAAAGTCATCCAGGTACCGACAACAACGGTGTTCGGGTAGTGAGGTTGCCGCCTCGAATCGAAAGACCTGCGGCGTAGTCGGTGACGAGATCCCACCGGAAGGCTAAAAGACCAAAGGATCGCGGTTGCCAATTTACGTCCTAAATTGGATATTCCGTGCTTACCACAGGAGCCATAAAAAACTACAAGTGAAGAAAGCGGTCGAAGAGACTAAAAGGGAAAGAGAAGATTACCATTCGTCGGAACGGAACTTGAGTTGCACGACACGCGTGAGGCGGGTCGAAATCCAGGGCAACCTGACTTTCCCTCCGAGTAAAAAAGCCGGGCAAATAGAAGCTGGGGGCACCTCTATTGGGCACAAGGTTCATGCTCGACGAATGGTATCTGAGGGGGTCGCTGGCGTACGACCAAACTCGAAGGCGGAGGTACGGTGGACTCGTCGCAGGGGACAGTCTCATACGAGGGCTAAGTCGACGATAAAGGGCTGCGCATCCTAGTCGCAAACTCGAGAGGTACTCTAGTGAACCACCACTCCTGTGATATGGGAACTCCTCGGCAGGAGGTAAAGACCGCTAGTAGTGCGCCGCCCGATATCAAAATACTAGACGCTTATTGTAAAAGTTTGTCTGAGGAGGGTTTAAGAGCCGAAACTGCGCAGGCGCGGTAACAAACCCCCACATTACTTGTAAACCGCGACGATGAAAAGATTTCATCAAGAACGGAGCGAAAGCTTTAGACCCATCAAGAAACCAAAACATTACGCCTGCCCTGAAGGGAAGGCATTTATTGAGATCAAAGGACGAAAACACATGATAAACGTCCTCTTAGATTCTGGTTCAAATATCTTTCTCATGAACCAGGACACCGCACAACGGCTCGAACTCCCGACCGAAGCTAGGGATTCACCGTTAAAAATCACAACCTTCGATGGCGAGCTCGCGCCAACCGGAGGAAAATTCTATAACCATCCTATTCTTCTGGAAATCGGTGCCAATGGCCACCGAAGTATGATATCCTGCGAAATTGCAAGCGCAGGAAGATATGACTTAATCATACCCTTTGGGTGGTGGAATGATGAGCACCCCCTTAAAAACATCGCGGACCCACGTAAATGGGCCTTTGAAGAAACAAAATGTCACGCTCATATAGAGGATGAGGCGGTGGCGGATATCTTTGAATGGGATGAAACTGTGGCTTACGATGAGGAAGCACAGTACGTAGGAAGGATAGAACGAGAAGAAGAAGGAGGAGTACAGTTGGAGACACTGCCAAGACCGTATTCGCAGTATAAGGAGCTTTTTCAAGAGAAAAAAGCTAAAATGTTGGCGCCTCGAAAGACTTTCGATCACACCATCAACCTTAAAGAAGGGGCCGAACCTCCATGGGGTCCAATTTATCCAATGTCGGCACACCAGTTGAACGAGCTGGATAAGTACCTCAAGAAAATGATGGCTGAGGGAAAAATAGCGGACAGCGAATCCCCTTAGGGTGCTCCCATCCTCTTCGTCCCCAAACCTGATGGAAGTCTACGGCTATGCGTAGATTATAGGAACCTCAACAAATTGACAATCCTGAATAAATACCCCCTACCACTCATGGATGAGCTACGAGACCGCCTCGCTGGAGCAAAAATATTCACAAAGCTCGACCTGAAAGATGGGTATCATCTTATCTGAATGGGGGAAGGCGATGAACACAAAACCGCTTTTCGTACGCGATATGGACAGTACGAACACAAGGTCATGCCTTTCGGGCTCGTTAACACTCCCCGACGTTTCAAACAATGATGAACAAAATCCTAAGAGAATTCTGGGACCACGGAGTAGTCGTCTACGTAGACGATATCCTAATATACTCTGAAAACATGGACGACCATATCAAACTAGTCCAAAAGGTCCTTGACCGGCTCGAACAACACGACTTAGCAGTTTCGTTGAAAAAGTCAGTGTTCCATCAGGAGGAAGTCGAATTCCTAGGATATATTGTCAAGACAAGCGGAGTTACCATGAGTGATAGGAGAGTGGAAAGCGTCCAAAAATGGGCCCACCCGAGATCGGTTAAAGAAGTCCAAATTTTCATTGGATTTGCAAACTTCTATCGACGATTCATCAAGGATTTCTCGAAAGTCTGCAAACCAATAACCGAGATGTTGAAGGGGAACCCAAAAGACTTTCACTGGGGAAGAGAGCAGGAGGAAGCGTTTGAGGAATTGAAAAGGAGGTTTACAACGGCTCCAATTTTATCGCATTTCTACCCAGGAAGGAAAACGGTGGTTGAGACGGACGCAAGCGACTTCGCGCTCGGATGTGTACTGTCTCAATACCAAGGCAGAAGGTTTCACCCAGTGGCTTTCCATTCTCGAAAACTAAACAGCGCCGAAAGAAATTACGAGATACATGACAAGGAATTACTCGCAATAATGGAGGCGTTCAAGGAATGGAAAAGATATCTTTGGGGTGAAGAAGAACCCGTGACGGTATACACCGACCACCAAAACCTACAGTCCTTTTTGACCAAAAAAGTCTGGAACCAACGCCAAATTTGATGGGCACAGGAGTTGACAAACAACAACTTCAAGATAGTCTATCGACTGGGCAGTAGGGGCAGGAAACCCGACGCGTTAAGTAGACGGCCGGAGTACCGTCCTGAGGAGGGAGCTCGTAACAGTGAACAGTCGATTTTGAAATCAGAACATTTTCAAATTTCCGTGATTCATCAAAAACGCAACGCAGAGGCAGCCCTCGTCCCAGAAAAGCGCGAACCTACAAGCCTCAGGATAATGAAACTTTCGGATAAGGCTAGAATTCCAACGAAAGGTTCACGATTCGCGGCCGGTCACGACATCTACGCCCTGACAGACGGCCTGGTACCAGCAAAAGGACAGACAATGGTGGAGACGGGTATTGCGATAGGATTGCCGGAAGGAACCTATGGAAGGTTAGCCGCGAGAAGTGGTATAGCTAGCAAGATGGGAATAGCAGTGGGCGGTGGTGTAATAGACGTGGATTACACTGGAGAAGTTAAGGTCATACTTCGAAATCATGGGGAAGCGGACTGCGTATTTAAGGCAGGAGATCGGATAGCACAACTCATAATTGAGAAAGTTGCCAATGCCGACGCCATGGAAGTAGACAATTTGGGAATAACCGAGCGAGGAAAAATGGGCTTCGGATCAAGTGACATGAACCCCAAGCGATCCATCACGGCTAAAGAAGAAAAAATCAAAATATGTTTCCTTCACGCGGACATAAGCAAAAACGAATTCTTTAGCGCAGCTGATATCAGCTATCACTCTCGGTTAATAAAAGAAAGAGAAATGTTATCAAGTGCTCACGGCAATGCAGCCCTGACGCGGACAATGAACGATACATTTCTGGACAAGATTAAAACGGCTGGGAAGGAGGATGAGAAGTGGCAGGACCGAGGCCGTGAACTGGTTAGGTTAAGACAAAGTGGGAAAAAGATGCCGGACGAATGGATAGAAAAGGATGGGTTGCTATACTACAAAAATCGGTTATATATTCCAGAAAACGAAGCGCTTCAGACCAAGATAGCCCAAGGCTGTCACGACTCGCTAGTAGCAGGGCATTTCGGACAGGAAAAAACGATTGAGATAGTAACAAGGGATTTCTACTGGAAAAAACTCGCAGATTGGATCAGAGACTATGTACGATCCTGCGACGAATGTCAACACAGTAAATCCCCACGGCATGCTAAGTATGCATTACTTCAACCTTTAGAAGTACCTTATGCCGCCTGGTCCTCCATATCGACGGACTTCATCATCCAACTAGCGGAATCGCAGGGTAAGACCCAGATCATGGTAGTAGTAGACCGGTTCACGAAGATGGCTCATTTTATCGGCCTCCACGAAAAAGCGACCGCAAAAGACGTTGCGGATACCTTCCTTCGGGAAGTCTGGAAACTTCACGGATGACCGACCGAAATCATATCGGACATGGACGCAAAGTTTTCCGGCGAATTCTGGGAATCATTGTGCAAGATGCTAGGAGTTAAGAGGCGCATGTCAACGGCTTACCACCCTCAGACTGACGGACAAACGGAAAGGACCAACCAACTGCTGGAAGGTTACTTACGAACATTTGTCAATTACGATCAGAACGACTGGTACCAACTGTTGGCGTTAGCAGAACACGCCTACAACAACTCAGCTACCAATGCACACAAGATGACCCCTTTCTTCGCCAACTACGGCTTTCATCCACAGACGGAATGGATGAAAGAAAGAGAAGCTCAGAACCCCGGGGCGGCATTGTATGTTCACTGGATGCAGGACATACACCAACAGGCGAAACAAACCCTAGAAAACACACGGGAATCGATGAAGAAATATTATGACCGAAAAGCGACAGTACAACCCAACATCGAGGTCGGCGACTTGGTAATATTCAATGCGAAAAACATACGTACCAAACGACCATTGAAGAAGTTGAGTCCAAAGCTGTATGGCCCGTTCAAAGTCTTAGAAAAGAAAGGAAGTCGGGCATAGAAGCTAGAAATATCGCCTAGGTGGAAAATTCATCCCGTGTTCCACGTTTCGCTTTTGGAACCCTACGGAGCCTCGAACCAACCGAATCGCGAACAACCCCCACGAGACGCCGAAGAAATCGAGGGAGATTTAGAGTGGGAGGTAGAAAGGATCGTCAAGAGTGAGATCATTTCCTACACGCGAAAGGTTCGAGGAAGGAACAAACCTATGAAAGAGCTTCGGTATTTTGTAAAGTGGAAAGGCTGCGCGGAGGACGAGAATACTTGGGAGCCACCTGAAGGTATGATGAACGCGCAGGAAGAGGAGGAAAGGTTTCATAGAGAGAACCCGGAGATGCCGGGCCCGAGAGAGGTTGAGTAACATAAGAAAGGTTTTCCATCAGTGGACAAGTAAACGCTGGTGGCTTTTACCCCTACTATGTAAAGCTCGATATGGAAGATAAATTGTATAATAGACATAGAGTATTCGGGACGAACACTTCGAAGAGGGGAGCTCGTGTTAGGTGCACGGACTCCCCATAAGGATTTACAGGGCACAGTTACCCTACCTTGATGCATACCAACATCAGCAAAAATAATACCTTGCGTTAGATGCATTCGGTGCATCTGACGCACAGGACGCTAGAACGTTAATCGCGAATCAGGACGCAACCACCCTACCACAACGCACCAGACGCAACCGAATGCTACACCTAAGACTCAGGACGCACCGGGCGCAGCACCTAATACTCAGGACGCTACCTGACGCAGCACCAAATACTCAGGACGCCACCTGACGCAGCATCTAGTACTCAGGATTTCACCTGACGAGGGACCATATCTTCCTGAGATAAGCCTGAGCGAAGGGTCCCCCCTTTACCTTTTTCTGTCCTTGGGTACTTGGGTCACAATAGATTTCTTACTGTCAAACTCTTAAATTTACTACTACTAGTAGGCTTCTATTGTTCTAATATACAGGCCAATTCACCGAGAAACACTAAGTCATAAGAAGCTGTCTCACTGCCTCACCCAGTACCCGGGACCCTGTAGCTCAATGGGGAATTGGCACCTCAGGGCGTACCCTATACCACAGCGTAGCCGGCGTCGGGCCCAACAACCTCCCGCAATCAGCTTCAGAATCGGTCAAGCGGTTGTGGAGGAATCTGCCATCGAGATCTGGGATCGCCAGGGTACCTATAAAGACAACCCCTACAAGGGTCAGCGATTTCATGGGTCTTGATGCGACAGAGACGTCCTTTATACCGCTGCGTAGCTGGCGTCAAGGCCAACAACCTCGCGCAATCGGATCGAGAATCCGTCAAGCGCTTGTGGAGGAATCTGCCATCGAGCTCTGGGATCGCCAGTATACCATTCAGCACTGTAACCTGATCAATAAAGGTCGCGGGGGGGAGGAGCTTATACCTTTGGGAAGCTGGCGTTGTGGCCAACAACCTCCTGCAATTAGATCCAGAATTGGTCATGTTGTCATAGAGTTATCTGCCATCAAGTGTTCCATTACTTTAGTGAAAAGCACACTCTCAGGAGGGTTGGCGGATTCATGGGCTTTGATGCGACAGAGACGTACCTTATACCGCCGCGTAGCCGGCCTCAGGGCCAACAACCTCCCGCAATCGGATCCAGAATCGGCCCAGCGGTTGTGGAGGAATCTGACATCAGGCTCTGGGATCGCCAGGGTACCTATAAAGACAACCCCCACAAGGGTCAGCGACTTCATGGGTTTTGATGCGACAGAGACGTCCTTTATACCGCTGCGTAGCTGGCATCGAGCCCAACAACCTCCTGCAATCGGATCCAGGATCGGCCCAGCGGCTGTGGAGGAATCTGCCATCGAGTTCTGGGATCGCCAGGGTACCTATAAAGACAACCCCCACAAGGGTCAGCGACTTCATGGGTCTTGATGCGACAGAGACGTCCTTTATACCGCCGCGTAGCTGGCGTCAGGACCAACAACCTCCCGCAATCGGATCGAGAATCGGTCAAGCGCTTGTGGAGGAATCTGCCATCGAGTTCTGGGATTGCCAGGGTACCTATAAAGACAACTCTCACAAGGGTTAGCGATTTCATGGGTTTCGATGCGACAGAGACTTCCTTTATACCGCTGCATAGCTGGCGTCGAGCCCAACGATCCCCCGCAATCAGATCCAGGATCGGCCCAGCGGCTGTGGAGGAATCTGCCATCGAGTTCTGGGATCGCCAGGGTACCTATAAAGACAACTCTCACAAGGGTTAGCGATCTCATGAGCTCTGATGCGACAGAGACATCCTTTATACCGCTGCGTAGCTGGCGTCGAGCCCAACAACCTCCCGCAATCGGATCCAGGATCGGCCCAGCGGTTGTGGAGGAATCTGCCATCGGGTTTTGGGATCGCCAGCATCCCATCCTATTCAGCCCTGTAACTTCATGAATAATAGCCCTCTGGGGATGAATCTTATACCGCTGGATAGCTGGCATCGAGCCCAGGAAGCTCCATGTGTCGGATTCAGGATCGATTCCGGGGCTGTGGTGGAGTGTAGCAGCTGTGAGCCCGGAGTGTGGATGTTGTGATGAAAAGAGTATGTCGCGTCGCGTCCAGTTTGAGGCTAAGTGCCGAGAAACCACCAGGCACTAGAGAGTGTTATGGCTATCACTCGCTTTCAGACTGGAGTGAGCTGGCATTTTCGCTCATTCAAAGATGATTTTCTCAAAATAGAACTCTGAGTGCCCGTGTGACTCGGCCCCGGGGTCTTTAGTGTAAATTTAAGATTAAGGGTATGATGGCTTTCTCACCAGGCGCCAGCACTCACTATATTTTCTTTGCCAAGAAATACACCTTGCTCACATCCGGGGTAGAAGACAAAGAAGGCTGAAAGGAGAATCAGGGGTAGTGGTGAATCCTGATGTGCGATGGTGTTGAGGTTTAAGTCAGGATGCATGGGAGGCAGGGTTGCTTAGTGGCATGTGTCCGGATGGAACCCAGTGTCGGCAAGGGTCTCTGGACGCACCGGACGCAACCAGGTGTGGGGCATGGGCACAGGACGCACAGGACGCAGAGTCCAGGCTGGTCGAGTCAGGATGCAACACTACAGTATCTGACGCAGGTTACCTTTTTGCTGATGAACTTCGAAGGAAAAAGATAACACCCCCCTCCAGCCCCGGCGTTGGGACGGCGCGTCATCACTGGCCGCCTGGGTAGTTGCGTCCCAACACCAAATACCACTATCAACGGAACACTTCTTGTAACACCGTATACGTCGCGGCCGTCCGTCCGACCGGATCCTGTTCGCAGGATATAGGAGGGGAGACCTCCGGGCACCTTATGCAAGTGGAAGAAGGTGGATCGGAGGGCGGCGCATAAAGTTACAGACACTTGAAGACAGGCAGTCTGAAGAGTGGTTCGAAGGTAACGGGACGTTTTGCACGAAAGTTCGTCCCCTCGTACCTACAAAGTCGTGTAGAGTATGAAGGAGGTAACTATGCCCAGTAAGTGGATCGCGTGCATCCACAGAGGACAAGTTGGTAAAAGATGGAGTCCGAGGGAAAAAACCTATAGGTACGATCCCGAGGACAAGTCGTGTAATGCGGGAAGACTAGAATACGAGATGCAGTTGCATACCGAATTCTTGACGGAACCAACCAAAGAAGAATGGCCATCTTCTGTCCAGCGAGTTAGACTACCTTCAACGAGCACGAGGGCAAGATAATTTGTAACCATTGTTGTCAACGGATAAACAGATGAGCTGACACCTGACGTGGTCCCCACACCATCCGGAATAATTGAAGCGCAGAGCGATAAGTTGGCCATGGGAGTAAAAGGTGTGGTAGAGAGTTTTCAGGGTCTACGAGTGTTCGCACTCGGGTGAAGTTCGCAGAGTTGCGGGCAAGGTACTTAGTTAGTATAGAATTAGCATGTATACCGGGATTGCTCAGACGCGGAATATAAATATCGAAGCATCTTCGCTGCTATTAAGACACAACAAGCACGGAGAAGAGATCTTATCAATATAATAAGTTATCTACACTTTTATATCGTTACCAATACTTCGACGATCTACACTGCAGTGAATATTATATCTAGCCTACATTACTGGTGTCTTCTTAACGAGTACTCCGATATAATTACGATCCAGGTCCTAGCTGTCGGAATACCTCACGCCGAAGCTACCACCTAACAGAAGGAGGTAACTATGCCCGGTAAGTGGATTGGGTGTATCGACCAAGGACAGGTTGGCAAAAGATGGAGTCCGAGGGAAAAAGCCCATAGGTACGATTCCGAGTACAAGTCGTATAATGCAGGAGAACCAGAATACGAGATGCCGTTGCATGGCGAATTCTCGACGGAACCAACCAAAGAAGATTGGCCATGTTCTGTCCAGCGAGTTCGACTACCCTTGGTGAGCATGGGGGCCAGATAATTCGTAAAGATCCTTGTCAACTGATAAACGAATGAGCTGCCACCTGACATAGTCTCCAAACTGTCAGGAATAACAGAAGCGCAGACCGATAAGTTGGCCATGGGAGCAAAAGGTGTGGTAGAGAGTTTTCAACGTCTACAAGTGTTCGCACTCAGGTGAAGTCCGCAGAATGGTGGACGGAGTACGTAGTAAGTATAGAGTTAGGATGTATACCGCGATTGCTCAGAGGCAGAATATAAATATTGAAGCATCTTCGCTGCTATTAGACACAACAAGCACGGCGAAGAGATCTTATCAATATAATAAGTTATTATTGATCACGACTAATACTTTTACTATCTATGTCAAAAGGTTCCTTATAGTATCCAGCCTACATTACTCGTGTCTCCTTAATGAGGTCTCCGATACAACATCAGCAAAAAGGTGGCGTGCGTCAGATCCAGTAGTGTTGCGTCCTGACTCTCCCAGCCTGGACCCGGCGTCCTGTGCGTCCTGTGCGTCCTGTACCAATACGCCACATCTTGTTGCCTCAGGTGCGTCCGGAGACCCTTGCCTGCACTGGGTTCCGTCTGGACACATCCAACCAAGCAACCCTACCTCCTGACTTAAACCACAACACCATCGCACATCAGGATTCACCACTACCCCTGATTCTCCTTTCAGCCTTCTTTTTCTTCTTGCCCAGATGTGCGCACGGAGTATTTCTTGGCAAAGAAAATATGGTTAGTTCTGGCCCCTGGTGTGAAACCCATCATACCCTTAATCTTAAATATGCGCTAAAGACCCCAAGTCACACTGGTACTCAGGCTTCTATTTTCAAAACATCCTGTTTGAATGAGCGAAAATGCCAGCTCACTCCAGTCTGAAAGCGAGTGATAGCCATAACACTCTCAAGTCTAGCATACTGCCTCGTAGGTTCTCGGCACTTGGCCTCAAACTGGACGCGACGCGACACACTCTTTTCATCACAACACTCAATATCCACACTCCTGGGCCACAGCTGCAACCATTCACCACAGCCAGACAATCAATTGTGAATCCGACACCTGGATGTTCCTGGGCTCGATGCCAGCTATCCAGCAGTATAAAGGGCGTCTCTGTGAGATTAAAACTCTGGAAATCGCTCACCCTTTTGAGAGTTGTCTTTATATATACCATGGCAATCCCAGAACTCGATTGCAGATTCCTTCACAACCACTGCTCCGATCCTGATTCTGATTGCGGGAGATCGTTGGGCTCGACGCCAGCTACGCAGCGGTATAAAGGACGTCTCTGTGACATCAATACTCAGAAGTTCGCTGACCCTTGTGAGTGTTGTCTTTATAGATACCCTGGCGATCCCAGAACTCGATGGCAGATTACTCCACAGCCACCGCTCCGATCCTGAATCTGATTGCGGGAGATTGTTGGGCCCGACGCCAGCTACGCAACGGTATAAGGTACGTCCCCGTCGCATTGAAACCCAGGAGATTGCTGTCTTCTGTGGAGAGGATCCTTATAGTAGCCCTGGCGATCTTTTACTAGATGGTGGATTACTCCACAACGGCTGGACGGATTTTGATTCTGTTCGCGAGGGATTGTTGGGCTCGACGCCAGCTTCCCAACGGTATAAGGTACGTCTCTGTCGCATCAAAGCCCAGGAAGTCGCTGTCTTTGGTGGAGGGTATATTAGGTATCAAGCTGGAGATACTTGACTCGATGGAAGATTACTCCACAACCGCTGACGGGATTTTGATTCTGTGTGCGAAGGATTGTTGGGCTCGACGCCAGCTTCCCAACGGTATAAGGTACGTCCCTGTCACATCAAAACCCATGAAATCGCTGTCTTCTATGCAGGGTGTATCAGGTATCAAGCTGGCGATATTTTACTCGATGGCAGATTACTCCACAACCGCAGGACGGATCTTGCTGCTTTTTGCGCGAGGTTGTTGGACTCGACGCCAGCTACGCGGCCGTATAAGGTACGTCTCCGTTGCATCAATACTCAGGAAATCTCTGACTCTTGTGGGCGTTGTCTTTATAGGTACTCAGGCGATCTCAGAACTCGATGGCTGATTCCCCCACAACCACTTCTCCGATCCTGATTCCGATTGCGGGGGATCGTTGGGCTCGATGCCAGCTACGCAGCGGTATAAAGGACGTCTCTGTCGCATCAGAACTCAGGAAATCGCTGACCCTTGTGAGAGTTGTCTTTATAGATACCCTGGCCCTCCCAGAGCTTCATGTCAAATTCCTCCACGACCACTGGGCCGATTCTGGTTCCGATTGCGGGAGAATGTTGGGCTCAACGCCAGCTTCCTAATGGTGTATGGTCCATCCCTCCGCGACCTTTATTCATGAGGTTACAGGGCTGAATGGAGTCCTGGCGATCTCAGAACTCGATGACAGATTCCTCTACGACCACTTGGCCGAATCTGGATCTGATTGCGGGAGATTGTTGGGCTCGACGCCAGCCTCCTAATGGTGTACAGTCCATCCCTCCGCGACCTTTATTCATGAAGTTACAGTACTGAATGGTGTGCTGGCGATCCCAGCACTTGATGGCTGATTCCTCCATAACCGCGGGGCCGATTCTGGATCCGATTGCGGAGGATTGTTGGGCTCGACGCCGGCTACGCGGCGGTATAAGGTACGTCTCTGTCGCATCAAAACCCATGAATCCGCCAACCCTTCTGAGAGTGGTCTTTCTACAGCACTACATATTTGACAAGATAGTTAATATCCCTGTGATCCAACTACCTATGGGTCTGAGCCCACTCCAGGCGGGTGAGTTGAAGAGCTCTGAGCTGAGCCGGGTGCTTGCAGAAGGTCAGAATGGTCGATAGGTGTCCTCTGGCTTTAGATTTTTGTACTCAACCAATGTGTGAGACACACTATTCTGATAATCAACCATCCTCAAGAGGACATATTGAGTGAAGGTTTCAGGCTTAACGATATTACATTTAACTGCTTAATTCTACATTGAATTTTCATTTATCATAGTGATCCTTACTTCTACATTGAGTCTTCAGTACAGTCGCAATCTTAGAATCCCTCTTTTTACAGAGTGGCTTCTTTACAACAAGCCAGTGCCGGTCGGTCTGCAGAATAAGATATGCCATGTCCATGATCTTCCCGATATCCATATTTGTCAGCTCTCTTGTAACGTCTCTGAGCTGAACAGTTACAAGACCATGTACATCCAATGAATCTTCTGGGTCTACGAGCCTCATGAACTGAACTCCGGCGAGGTGAAAGAAGGTATCCTGCTGCATATAGACCAACCGGATTTTGAACCGAGCTATGAGCCTGGCCGGGATACAACCCCTGGGTGCACCATATGTAATCTCCCCACTAGCCTGTATCCAAACGCAATCATTCCAGCTGGTCTGGTTACATAGGAGTCAAGCACCTGTGCATTGGGCCCTCTGTATGTGGTAACCATACGCCTTGTTGAACTCAAGGACTGTGATCTCCAGTTGCGTAGGTAGTTCAACCGGCAATGTTAAAACTATTGGCCGATTTTCCCGCGGTTGGTGCTGTAGAGGTAGGCTCAGTTGGCTATATTTTATGAATTCCAGACAAATTATCCTCAGGAATATATCGCATACCCTGCCAAAATCAACGACGTTGTGGACATTATCACGACCTCTCTTCAGAATCCTACAATGGGCTGGGGAAGTTGGCGCGGGTCTCATCTTCTTTATATGTTTCACTACCTCGGTTGGTAAATCAGCCAGTGCACATTGAAGGATTTCCAAGTTCAAATGTCCTATGCAAATTGCATGTTGTCAACCGTAGCCGCTCAGTATCTGTATTGCTGCATGGTTTCTATTTGAGTGTTGTTATCTATCCTTGATTTGCTCCTTATGTGCAGGCTCTTCATGCTTGGTAGAATAAATGGGAATATTGCGGAACTTGTAGATGTGATTGCGAAGGTGCCTTATTAGATAAATCTCAACAAAGTTGAAATTTGATTCTGCATACATCAATTCAATGCATTGGGGGTGCTCTACTTCTCAATTGTCGTGAGGGCTCTGAAACGATTAGAATAGGGGCACTCGCTGCCTGATCCGTGCACTCTCACGGCACATCTTCTTGTGTAGCTTATCGGCGTTCTCCTGTATGTCTTTGGATATGCGAAACACCGGGACAATGTTCTTTGTTTCGTGGATCTGTGTCGCATATTCTTCCATATGAGATATAGCCTCCGCTGTACGAATTTGGTATTGAGCCATCATGGTGAAGTCAAGAAGTCACCTGATACAGGTGAGCTTACGTTGGAAAGTTTGAACTAGCATACAAGCAGTCTGTCTCAACGCCACGCTAAGAACGCAGAACAAACATGGCTGGAACTTCTTTATCTCTTTTCCTTTCACTGCGTAACCTCCCCAAAGTACTTTTGGGCACAAAGAATTCCAGGTAAGTTGGCAAAGCTTTTCAGACTTCGTTGAAGGCGTGCTGTCAAGCAGGGTTTTAGACAAATCCCTTAATCTAGTCCCTCATATGCTTCAAGAGTCCGACATAAATTGTAGGTAACATATCCAGCTTGTCAAGAACAGGCTTCAAAACTCTTAGGAGTTCTTCAAACACTTTTTGACCCATCTTGATACCATGGGTTTCATTACTGTAGCAAGTGCTAGCAGTGTGGAGAGTTTCAGAATTGAGGGATGGGTTTTACATTCATAATGTTCATATCTTGCGTAATCTCTAGCATTATGGTGGTTGGCTCTGCTTCCAAATTCTTTGGTGGGCACCTCAGATTTAAGTCAGGTAGGCTTTGGATTTCATCTTGTGTAGGGTAATGTTTGCCATCTGGTCTGCAATCTACCCTCACATGGTGGTGAGCAATCTCCGGATCTTGGAGTTAGTATAATCAATTCAGGCACTCTCGAATCCCACCCCGTTCAAAGGGCACAAAATGAGCTCAAATAGGGCACTGAGCTTTCCGGAATATATTTGTCTCTCGAGTTTGGTGGCCCTAATAGACCTTGTGAGCTTGGCGGAACTGGCAATAGCCCTAGGAGCAGAATCGCCATTGATCCAGGTGTATTACAGATTGCCGACAGAAGATTTCAAATCGTCATCTCAACTGACCATGCTTTCTGGTCTTTGGTAAAGTTGCTGAGAGAGAGGTCTTAACTGATTTCCCACCGATCAGAACCAACATTGCCTCTTCCGGGTGCCTTTCCTGTGATCAATTAGTAGGCTTTCACATAAAGGAGACTGCCGTAGTTGGACTTCCTAGCCCCAGTCAGCCCTATTCATTTCTGCATAAATTCTCTGTCCGCTCGGGTTGTATTTAAGGCATGGTGTATAGCCCAAGTTATCATGATAAGCTAGTTGGCAAGGGTGATATCTCAGGCAGTCTAGCACATTCCAATAGTAGCAGGGTAATGCTCTCTTACAATCCTCAATATGTCCGGTAAACAATTGTAGATTTGGGCGATACAGATCCAGATGTTGGAGAAGATTCTCCAACCGATGCAGGAAGCTATAGCAGACTAATATCAAGTGTCGATTACCATTTGTAAAGTAATTGTTAATCCAGGGCTTTGAGACATTACTCTCAACGAACAAAGATGCAAGTTTCAAACCTTGTGTATATGCAAACGGAGCCCATAGGTATATGCACATATCCCTGCGTTGTTCATTATACTCTTCATCCTCACCAATAACCATATGCGCTTCCCTAGCGCCTGAGGAATCCTCCTGTTGAGGTGCCACTCGGTATGTATTGTCCTTATATACATCTGTGTCAGGTTCTTGCATAAGTATATCATCAGGTGTATCATGCTCCCTACCAGCTAGATCTTCAGCAGCATCTGATTGATGGTCAGAATTGCAGTATTCTCTTAGTTTGTTATCATCAGATATGTCATTCCCTGGTCGTTAAGGAGGTCCTCAGGCGCTAGTGGATTCCATATGGTGGATGCGAGTACAATATCGAGATTTGCATGCACTCTTCGCAAGTGTGTCCATCAGCAAAAAGGTGGCCTGCTTCGGATACAGGAGTGTTGTGTCCTGACTCTCCTAGCCTGGACTCTGCGTCCTGTGGGTCCTGTGGGTCCTGTGGGTCCTGTGGGTCCTGGACCCATGCGCTACAGCTGGTTGTGTCTGGTGCGTCCGGAGACCCTTGCCTACACTTAGTCCTGTCCGGACACATGAGACTAAGCAACCCTGCCTCCCATGCATCCTGACTTAAACCTCAATAACATCGCACATCAGGATTCACCACTACCCCTGATTCTCCTTTCCGCCTTCTTTGTTTTCTAGCCCGGATGTGATTAAGAACCATTTCTTGGCAAAGAAAATATGGTTAGTGCTGGCGCCTGGTGAGGAAGCCATCATACCCTTAATTCTAAATTTGCGCTAAAGACCCTCAGGCCATGTCACACTGGCACTCAGAGTTCTATTTTCAGAACATCCTCTTTGAATGAGGGAAAATGCCAGCTCACTCCAGTCTGAAAGCGAGTGATAGCCATAACACTCTCAAGTCTAGCATACTGCCTCGTAGGTTCTCGGCACTTGGCCTCAAACTGGACGCGACGCGACACACTCTTTTTATCACAACACTCAATATCCACACTCCTGGGCCACAGCTGCAACCCTTCACCACAGCCAGACAATCAATTGTGAATCCGACACCTGGATGTTCCTGGGCTCGATGCCAGCTATCCAGCAGTATAAAGGGCGTCTCTGTGAGATTAAAACTCTGGAAATCGCTCACCCTTTTGAGAGTTGTCTTTATATATACCATGGCAATCCCAGAACTCGATGGCAGATTCCTCCACAACCACTGCTCCGATCCTGAATCTGATTGCGGGTGATAGTTGAGCTCGACGCCAGCTACGCAGTGGTATAAAGAACGTCTCTGTGGCATCGGCTCAGGAAATTACTGACCCTTGTGAGAGCAGTCTTTATAGATACCGTGCCGATCCCAGAGCTCGATGGCAGATTCCTCCACAACCACGACTCCGATCCCAGAGCTCGATGGCAGATTCCTCCACAACCACAACTCCGATCCTGGATCTGATGGCGGGAGGTTGTTGGGCTCGACGCCAGCTACGCAATGGTATAAGGTACTTCCCTGCCGCATCAAAACTCAGGAAATCGGTGTCTTCTGTGGAGGGTGTATTAGGTATCAGTGGCGATATTTTACACGATGGCAGATTACTCCACAACTGCATGACGGATTTTGATTCTGTTTACTGGTGGTTGTTGAGCTTGACCCTAGCCTTCTAACGGTATGAGGTACATCTCTGTCACATCGAAACCCAGGAGATTGCTGTCTTTTGTGGAGAGGATCTTTATAGTAGCCCTGGCGATATTTTACTCGATGGCAGATTACTCCACAACCACTAGACGGATTTTGATGCTCTTTGCAGGAGGTTGTTGGTCCTGACGCCAGCCTTCCAACGGTATAATGTACGTCTCTGTCGCATCTGAGCTCATGAACTGGCTGTCTTCTGTGGAGGGTGTATTAGGTATCAAGTTGGCGATATTTTACTCGACGGCGGATTACTCCACGACCGCTCCACGGATTCTGATGCCTTTTGCGGGAGGTTGTTGGCCATGACACAGGCTTTACAACTATATAGGATACCTCCCCCCGCGATCTTTATTCATGAAGCTACAGGACTGAATGGTGTGCTGGCGATCCCAGAGCTCGATGGCAGATCCCTCCACAACCAGTTGGCCGATTCTGGATCAGATTGCGGAAGGTTGTTGGGCTTGACGCCAGCTACACGCCGGTATAAGGTATGTCTCTGTCGCATCATAACCCATGAATCCGCCAACCCATCCGAGAGTGGTCTGTCCAGAGGTCTCTGAACTCGATGGCAGATACCTTCACAACCACTTGGCCGATTCTTGATCTGATTCCGGGGGATTGTTGGGCTCGATGCCAGTTACATGATGGTATAAGGTCCTTCCCCCGCGATTTCTATTCATGAAGTTACAGTGCTAAATGGTTTGCTCGCAATCCCAGACCTCGATGGCTGATTCCTCCATAACCGCTAGGCCGATTCTGGATCTGATTGCGGGAGATTGTTGGGCTCGACGCCAGCTACGGGGTGGTATAGAGTACAGCTCTGTCACATCAGCACTCATGAATCCGCCAACTCTTCTGAGAGTGGTCTTTCTACAGGTGCCTGAACTCAATGGCGGATACCTCCACAAATGCTGGGCCGATTCCAGATCTGATTCAAGTTGCAGTGGATTGTTGGGCTCGACGCCAGCTACCGTGTGGTATAGGATACATCCTGAGGCGCCAATCTCCCATTGAGCTACAGGGTCCCGGGCAGAGGATGAAGGTGTCAGAAGAGTTCTTAGGACTTAGGCCCACTTTGATTGCGACAGTTCCGTTCCGTTGTCACATACAAATGACGGTTACCTTCCGTTGTGAAATGGTGCAAACAAAATGACCGTTTGATACCAAGCATAGCAACAGTTCCGTTTCTAACTAGTGGCAACCAGATGGTTGCTATGTAAACATGTATGATTAAAATATTTGCCCTAAACAATAATTATTCATATAATATTGTAATATTAACTTTTTTTAACTATCTCCACTCAGTATCAACCTCGCTCTCAAGCAATGAAATGGCCAGCAATTGTGATATAGACCGAGTTACTCATGCTATAATTCAACAGCGAATACGACTTGCACTTGCCTCGGCAAT
>Ga0307513_10003884_pt1 | contig 20102 bp, 18 predicted proteins | sample 15_EM_MG_FD_202174 | JGI IMG/M metagenome (GOLD analysis project Ga0307513, IMG submission 202174) | Populus trichocarpa ectomycorrhiza microbial communities from riparian zone in the Pacific Northwest, United States - 15_EM | ecosystem: Host-associated > Plants > Roots > Unclassified | place...
CGCGCCCCTTCCCGCTCCCCGCCCCCCCGCCTGGCCCCCCCGCAGTCCGCCCCCCCGTCCCCCCCCCCGCCCCCGCCCCCCCCCGCGCCCCCCCCCCCCCCCCACCCGTGTCCACTACGGGGTTAAGATTGAGGGGGCCGCTTTTCAGGTTTTATTTTGTGTTCTATTCAAGGGGCTGGGGGAGAAATGGGAAATTCGCTACTTGATCTGGAGTAACGGTCTAAGAAGTCACGTGGGGGGGGGCTTTGTTTGTTTGCTCTCCGTTTTTATCGTTTCTGTAATTTTGCTTCCTTAATTTTCGTTGACAGCTCATCTGGCGTGCGGGGGGGTATTTTCTTTTTAACAAGGGTTCTCTAGATAGAGCTTTTCGAAAGTTGGATATTGTCCGCTGGAAGATGTCTGCTTTTTGTGATTATCATTTCTTTTGCTTTTTTTTTACGCTTTCTTCTGTGTCTGTTTACTTACTTATGGTGAGGGGTGTATTGTCTTGCTTCTCTGCCTTTTTTTACATCATTATCCTTGGTCCTAATGTGGCTGGGCTTTATCTTCTCACATATTGCCTATTCTCAAAGGGCGAATTGTTGCTCTCTACGTTCTAACGAAAAAAAACCTTCTCTCTCTATTCTGCAGATGCCCTTTCTCTCAAGTGAAGAGTTTATCTTTTCTTTTTATGCCGGAAGCTTCTTGAAAAAGTTCTGTTTTTTTCGTCTGCCTCCCACCCCCCCTTCTCATTGTGCTACTTTTGTTTTCAGTACTTGGAAAATTGTACTTATCGTTTGACCTAGTATACATTGTCTAGTTCTGGATGTTTTGGCGTTGCGTTGGTGGTACAGCACTGTATTATAGTAGCGATTGTATAACACTGTGTCATAATTCTATTCTAAGAGTTGGCTGAAGGGGATAATGAATAACTAGTGAGGGAGAACTTTAGCCATCTAAACCCTTTGTTATAGCGGATTTTTTGATTGGTCGTAGTGATATAAGATTTGTCAATTTGGGGAATGTGTGGGGCGGGATTTTTGGTTATACGCGCGATGTCACTCAGGTGTCGCCTGTTTTGAGGCGTGATAGTGGGTTTAGCGCTTGAAGCAGCTGCATACGAGATGGGAAGTCTTTCACATAAGGCATGAATCTCATGCAGTCGCTCCCACCGCCATGCACTGCAGTAAGTGTATATTGCCCTCGGTATGGAAAGAGATGTCTTGAGTCTAATGGTGTCAGAATACTTGGTAGGGAATTGATAAGCTAGGGTTCCAGATTCAATAAAATTGTAAAGTCTAGATCAATGCCACCCCCTTCCCCCAAGATATAGTACAGTACCTGAAGTTAAAAAGGTGGAAAGACGCAAGGAGTGCGAGGGAAAGAAAGAACTAATATGCAAAGTAAAACTAAACACCATCGATGTTCTAAGGGGTAAGCCCCTTAGTGCCCGCTCTATATTACCTACCAAGAGCACAAATTAAACCCCATCCTCCAAGGTGCTTCCCTGGGGAAGAAGGGGGTCTAACAGATCCGGCGATATTATATTATAGAAATCCCCTCCTCCTGTAATAATTACCAGGAGTAAGTCTCAAATGACTTAGCACGTGCCTTTCGCCACCCCTATTCCTCGGCGCCTCCTGTAGAGCGTGATGGGGGGAAACATTCTCACACATCTGCGCGTGGTAGGCCTCCTTCCTCTCGGGGTCATCTAGAATTTCTGGGTTAATACCGGGCTCCAGCAGACAGCAAATGATGCCCGCGAAGCTGCACCTATGCCAATCACCCCAATACAGAGTCGTGCCCGCTCTATTCCCAGCATTGGAGCTCCCACCGCCACACGACCGGATTGTACCCTCTTGTCCAAGGGGGACGACGCGGTGCAGCGGTGTGTTGCCGTGGTTCTCGCCAATACCAGCGCTCATCCCCGCCTCCTTGACGAGCTGCCGGACGAGCCCGAAGAAGATGCGCTTGGCGGCCAGTGTAGAACAGCCTTGCCACGCCGGCTAAGGGAAAGGCACTTGCCGCTGTAGAGATGAGTAGGTCGCAAGTAGAGGGGTACTCCATGTCGGAATTGGTCTCCGGGAGTGTTTATCTAGGCTCCGCTGGAGAGTTACAGCTTCGCCGGGGTTGCCCTCCCGGACTAGGTTGATAGTTGGGGGATCATGCCCTTCGAGTCCTTACAGTATTTTGAGGCGTCTTTGGACAGAAGGTTGGTTGCTAGTCCCTCGTGGCCTGTCTTGGCCCCCCGGATCAGTGCTGGTAGGCCGCTTTGTCTTCCATCGCTCATGCATGGAGGGAAGGGAGGAGGAGGGAGTTAATATATTTTGCTTAGAGGGTTTTGGCGATTTCCAGGATGTTTCTCGTAGGGAGTCAGCTTGCTTGCATCTTATTATAAGGTGATTTTTGTTATTATGGAGGCAGTAGTGTTGGTTGGGCTGGCAAAGTGTAGTTATATAATCTAAAGCGAGAAAGTAGTGTTTGATAGAGAGCTGTTGTTGATATCCTAATTGGTGGTTCTGAGGATGATGGAGCATGAACGAAAAAAATGTTAAATAAGCTATTACTTAGACCTTCCCAGGTATGTACAAAATCACCCCCCAATTGTAGTTATTTATAGGAGGCAAGAAGTGTCCGAAAATCGGAGTATTGTCTTTGCACTGAGGTTTAGATACCCATCCGGTTTTTGTGATGTGCTTTGCCGGTCCCTGGATTAGGGTACAGTACTTTCTTCCTGCTACGAGTATGCGCCTTGCATACTAGTTCTAACATGCTGCTATTTTGAGTGAGAATCTATTAATACTGACCCAATGCTGAATGAAATCTTGCGCATCGCCAGGGTGGTGGTACTTAGTGTTAAATCTTTTGGCAACCTTCATATTCACTTCCCCCTAACATAACTCTTTCTCCCAGCTATCAGAATCTGGACCAATCCTGCCCAGAGAGTTTGTCGTGGGAAATATCGCTTGAGGCCTCAATTGGCACAATGGGCAAAGGGTGGCCCCGGCGGGATGCCTATACGAGTAATGTTTTAATCTGGTGAGTAGCCACCCACCGGCAAGCAAGCGCTGCCGTAGCACAGTCGGCCACCTGGAGCTTTGATGAAAAAATGTCCCTTTCGTCCTAACCCACATAGGTCGTCCACCAAAAGCAAGACCTAGGGACTGCATCCGGTGTTCGAACTTCGCACTTGCAAGGGAAGAACTATAGCGATGGCTGTAGCAGGCGGGCCTGCCTGCTGTGAGTGGGTGTGAGGTCCGAGCTCTGATCAAGGACGGAATAGCCCACTGAGTAGGGACATAACTCGCATTGTCTTAGACCCTTTTGCGAATTAGACTATGTTAAGGAAGAAGTGCCCTGGGGCGCGGTGTGTTTATGTGAGGAAGCACTGACAGGTGATTGTTGCCGAGATTTTTTTGTCGGAAAGACTGAAAATTGTGTGGTTTAAAAGGCAATCTATCGCGCAAGGAAGTATGGAGTAGTATGGGAGGTAGGCAAGAAAGGCAAAGCCTAGGGTTGTGCCACTCGCTCACTCTTTCAGCCGTTCCCTGCCTGAACTTATCTGTAAGAGGGTGTTTTGAAAGTAATAGAGTCTCTAGGTGTTGGCTGGTTTTTTGGCCGCTGGGATGGAATTGCTGTGGGAGGTACAGGTGTAATTGAGGCGGAAGAAAAAACATAGGCTATTTTTCTCCATTTCTGATTGTCCTCTGTGGATCATTGGCTTTGATTTCGCAGATTTCTTTTCCTGCTATGCTCCTGCTCTTGCTGCTAGCTGGCTCGCTCGCCCATTCCCTTACACGAGGCTCCCATGGTAATGCTGAAATGCTGTTTTCCCTCGTAATGTGGCTGGAGGGGATGATGTCAATTGGGGGGTTTTCCCTAGAGGCTAGGCTAACCTTAGTTGGTGTAATGCAGAGTACCTGTATTCCACTCACTATATATAGTACGACTGCTCCAATTGCGCTTTACGTAGCCCACTAAATTTACCATTTCAACAGCCAAACTTGATTAGTGCCCCGGGGAGGAGGAAAAATGGTCGAATTTTTTTCTAAATTAGGATGGAGGCACCGGTCGGCAGCTGGGTTGAGAAAGACTGGCCGTGCGCGTGTCGAAGTACGTATTACAGGTACTACAACGGGTGGGGTTTGGTTCCCCATCTCCTCTTTCTATGGCCTAATTTGTCTATTGGGCTTCGGTTCAACAATTTTGTTCCAGTGCTGTAGAGGTATAATCTGGGTTGTCGCCGAGTGAGGGTACATGACCAGGAGACCACCATGACTGTCATATGAAGTTATCGTATGTACGGGTGCCTTAGGTCGACTGGGTTCTGAAGTTAGCTCTACGACAAGACATGAGGTCAGAAGGGCTATTGGGCTGCAATTTACATACAATCATGGTCGCTCATAATACTGGTTCAATGCCAGAGCAGAAGAGTTCTTGCAGCACAGCAAGTGGGCAGACTGGAGGAGAGTACCTAGATTGTGTAGTCCGAGTTCTCTCCCTCTCCATTGATAGATCTAGACGGAATCCCTTTCTAGTAACAATGCTATTTTCTCCTCCAAGTTCGAAATGGTTTGGTATCAAGTTGTCCCTATTCCCCTTCACCCTTCCTCCCTTTGTACACATCAGAAGAAACTTTACACCCTTAGGGTCCCCTCAAAACCTGTAGTGATGGGAGACTGCCGTGAGTGTTGATGAGTGCAAGAGATTGGGAGAGATACCAGTATCGGAGAGATGGGGGAGAAATATTCACCAATTAGGACTAGCAGGATATAATGCGCGGTAAGCTCTTGGCGCCCGAGGGGTCCTGAAGCTGGGGATGCTCAGCCGTTTAGGGCGGTTTTTTGCCAAAACTGGCACTTACATAGCCGCAATTGGCCGGACCATGTGCGGGACACGTTACTCTGTGGGGCTCATCCGCAGACATGGAGCCCAAGGACTTTCTGGCGAGTCCTTAATTGTTGGGAACAAGATCGTTGAGTATTAGTGCCGTGAGTCTGGCCCACGGGGGCCAACGGGCCAGGGCGAAATTATGGCCGAGACCAAAAATCTCCGATTTCCCAAACTCTAAGGTGGTATCATATCACTAAACCTATTCCCTTGCCCTGAGGCACACGCTGTGGAGAGTGGGGGAAGATAGAAGATTTCTGGCTGTACCGCAAGGTGTCTCTTAGATTGACCATGACAAAGCTTTTCCCTATGGGAGGTCTTCCTCTAGGGTGGAGGATATTGAGACCTTGATGCTTGGGCTGTCAGCAACAAAGCAATAAATGAAAAGGAGTGAGAGTGGTGGTTAATAGTTGTGGATTCAGAATTTCGGCAATATAATTATACCCGCATGGGTGCGTCGAGGGTAGAGTTCTTGACATGGTAAGATCACTTCCTCTGTCCTCACCTTCGGATGCTAGTCCCGAGTACCGGCATGCTAGAATTCTTTTTACTAATGGCCACTATCAGGTACATCAAATACAAGAAAGGATATTCTGCTACTCGGGATGTGTAGGGTGGACATGTGTGCAACTGTGAAGCTGCGGGGGTCTGCAGTCCTTTCCTCACTGTCGTTGCGCTGGCAATTGTTTTGCAATTGGTGAATGAATTCGCTGAGGGGGCCTTGGGTACTACGCTGTAGCGTATGTGACTGGGCGGGTGGTTATTAAGGAGGTACCGAACCTGCTTTTCAGAGGAACAGGATGTTTTCCCTCCCCGGAGCAGACGGGGGAGGAGAATACCGCCACGGGCTCCGCCCCCGCCCCCCGAACCGCTTTACATCCCGATGCTTTTATGGTCAGGAAAGGAAAACCTTGTTTAGTTTTTGATTGTCAGCATTAGGCTAGACCTTTGGCAGAAATTCTCAAGTAGAAATACGCAATTAGTCTATTACAATTAGATATTCTTTTTTTTGGAAATCCGCCCAACCAAACCATTGAGAAAAACACTACGATACCCCTAGCTCTTTTACTTACTCCATTTTAATTGGAACTGGGCAGTGACACAGCACCGATTTCGAGTAGCACCTAAGATCTCTTCGCGCGAGCACGTTTCGAGACGGCAAGTACAAATGCACTTCCATTCATTTCAAATTTCATTTCTAGGCTAAGCGTTTCTATTCGCAGGGATACCCATTGAATCCACATGACGAAGCCACAGAGATCTACGTGCATTTGCAGCCTCACCCAATACCATGGATGAGATAGATGGGTTCATCGGTTGAAGGAGAAGAGGTAGGGGCGTACCGGTACCCGTGTGAACGGTGCTAGGATATTGAATTTTGATAAAACAAAAATGGCTATCCTGTAACAGGTCAGATCATACAAAACAGTGAATAAGGGGTGAGTGACAGCCTCACAATACCGTGGCAACTGTCTTCCCACCTCCGCCTGCGAATCTGACACTGCTGATTACAGTATTCTGCCCTGCTGACTGGATGCCCGAACTGGAAATTTCCTCCCACTGAGAAGTGTTGGGCGTTCTTTGTTTTTTGAGTGAAAGGTCTGACTTGGCCTAGAGAGCGTCAGGTTACGTAAGCTTGGGTTTTATTTTCCTCCAATCTGCCAGGCTGCTCCTGGTCAAGCGAGCACTACCCGACTGACCTTAGGCTATGTGACCTAGGGAGGTAGGACAGGTAGTATGCAAGAGTATCAGTGCCGGTGCAAATAAGTGGTGTTAGTAACGAACCGTGTCTAGAAGGTTCGACTAATATGATCAAACCCCTCGGTATTAACGCGAGCGCGTGGTTGGCGCATGGATGAATATCTCGGATTTTCTTGCCCCAATAAACTTTAACCACATATTTTAACCAAAACCAAAACTCACCTCCAGAGAAACAAGTGCTCTGTATAACAGGTGAGTGATGGCACATGACTGAGCTTTTCATAGCAAGCAGTTGGTTGACTAGTAGGGAGTACGGCACAGTTAGCCTAATCCTTAGGGTCCTGGCCTATTAGTTATGAGAATTGGGACGATACGAATATCCTGATCAAGGCGAGGTGGGCAACTAAATTCGAAATGGATTTGCCTTAGGAGGGTGGGTGTCAGCGAATATTCCTGAGGGGGGGCGTAAGGATGGGGTTCAACCAATGGAATTCCTTCATAACCCCGGTTTAATATTAGCTACCCCAATGGTGATTCCCCTAAGGCCTACGATCCCACGAGCTTCACGCTACCCTTGGCCTCCAGCCCTGAAGCGAAAACTGAAGAACGCGTAATTGGGACTCTGGGGTCTTGTCGAATACGGCTATAGACACACGGGAGTCCTTGGTGAGGAGTTCGCGGGGAGTGTGAGAGAACCACTGTTATTAGGGAGGTTTCGTCTTCGGAAAAATTGCGGTCACCGGGAGCGAGGGGGGATCGGGGACTGTTTCGTAGCGTTTGGGTGGAGTGGGGGGGCTGGGGGTGGCGTATTTAATGTGGGTGAGCCTGGGAAGGGGAGGAAAGGAAGAGATGGCTTAAAGATAGAAAGTGCCAAATACCACCCTCTTTCGTGCCGCCCAAGAAATTGAGACCAAAGGAGTCGATTTCTGGGCTCCCGTTGACATTACATTCTCATTCATTCGCGCTGTCCCCTGTTTTTCCGCCCCCAGCTCAGTTTGGGCTGCATGCACGATGGATACTGAATATATCTCGCAATGCAATTCCCATAGGAGTTCGGGTCTCATCCCGTATCGGCCCCGTCATCTCTGTCGCACCCGGCGAAAGAACGAAATTCTACTGCCTTGTCCGCCCGGCATTTGGCAGCTCGTCGCTCGAGGACCCCATCGCCCACTTAGCCTGTTGAACGTCCCCTGCATTTATCGAAGGCCGCCCCGGTGTGTTCGGGTTCTGTTGGCCAATATATAGGAATCGTGCGGGCTACGGTCACTGGGTCACTGGCATCCAAGTTTCTACTGATCGGCTGCGGATTGGTGGTGTTCGGGAAGTCGAATGAGATTGGAGTCGGAGTGCTGACCTGAGGGGGGACTGTCTGTAGTCGGCCGTGTTCTAGGCAAATAGCAGTTTAGAGAGCTCGGGGCCTGGGAGGCTGCTACTGTGGGGGCGCTGGAGGTTGAAGTTCTTTAGGCGGCGTAGAGCTCGGGATCTGCGCTTGCTTGATGCGAGAGGAAGAGGAAGGGTCATTGGACTGTATTTCACAAATCAGTGGAAATTATCCCACGAGACCCAAAGCTCAAGGAATGTTCAACCGAGCGGATAAATAGGAACTCTGGTTCTCTAACGCCATACCCTGAAACATATAAATATCAAAATTTCCCATTCCCCCATATGCTCAAGATTCATCACAGCCCATCACTCGCCAAGTAACTCAAACCTCCATGCAGCTTGATGAGGATAGTCTCCTCTTAGGCTGCTTTTGAAAGCGCGCCAAGCTGGATATAACGCAGCGCGGCTCATGATAGATACTAGAGGTTATGAACATGGTCGAATTGAGCCCGGATCACTTTGGGACCTTATAATGTTTTGATTGTACAGAACTTGTGTAAGAACTGGTCTCACTAGGTTTTGCCCCCCCCTTTTAAATAAATTACTTTATTATTTAATTATCTTCCAACTGCCAGCTATTCTGGTATACACATGCCCACCAGACAGGCACTTGTTACTCAATAATTGGGAATCTCATGGTCACCCCAAGCCAGGGTCTGTTGGAGCAAGAAAGAAGGAAAGAACAAAAGTGCGATAGCAATAGGCTCTAAGCATAGCGGAACATAGAAGAATGGTGGGCTATTTCGCTACTCCATCTGCCAGCCAAGGATAGGGCAGGATATATATCATATTTCTCCATCCAACAACACATCTGAGCTCGCGGGACTCAACGAAGTCTAAAGAAACACTCTTATGACAAATCCCGAACCCTAGCGATCTCAAGCAATCTAGAGCCACCCTGATATCCTCCCATGATCCTCTTTGATCCCTAAAGCCCATACCTAGCCAGTGTACCAACTCCTTATGTCTAAGGACAAAGTGCATGGAAGAAACATCATGAAACCAAATATCCGATACCTAATGCCCAATTGCAATGGTATCAACAAAACCGGATGGCTCTACCCTATGATTAACGGCATAGGATGTGAAAACAGCAACCCACTGCTAGTCACCGTGCACTACAAAGCCACTGCCCTATAACCGTATATCTCAGCCACACATAGACCTGTCCGCATACTAGCATATCCGTGCGACCGTATATCCGCATAATCACATAACCGCATGTCCTATAGGAAATCCAACAGGGCTAAGAGCCGGCAAGCACTTTGTGATCTGTATGGATCGAAGTTCGGCAGCATTTCGAGCTGTTCTTACAATATTCCAGCTGAGGTCCTCTAATAAATAGAAGTTCTTGATCTAGAGTTATTTAGTGGGTCAATGATAGCGTTCGATTTAGTATTCTGTACGGTGGGTGTGGTAGCACGCGCAAGGCTTATGTCAAGTGCAAGTTAATACATACCATAATCACCAGGGCTACTAGGTTTTTCCTAGAATGCTAAATACTGGCGGAGGAAGAGTTACTCATTGACTTGGTGCTCCACTTACCTCCCCCTCGTTCTCAGCACTCGAGAAATCATGCCGGGTAGATCAGCACCTATTGCCGGGTCGCTAAGGGACAGTTAAATATTGGCTATTGAATAGATGTCCGGAGTTAGCCCTGGTGGGAAGTATGGGAGCTGGGATCAAGGGAAAGAGAGCTGCCTTTCCCTCCTGTGAGCCGATGTGACTTTTGCATCCTTTCGTCTAGGAAAGTATGAATCACAGCTTGTTAGTGATTGCCTTACAGACATTATTCTGCGACCCTCACGGTGAGGAGAACACCAACGAATCCATGTATTCTGTCCCAGGGAAATCGCCAAGGTGGGGGGCAAAGCATGAGAGCACCTAGGAGAGTCATTAGATCAAAGGATATGTACCTTTAGGCTCCCTGGTAGTGATGGGCACGATCAGATCATGATCGAGTTTTGCTCGATCAGCAGTCTGCTCGATCGCCTCGATCATAGGGGTCTCTCGATCAGATCATGATCGAGCAGAGCATCCATGATCTGATCGATTTGCTCGATCATGGGTACTACTCGATCATGCTCGACCATCATCGAGTATACTCGAGCATCTTGGCTCATGACCGATCACTCTACTAATCTTAGTGATTGGGTGATGCAATGAACTTACATAAAGGGAGTCTACCGGCAAACTAGATACCAATTCTTTTGGCCGGGCTTTACCTTGTTAGCTCCTCAACAAATTATCGAACAACAAACTATCATGACTGCTGACTTTATAATAAGGTCACCACTCCCATCGTTTCGAATCTATGGCAACTAGTCAATACCACCAATGACTTTCAATAAATTTATTCAACAATAAGTAGGAGTCGAAACCTATCCGGGCTTCTACACACTCAGGATCAGCCACAAATTACCGTGATACATAAATGGACCATAGGGTATGGCTCTTCTATTCTTGTTATAACACGAGTGAAAATCCTCAGAATCCATATTGAATGAATATTTAATCCCTGATGGGCATAAAATCGATCATACTCGATGATGCTCGAGCAGTGACCATGATCGATCACTCGATCAGGGCTCCCCAGTTTCATCGATCATTCGATCATAGGGTCCCCTCGATCAGATCATGATCGAGCATGGCCCCCATGATCTGCTCGATCATGATCGTGCCCATCACTACTCCCTGGTCAGTACTCTACAGTGACGGCAAAGAAAAGTAAAGATTAGAAAACATGGCCCCTACGTCTACGTAATTTGTATGAGGTTGCTGGAGAGAGCCTCCCCTCATCTACAGTATTGACATGGAATGAGCAAAGCCTCGACAATCCCTCTCTGCTCGCTGGGCCAACTACGCATCCGTTTTTGGGATTATTGAGATTCGCCATTTCTTTGATAGAGAGGTGGGGGCTATAATGCCGCTCAAAGAGATTTCATGGATAGTCAGCCACTATTGAGGGCTGGTCGTGGGTTTGTGGGTATGACACTCGGGTGGCAAGATGTAAGCCCCAGCAACCCAGGCAATAGCGGCCGAATACCACTCTGGGGCTCTACTTCCAATGTGAACGAACGAGTAGTGAGTACGCTGGTTAGACGGGAATATGTCAATCCCGAGGAATCAAATGAGTGGAATGAAACCACTATTCAGGAGTGATGGAAGTGCTGCCACGACTGAAGGATGCGAGCTCGGACAAGACAGGTAATAGCGGCAAACGCCGCTCTCACGACCTACTGAAAATATCGGTCTGGCATTCTCTAAGTTCAGACTAGTGTATTTGAGTGTGTTTATGAGTTCTTTCGAGGGTTAAGTGCGTGGGGACTTTGGAGTGTTATCGTGCCGAGGTCCAGTCTATGCCTTGAACGTTTGTTGATACATTTCACTTTCCGTTTTCTGCCTAGCAGGAACAATAAGCTTCCGCCTCCCTAGAGTTTTCCCCATTTTCTACACATATTCCCCCCGCTATGGATGATGGGTATAAAGAGCTTTTCGCCCAGGACTCGATATCACGAGTTTCAACAGCTAATGCGAACTATAGACAGTGGGGGTGGGGGTCTGATGCTGCTCCAATCGTGGCGGGTTTATAATAGCTTCATGTGAAGCTTGTTCACGTGATGGTTAATGATTTGACCCCACAGACCCCACCCCCGACACTCCAACTCTGATGAATCGAACCCCTTCCTTTCTAGCCGAGCTCGACCACAATATCTAATTTCCCTGACGCTTCGAACACTCGATTATGTAGCCGGTGGGGTCAGATATATTGCCATTGGCCGGGGACACCATCTTCACAACGCCAGTAACGAGGATGTGGTTGTTCCAAAAAATTTAAAAGCACCTCAATTCCAGGATATCCCTCTGGAACAGTGGATGGCATTAACTTCGACCCAGGCTATTCAGGACACACCTGGGTTAGATAGTCCGACACTAGAGGAATCGTGGAAGATCAGTTTGCTATTAGCGGGCAGCAGTAGGACAAGATTCAGATTCGATATGCAGGTAGATATCTTGCTTGCACTTTAGATAAGACACAGCCTGGAGCTCTCCTGAAAAATCGTTGATTGTTGGTCCCCCTTTTCGGATGCCGATCGTTGCGTTTTATAAGTTTGGGTAGACCGCCTTTTATACATTCAATTGAGTTATTATATTAGTGTTCCCTCAGTGAAACCCCGATCGCAGTGTGAATAGGACTTAGAGCGTGACGATGCTACGTGGGGCCTTTCGAAAATCTTTGCAAATGCACCCTAGCCGGGAAAAACGACGGGCTCTCGTAAAAGGCATGCTCAAAGATTAATTAGAGAATAACCATACCTCATTAGACTTTCTAGTCAAGGACGCAGTATTTCCTAACAGCCACGGGACATAGGACAGTTTTTACGAACAAGCAATTAAACTAGACGAGTCGCTGGAGGCTGTATTTCCGAGTGACCCTCCATGACATGAATTCGCTAATGTTTCTTGAGCGGGGGTTCTAACTTGGTCCCCCCGTCAATCCCTAACCTTATCAACCAAACAACACCCCCCACCAACATCCCAAATCGCCACCAACCCAAAAACCATAAGCAATTGCCATCCCCCCAATTGCCAAAAAAATGTTCCCGTCACTCCGCCTGTTCGCCCAGGTCGGCACCCAGCGCCTCGCGCCCTTCTCCACAACCGGAATAGCCGGGATCCTCACACACCCGAACCCCCGACCTGCTCTCATCGCAGTCTACAACCATACCCTATCCCTCCTCTCCCGACTACCGCAACACTCCGTCTACCGCCAGTCCACGGAAAACCTCACGAAGCAGCGCTTAGCGATCGTCGAGTCGGTCAAGCCAGAGGGATGGGCAGAATACCAAACCGCCCTCAAATCCGAGCGGGAAGCAAGCGGTATTCTGGAACCAAAGGACACGGAGTTCGAATTGAAGGTTGTCGGAAAGCAGTTCCTCGCAATGGCGGATGCGGTCACTACGGATAGTCCGGTCATACAAGCCTTCCTGGATAAGGAGGTGGGCCGCTGGGGGCTGAGCCCTCCAGTCGATACTTCCGATGCCTATGCTCATGGTGTGGATGTTCCAGCTGAGCAGAGGGGCCCTTCGCCCGAGGTTCCCTTGCTGCCCGAGGAGCCGCCGTTGTACGCTGAGCAGGTTGCCGAGTTGGAGGAGAAGCTAGGTGCCGGGCTTATTGAAGAAGTTCTTGAGCAGGGATGGGACGAGTTGAACCTTGTAAAGGAGATGGAAAAAGTGAAGATCTGGGAGCCATTGGAGGTTCAGCCGGAGGAGGGTCAGTGGGTTGGGTTCGAGCGGACGCCATAGCCGGAGGGGATTATAGAGGGGGGTTTGGGTTCTTTCCGCGTGTAACTAGACGTTGAAGCACAGTTATCGACGCTTTCACAATTATGTGGCGCTACTCAGTTGCTCTTAATTCTTCGGTTATTTAGGGGAGTTTGCTTTGTTGGCTCGTATTAGGGCAGGATGGTTAAGTACCGGTAATATCACGGCAAGTGAACAGAGCCTATCGATTTCCGATGTCAGACGGCCGCAACCCATCCCAATACCCATCTGCCATGAGATACCCGCTTCTTGGAGGTCGGTCTGGCTATATACAGCCCGAATCCCCAACTTGTGGATGATTCCACAAAATGGGCTTGACTCACATTTGGCTATCATAAATAAATATCTCTACAAGCAGAAGGGGGTCTTCCTGTGTGAGATGCCGCCATTAAAACTAGGGTATTTAAACCTAACCCTACGAAGCTCAGAAGAAAAAAGGAAAAAAGGAAAAAAAGGCCAAGCCGCCCAATTCGGGCCCCAAAAACCAACTCACCCTAACTCTTTCACGGTAGGCTAACCACGAGCTCTTCTCCAGAAGCACAGCTGCCACCATCTTCCTCCACACAACCAAACCTAACCACCAACCATCACCGCGTTCGCGAAGGAAAACAATTCCACTTAGCCGCAGCCAAACGAATGGGTGAGTCTGATACTCTCCTCAGAGCCTCAGTCTCGCGCTCCGATACCACAATGTCTTCCTCGTCTTCCACCGCTGACACAGACCCTCTCTCCCTCCTCCGGCTCTCAATCTCCCAATCCTCCCCGCCATCCCTCTCTCACACCCCTAATCCGCCGCCACAGGGGGCCTCCCCGGTCACCCTAGCCTCCGCGTCATACTTAATCTTCCTTTCCGCCGCATTCCCCCTGTGGACAAAAACGCGCTTTCACAAGTCTGGCGGGGAATCCGTCGACCTGCGCTCCATCTATTTCGCTTGGCTTCATCGCGAGGATACGATTCCAGACTACATTACTAAAGCGCAGAACTTGGGCGATGGGGTAGTTACCAATCTTGCATTCTTGGAGAGGTTGGAGTTGGTCACTTGGCTTGAGGGTGGGCAGGAAGAGTCGGATTTTATTAAGCCTTTGGCATCAGCTGTTATTTCCGCTTCAGCCAGCGCTGATCCCCATGTCGCCGGCGGTGTGCCGAGTGGTGGAGTAGCGGGCGCGGTGGCGATGGGGGGGCAAGGTGTGCAGAGCACTCCTGGGGGAAGTGCAAAGATTGGTGGGTCGTCGGCGGCGCTGACTGGGAAGGTTAGAGTCACGGATCCGAGATTGTTGGAAATTTATAGCTATGAGAGGGTGCTGTCTAACCGGAATACGTTCCTCCGCGGAATTAAACCTACTGTAACAGCCCCACTGACTCTCTCCAACAAAATGACCGCGAGCTAACAAGCAAGAAAGGACTTCTCCCACGTCCGCAAACAAGCCGAAGACTTCATAACTCGGCTCCGCAACCAAAAGCCTAGCGGTAGCAATCCCTCCTCCTCAACCCCAGGTCCCCACCATCACCACCACCCACACCACCCTCAGCAAAAGTCCCTTCCCCACCGATCCGGCCACCCCGCCAGTGGCAGCGCCTCGGCGACCTCGACCCCCAGCAAATCCCCCAGTAAATCCCGCTCCCGTGATCCCATAATCCTCCTTTCACCCTCCGCCTCCTCCCTCTTAACAATGGCGAACATAAAAGCCTTCCTAGAAAATGGCTCCTTCATCCCCTCCTCCCAACTGTCGGGACCTCACGAGACAATCCACCAAATATCCCGGCTGATTCCAGGAATCCACCCCACTGCTCCTGTGCGCTTCCTAGTCGTTGATAGCATTGAGAAGTTCAAGCCGGACTATTGGGACCGTGTGGTTGGTGTGTTTACAACCGGGCAGGCGTGGCAATTCAGGGATTATAAGTGGAATAATCCCGTGGAGCTGTTTAGACAAGTGAGGGGTTTTTATGTCGGCTGGGATGGGGAGACAGTGCCGGACCAGGTGAGGGGGTGGGGCGCCGGCGTGAAGTGTTTGACTATTGAGCGGAATAGGAGGTTCAGAGACCGCGAGGTTTGCGAGTCGATTTGGGATGGGATTGAGACGGGGATGAAACTGAAGTTTGGGAGGTGAGAGAGTCCGAAGCGGTGGTGTTGGAGAGGGGCGGGGAGGGTAAAGAATGTACATCGTAGTAGTAGTGGTAGTGGTATTTCTCAGGATATGGCATGATTGTGTTCCGCCGGATACTAGTAAGAGCGGATCCACACCCTCGCACCCTCCTACCAGCCGACAATCTTTCTTTCCCTTTTTTTATATACCTTTTTACTATTATCACTAGTAGTTTCTTCCTCACTCTTATACTTGTTTTATTCCCCCCCCCCTCTTCCTCCGCTTCTGGCCTCTTCCTGTCCCGTCTCGTCACAAACAGCTCAAAAAGGCACTCCTTGTGTCAAAAGGGTTTGTTTGCATTAAACCGTTCCTCGCCCTTGGCAAACAATGCACGCTGTACGCTGTGCGGTTGGCGTATTTAACCCAATTCAGGTACCCACGGACTTTGGAGTAGACCCATACGGCGCGCTTGATACCGAGAACATGAGTAGGGGCGAAGGTGGGTGGTCACGTAGTATCACTCGTTCTCCTGTTTCTGGCAATATATTGCTGCGCGGCAGCGTGGAAGATTGGGCCGGGTATTTTGCGGGATGGGTTTGCGGGGACTGCGCTATTGTGCCGCTCGCACGAGGGCCTCCGCGGCCACGGGGCAGAGGTATATACAGGTACTACAGGTAGAGAGGTGTAATCGAACACTCTCTACACTCTAGATAGACCCTCCACTACTACTATATTATCAAGAGCTTAGTACCTTACCTTATCTTATCAATACTCTACGCTAATCTCATTGTTCTGGGTAATGGAGACTTGCCTTATGGTTAACTCGACCGAGAACTTTTAAATTGGGAGTAGCCCTTACGATACGATTCAAATAACAAAATTTGATTAGCACTAGTCTACGATTATTACTACTATTTTCACTTAACGCCATAGGAGATCGTCGCCACCGTTGTAAGAGTAGGAATTGGAGATGTTAAACACGTTGTCTTCAAATATAGTCGCCCACTACAACAACGTCCTTCGAGTTATTGGTTTTACATCAACGGGGCAAAAATGGGACAAGAGTGATTAGGGCCTTTTTGAAAAGGGATTTTTTTAATTTTGTTTACAAAATTGCTAGTGGAGCGATTAGACTATTTTTCAAGTTCTTTTCTCTCTCGAGCTTTGATATGTTAATCCAAGGACTTTGAGTGGCGGACAGCACCATGCGATGGAGAAAAGAAGATATAGTACTTGTACGGTAGATTTCTCATATGATAATTCCGGTTGAATCACTGGAGTAGGGTACCGGTACGGTACATCAAACTCCCATCCATGACATCTGCTCCCCCACCCCGCCGTCTCCCACTCACCAGGAAATATCATAGCGGTACCCGCACCTTCGGAGACTCATCCATCGTCTTCACTTCCTTACCTACCCACCCACTTGCATAAATTCCAGCGCCATAAGCGCTCCCACACAGAAGCATCTGGGGAACCAACAACCAAGCACCGAACGAAAATCCCGGTTTACCCAGACGAGTTGTCGGACCTCTAATAGCAAGTTGGTTTCTACACATGACCGTATCATAACTTTAGCCACGATATGTACCGTGCTCATCTCCACCCATCCCCCAATCCGTGAAGCATCCATCCCACCCAAAGAAATTTGATGTGAGCACGGGGTTTGGTCATGCGTGTGCTGCGGGTGCCGGTACGGGAGGTACGCGGGGCGGGTGGGATTGGGGTACGCTTGTGCGGTTCCCGGTTTTGCAGGTGGCATATCGTGGCAACCTACCCAGATACCGAATTGTTTGGACCGGCGGAACAATCTCGGGTGAGCTTTAGGGGAGAAAAATAACCCTTCTCCCCATTCTTTTTACTATGTCTTGGGTATCTGTGAGAATGGTTTATCACGACTTTGCTGGTCCTCGTTAGTGGAGTGGTTTTTGATCGTGCTGATGTTATAATAGCAAGGTATAATGGGGGCTTTTTCTTTTTTTCTTACCCGACATGTCGACATGTTTCGGGGTGGGAATCTTTTTTTCCCTTGGGCTCGTGCGGTCCATTAAGCTTTCCTCGGATCGTTGGCATGGCCATGGCAGGGCCCAACAGGCTACAGGTACTAATATTATCGCTGACGTCTGATGTGTCGGGAGGGAGGGGGCAAAGGGCGGGTGCCGGTACTCGAGTACCGTATAACTATAACATTAATGCATCAATCAACTAGGATATCGAGAGCAGGGAAAACTCAATTCCACCCCGAAAGTTTTCGTAATAATTACGATCGCGGTTGAGGCGCGCATGTCCGGTCGTCTTGGGATATCCAAACCCTGAAAATCACAAGGTGAGCCGCTACCGACAACTGGTATGATCCCAATCCCATGATCCGGCACCTTCAGTCGAGGAAGTGTCTGGCTGTTGGGAGAACCGGTTCGAAAAAAAAGGAAGCTATCATACCCACTCAAGAGGATCAGGAGAAAGAAGACAGAAATATATGCGCACCAAGAGCACCTGGGCCCGTACTGGTGCATATCCTTTGCTTCTCCTTCGTACCCCAACCATTGGGAACCTAGGGAATTTGGGGGAGCGAGAGAGGGCTAAATTCCCCCTTACAGCATTTTCCTGTGCCTCTGGGTTAGGTAAATGCAGTCATTCGCATGATTGGTGAAAAGAAAAAGAAATCTGTCGCTTTGGGTAAAGGTTCCTTGAAGGAGGTCCTAGCTCAAAGAGCCTGCGGTTCATCAGAAAACCAGCGACAATTCCAACGATCGCTGCTTGATCTACCGTAGACGTAATGCTATAATAACGGCCTGAGGTGTGTCTAAGACACGAAGAGCAATTCTTTTTTGTCAACTTGCTCTTCGTTCCTCGAGGGTCGGTTTGAAGTCGCGATTGATAGTAATAGCAGTGCTGTTGCGATCGATGTCGTACCACAACAATTCGTGGGTCGGGGACAAGGGCTCGTTGAGCGGTAGGCTGGGTTAGGGTTTTTTGTTTTGTGATTTTGTAAGAGAAAACCAAAAATAGCTTTTGCTCACCTCTTGGGGGTTATCATCGTTTTGGGCTGATTATGGCAACTGCTGGCGGATAACTCTAATTTACATAGAAATTTTGATGGAGTCCGCACTTACAGTAAAAACTTTATGGTTGGGGTCACCATAGGGACTTGAGTTGCATCTAGTTGCACTCTAAGCTACTGTCATCTGCATAAAACTTCCACCTCAAACCTAATTACTGTGCAAAGCATTTTTCCAGTGTGTCGCATGATACCCTTCTTTTGTTGTATCATACTGTACTATCGGCTGGCATCTGAGCGATTAATTGATTAGTGCTAAACTATCGGAGTTAGTATGCCGGCAAGACAACGCGCCCGGTAGATCCGTTCTCCGTGTTCATAAATTCACGAGATCTATCACATTGGAGTTTTTGCTCCTGTATCATCGGCGGTTCAGATTTTTTACCGACCGATTGACAATGGACAAAAGCAAGTCCGGTGCGGTAACTTAGGCCCATCAACGCCAAAAACTGCCTCTTCAGAGCTATGTATGCTAGGATATCGAATCGAATCTCTGAGACTCGAGCACAGCATTATTGGAACCCTACCGGATTCGTGCAAATCAAGCAAATTCCACAGTAGTAAATGATTAAAGGTCGGGAAACCCCCCCCCCCGACATGCAGCCAGTGCGGTGCAGGACAGCGTTCCACAGGCCGCCAGCAGCCAACCTAGGAAGTGCGAGAGAGAAAGGGTTGGGAAGTGCAAATTTTTTCTGTTGCGTGTGGCACTGTGTGCGGCTTTCTTTCTTTCTTGCAAGGTGTTCAATTGGCAAGGGAGAGGAAAGAATGTGGGGTCATAGGATGGTGTTGTCTGTGTGGTATGCAGAAATGCGTGTACTCAAGTACTACTGGTACAGAACAGTCCCAGTGCAGCGCAACGGAAAAATAAAACAAAATAATTATTCCACTGTGGTCCAATTGAGATTCTGGTGAAGAGATGTTTGGTACCAATCTGCCGATGGCGGTAGATGGGCTTGTACTATACGGTATTCGGGAACAATAGACGGGTTTGCGGTGAGGGGAGAGAGGGGATCTTTTGGTGAGAGAAGAGGAAGGTTTCTTTGACGACTCAAGTCCCTTGTGAAAGTTCCCTTTCATTCATTCATTCATTCATTCATTCCCTCCCCACCGTTTGTCCATTTCCCTGGTGTTGCACAGCACCGGGACTGCAATTGTCTCGCCGAGGTTAAACTACTGATTACAAGTCCTCGAGCACCTCTAGGAGTCTAACTACGGTATTCAGAGAAGCGGGGGGGGGGGGGGGGGCAACAAAGTGGTATGGTGCCGGGCACTTGAACTCAGCCAAAACCAACACAAGAACAATCTTCAGAGATTTTCAACCACAACCACATCTTTTAAGATAGGGCTTGATAGAAGTGTTCAGAAGACACTCCTCTCCAATTCGGTGTTTTCTGATTTTCAATCAGAGCAATATTAGTGGAGATAGTAAAATTTCGAATTAGCCATGTCTGGTGGTTTTCAAAAATACTGGTGCCATACCCCACTATTTTATGTGGATTATGTAAGCAAAATAAATTATCGTACCCGTGAGGGTAGATTTTAAGTGCCCGGCACCGTATGGTGAGGGAACTCTGTAGCCGGAACAGGCGGACATTCATTCTCGTGTATTAATATTAGGTTAATAAGCCAACACCAGCTCTGTCATAGGTTAATATCTTGGCAAATATCAATTAACTGCTCTC
>Ga0307513_10003885_pt1 | contig 20101 bp, 20 predicted proteins | sample 15_EM_MG_FD_202174 | JGI IMG/M metagenome (GOLD analysis project Ga0307513, IMG submission 202174) | Populus trichocarpa ectomycorrhiza microbial communities from riparian zone in the Pacific Northwest, United States - 15_EM | ecosystem: Host-associated > Plants > Roots > Unclassified | place...
TTTCACAATACACTTTTTCTTTTACTAAATTTACACAATTAACCTATTCTACTGGTATCTCTTAGTTTTTCTATTTTTCTTCTTCTAATAAAGTGAACTTATTCCTCTATTTTTACCTCCCTTTTGTAACTATCGTTCATTCACATCTATTGTTTTATTGCATTTACCTTGGGTGTTGAGACCTTACCCCCTTCCAGGTGGTTACCCTACCGAACAGGCGCTTTTGTTGTTCAAGTTCTCCCTGTTGCAACCAGATTTCTTTCTGCACGTTGTGTACATTTGACCCGCCGTAAAAATCAGTTCCAAAAAAACATCACCCCCAGGTGATATACCATTGCCATGCAAGAATTACCGCTCACCAAATCTACATCTATTAGCACAAGCGCAGTGCAGACACATCAACCAACCCCATACCCCCTAACCAATGGAACATGCACATAATATCCTGGTTGCTGCCGCACCTCCTTGCTCTCAGTGCACGACCGCTTCAAGAGGTGTCTAGAACTATCTAGAAGCCCTAACAGCTCAGAATACTGAATTTGAGATAGTACCTGATTTTTTTAAATGTCGGAGAATTGTAGTGCTATTAAGCATTCTAGTGTTGGGGCATCTTGCAATGTGGCACATTTGGTGTGGTTTGGCGTTTGCCCCCGAGCTTTTCTAACGGCACTATACAAACAAGTAAAGGAGGTAAGCAGTCACCAGGTGTCACTCGTGACTAGAGAAGAATTAAGAGCTCAAGTACAATTTCCAACAAATCTTGTCAGGAAATGATAGACCGCGAGTTAAACCAAATGAGCGGTGGTTCAGAAAGACGAATTCCACAGCGGCTACTTGGGTGCGGAAGGTACAAGGACGAAAATGAGAAAAAGAGATGAAAAGGCAAATGAGAAACAAGTTGGGACTTCAATTTTATTGACCGGTAGTCTTTCTCACGCTCAGTGCACTCATTGCACTAGCACACAGTACCGCACTCCTCCCTCGCCGGACATCGACCAAACCCCAGGCTCTGAGCCGTTTCCTAATCTCTCGCGTGTGGGTGTGCAATATCTGTATATATATTTCCAATGTCGTCGAAACAAAAATACCCGACACACGAAGGAGAGAAAAAGGAAAACTTCGTGCAGGGCAAGCGAGAAAGAAGATTTTGAAAAGACGGGCGATACCCACCGCCAATGACCACCGACAGCTCCATGACTAAGCGATTCTCCTCCCGTGAGCAACTCACACGGACAAATCTCCCCTCACTCGAATTTATGCAATGATGGATCTGTCATGAAATGCTGCCAACTGGTCGCCAATGTTCCTGCAAGGTAATAATTTAGTATCTACATTTTAGAGCTCGCGGGTTGAGAATAATATAGGAAACAGCGGGGCCAAAGGAAAAAGCCTTTCAAGTGCTATCAGAGGGGGGGCCATCGTGACTCTTTACAAGTGAAGTCGGATGTCTTTCATGCAAATTGGATTGGATTTCCCCACAACAGGGCTATCCTCGCCAGGCCGAAGCAAGGTGACGTCTCCACTCAGGACAAAAACACGTCTGCCCACCATCCTCCGGATTCCTCCAAACGCCTGACGAGAAGTTGCGCCGCCGCGCTACAGTACAAACTATGTGTGGAAGGTACGACGAAACACCCCACCCGTCTTCCTTGCAGGGCACATTTCTCACTCAGATCTACAGATACGTCGTCGGGGACGGGCCCGGTTACATTGCCCCCCAACATCAGGAATACCGATTACGTGCAAACCGGGCACTGGTGGAAGAGGAGGGAGGATTGAGGAAATGATAGATGGATCTGTGTTTGGCGTGGGCCTAGCATAGCATGGGCTGACCGGGTATCTTGAAGTTGGCTTGTGGGTTGAAGAGTGAGACACATTGTCAATTGGTTTGTTGTCTGGAAATGCATTCCTTATCGATACACATATTCTCACTTTACCAAGGTTAAACTCTGATCATGGTTCATTACCGACCTCTTGACATCGGTGGTACGGTAAACTAACAGTAAATCAACCGCTTCTGTGCGCACTAAACTTACCTGAAATACCAGAATAAGCTACTTTTTTTCGACCCTTTTAAGTTTGAAACCCCCCAGTATGTGCAAGACACAGCCCTGTTTATCCGTATTTTTAAAATTGAAAATGCTCAGAATATAATAAGTGAAAAGAGCGGAGTATCTCTAGGGTGCCAAACAGGATCTAAAACAATGATTGAGAAAACGATTCGAAAAACCAGCACGGTGCCAACGACCGCCTACCAAATGGTGATTTCTCTTTGCTGCGCGGGACACGCAAAGGTCCATAACCCGTAGCTTAGCGTTGCGGTGAGTTGAAATTTCTCGGGCGCGAGCCTGCTAACTAAATCGAAATAACAAACAGCAACACTATGGTTTACCCTCAAACCCCCCAACAAACATTTCCCGCAACCCAATAATGGTAGTTACCCATACTCTACAGTGCTCAGCCACTATCGTCCTTAGATCCACAGTCGCTACCCGGCTCATCGCCGTCCCCGGGCTCATCATCCCCGGACTCATCATCCCCGGACTCATCGTCATGCTCAGCCTCCGGTTCAGGGTTGCAATTTAGGATCCCGAGATACCTGCAGGTCCACCACCTGAAAGGAAGAAATTCCCCGTGACCCCATCCCCATGCCTCCCCTCTGCCGCCGGGATGGCACACGAACGTCAGCTCTCCCTTCGCGTAAGTGCAGAGAGAACAAAGCCAGGCGCCACACTTCTCATAGCACCACACCGTCACAAACTCTTCGCCATGCAGGCAGGGCTTGCAAATGCGCAATCCGCACTCGCCGGCGCAGGATTGATACTCCGTGGCTTCATAAATCTCGGCACCCGGATCCGCGTCGTAGTTTAGGCAGAAGGAACAGAGGAGGTCGTCGCAGCCACAGCATTTCTCTGTTATGCGTGTGCTGAGAATAATTCGTGGGTCCTGCATTAGCTGGTGAAGGCGCGAAGATAAAGAGGAACGGCGAAGCTCCGAATCAGGGTCCTGTGTGGGGGAAGATGGAGACTCTCCATGCTCCTTAGGCGAGTTAGTGGAATGCCAGGACGCTGAATATGACGAACTTTCGGTGGAATCCTCCTCCCCCTCAATCTCCGCATCGAACTCGGGTTGACGGGCGTACGCCATTGACCCCTCCATGTCATCATCTTCATAGTAGCTAGGGCTGTCCCTGGAGCTGACCTCACTACTGGCTTCGGAGTCACTGTCGGTTTCATAGTAGTGGGGTTTGGCGCCATCTTCTTCCAGGAGTACCTCATCCCAGCCACTGTAACTCCCGGCGCGCTCCTGCCGGGCGTGATATGTGACACCATAGCTCTCATCAATGTCGAGAGCTCTACCAAAGATGTTGGTAGAAATGGCTAGACCATCCGGGGTAAGGCATTCTTTGCACACTTTTTCATCGCAGTCGGCGCAAGTGTCGGTGTGTTTATCCACACAGTTCCGACAGTAGGGTCCATGGACGCTCTGGCTACAAATCATTTGAAGGAATTCCGGATCCGGAAGTGTCACTGCTGTTGGAATGCGCGGTAGTGGTGGTACGCTGCGGAAGAGACATGAGTTGCAGTAGAACCTAATAACATATGAGTAAGCTTTCAATGGCCGGTTTATCCTTTATTTTGATGGTGGTTGGCATACGCATTGCAAGAAACACAGGTCATATTAGTGGTGCATTCTAAGCAAAGATTCCCAACCGAAATTCTGCCGAGCCCAATGGAGTCCCCAGTTAGGATCCCCCCCACATCTCTCCCGGGAGTGCCCCCCCGGTGCTCTTCTTCGGCAAGCTTGTCTTCCCACATTCCACAATTCACACAAGCCCCACCTCCATCCTCCCTCCTCTTCCCGACCTCTGCGACACAATGCGTATGCAATTTCATCTCGTCTCCCCACGCGTCAGCAGTGGATGTAAAACGACGCGGAATCCCACCCAAGGCGTCGGAAATAGTGACGGCATAGGGCGGGTTGTCCGGAATGACCTGATCAACACCCACAAATTCTGGTCTGTTGTATAAGAAACTGTAACACCTTCTCCCGTTCATACAATAGCTTATATCCAGTTCAATGCTCTTAAATTTAGCAACAACCAGAAGAGCAATAAGTGGGTGTGGATCGCACAACGTAGAGTTTTGAGGAGGGTCCCAAAAAACTGGCCGAGGATGAGATTTCAAGAAAGTTTCTCTTTGCAAGCCAATAGCCTGGCGATTTGCATGCTGGAAGCTCCAGGAGCCAAGCGTATTGAGATTCTGTGGGGTCAGCAGTGCCATTGTGTTGTCATAGTGGGTCTCGAAGGGTATCAAATTTGCAAGGAGATTTGGCTTGGGCTTCCAGTCCGAGAGCGTCTCGGGAATTTCCCGGGGAAGTTTCGGATCACTTGGATGTGGGCGGAGAGGAGTTAATTGGTCTGGGTATTCATCCCACCTGAAATCTGAAATTGGAGTGTTTCCAGATCCATAAACCTAGACGAAGGTTAGTTTACCTCCACTTGTTTAGGGGTATTGGACAGCATACGTTTAGCCACTGAAGCGCAAACGGAGTCGTCTTGTACATTGCTTCCAAGATCCATTCAGACCACATATAGCACTCGATGTGCCTGCACCATTTTGCGCTAACACCACGCAAGGTCCCTTCCATATTTGACAAGACAAACTTTAGGCTGTCGGTATCAACACCGGTCCCATCTATGATCAATGTTGTCAAGCGTCTCCCGACGGGAAATGTCTCGAGCATCCTGCATATATGTCTACCCCTTAGGCGGCGATAGTAATGGTACCTTACCGACTTGTACCTCTCGGTAATCAGCTGTCCAGACACAATGTTTGTGCCATTGAGTGTGTCGCTCATATACCGGTAAATCATCTCTTTGGCTTCTCTAACATCAGATTTCTCCTGCTTCCTCTGCTCCCGGAAGTCAACCAATGCCCGTCTGAGGGGATTGGGAATTCCCTCGGAAGGGTGGTCGAATGCGTCGTTGTAGATCCACTTTACTGGATTGGATTCAGGTACAAAGGCAAGGTTACGAAAGAAAGGGGTCATATCAGTCAGAAGACTCTTTGTGGAATTCGAGACAAAGAACACAGACACCAATGACGGTGTTGAGAGGAGAGGGAGGAGGTTATAAAGGATTGGGTTATGGCGAAAAAGGAGTTCGAATGGAGCTTCTCCAGCTGGGTAGGTGAAGCCGTCGGGGTTTTTGTTGGCTACCAGGGGCCGTTCGGCATTGCGAAACTTTGCCCCCGCAAGAAAGTCTTTGATCCAGACTCCAGGACTGACGGACATTTTGCTTCGTTACGGTGGTAAGGATTGTGGAGGGAGAAAAGGTAGTTGTCCAAAACAGAGACGAGGGGAATTAAGTGGTGAAGGAGGATTATAAGGCACGGAGGATATCGTCGGGAGATTTGGCAGTTCTGGGAAGCAAGCCTAAGGGTCGGGGCCCACCCAGGAACAATGGCAGCAGAATTCCCTTGTTGGGAAACTCCTTTCAAGAGCAAGGGCGGGCGCCCATTCATCGGGCATGATTCTTAGGGTTTCTGATACTAAACTCATAAGGCCATTTCTGGAACCTATAACCTTCACTCAAGACTCCTTTCCAGTTTCTTATGATACTGGAGGACTTCCCGTAGGAATCTAGAAAAATCTGGAGCTTGGAGCGAGAATCTGGATTGCAGGTTGTTCCCATGGAAAAAAATGACTTCCCAAATTTCCAGATCATGATCGTTGTGGAAAATTGAAACCACACATATGAAGCCAAACATATACAAGTAGAAAATTATTTTTCATAGGATTGTGTCCTACTATAAGTGGTCAGCCCTTCATTTTGTGCATTGAGAACCAGGGCATAATGTGTCAAGAAATGTAGTCTTGGGGCCAGTTGACCAATTGTATGCAAGCTTCCAGATTCTGAACCTTTTCAAATCTGAACCACCCCCTCCCCCCCCTGGTTCAGATTTCAGAAAATTTAGGAATTTAGAAGTCGATATTCTAGATTTTAGCGTGAAAATATGCCAAGACCACTTCTAAATCTCTTCCAGATTCCTACGGGAAGTCCTCCACTATGATAAATTATGATACCATACGATATGGTATTCCAAAGTTTACACATCTCTTCAACAAACAACCATACAATCTAGGATATGGGCAAGAAACCATACCTGAAAATCTCATCTTAAGGAATAGTTCCATGCGGCCGACACAACACTAGCATAATTACCACCAACAAACAAACTATTGTAAGTATAGTGAGGGATTTTTTTTACAATTTTTCACAATCCCTAAAGAGTTACACTTCTATACATGCCACGCTCTGGAAGTCTACCCGGTTTCCAAAGATGTCGGGAAAGTCGCCCTTGATTCCCCCAACTTCATTATCCCCATAGACTCGGCCGAGATCTGAATTTACAAGGAACCCTCTTAGGGTTAGGGTTCACTGTTCGGGGACTGCCGGCACAGCATCATGCCCGTGGTCACGAGCCTCGAGAACTCCCAACCAGGGCGCCAACCAAAAGCATAAGCAGACATCATCCCCACTCTCGGTCCTTCCCAGACCAGCGCCGCAAGGAACCACTGCAGAACATGTCATTGTGGCCTAACAAACCGATTTTCGAGTCTGACTTCAAATACTCTTCGTTCGAAGAAGCCATAGCGACAGACACCGTCAATATAACAGCTGGCGAATACTCGGCGACGTTGCCGAGGGATTGGTGCATAGGTTTCGGTTTGTACCTCCTCCGAATCCAATTATTCTGTTGTCGCTGATGGGAAAATTAGTTCCGCATGGAGGATACTTGACATCGCTCCTGCTCCATGTAGGAACGAAGCACATGGCCTCACATCCGGAGCTGTCAAAGCTAAACCAGCCGCATCCAATCCACAGCGCTGTAACCTTCCTCTCCCGCTGCACTCCCGGCCAGGCGAGACTAGTCGCGGCAGTCCTCAAGACCGGGCGACAATACACTTTTCTTCGGATATCGCTCCATCAGGACTTTCTCTGCCTAGAAGCAAACATCGCATTCACACACATGACCGAGCACCAGAACGGCCCCACACTAAGAACTGTACCACCACCACCGCCACCACCCCGCTCTGACGGGCCGTGGTATACAACCGCGGGCGACCCTCTCCACGACGTCCGCCCCGCCGCCAAGAAGCTCCTTTATAAAGCCAGCCCGGGAAGCCGCTTTGGAAGCGACAAAAAGAACTCCCCCAGCATGCGCGAGGAATGGGTTAAAATGGCCGATGGATCGAAGCTCTCGATCACCTCTCTGGGTTATCTTAGCGATATGTTTCTTCCGCTGCCGGAGAACTACGCTGAGACAAGCAAGACGCATTGGTACCCAACGCTTGCTCTGTCGATTGAGGTGAAGAGGGGGCCTGAGCGGGGTGGGTGGGACATGCTGTTTCGCAGGGTTGAGAGCAGGGTCATTGAGAACGGAAGGATGGATATCACAGTTGACATATTCGATGAGCAGGGTAGGATCGTCGCGATCAGCCATCATGTCGCGCTCGTTGTGGATGCGGCGAGGAATAGGATGAAGGTTGCGGCGAATCTTTAGATTTGTGTTCTGTTTCTTTCTGGTGCGGCAGATTGAACTTTAGTGTCGGCTGGTAGAGCTTGATACCAAGTTGTGTTAGTTATGCCATAACTTAGAGGTTCATTTTCCCCACCCTAATAAAAGTTCGTCACAAGAAGTTCTTAAAGTTTAAACACTCGCTCTATGACGGCCGAATTAAAGTGCTAGGGGCTGTTTGGCACGCCAACTTTTGTAAAGGTTCCCAAACTGCGTTTTATAGGTTGTGCTAAGCTGTAATTTGTAAGGTATTGGTTGCCAAACACCGGAAAAAACTTTTATAAGGTATCGTAATTATCATACAGTATTAAATCAGGTTTGTCAGAGGGCAAACCCAGATATTTACCACTGGTATGTTTTCAATCCCTTTTTAACGCTAAACTACACTGCTTTCAAGCTGCAGTTCACACGGTTCTCAAACTCTACCCTTCAAACAATGTGCTGACTAACCTTACAAACTATATTTATGGTAAACCTTACAAAATATGACGTGCCAAACAGCACCTTAAGATACTTAACGTAGCTCGTGGGCTGCCTCCACGGGCTTTAAAAATACGGTTTATAACGCGGGAGCCGCCTTATAAAACCCATTTTTCCGCTTTAATAGTATTACCTTGGGGATCTCATTAAAGTTACCACTATCTCCCGGCTGTTCTAGAAAAGGTTACAATCCTTGACGCGAAGAAGCTCTTAAGCCAGCCAACCGTCCGCGCCAAGCCGAAGCTAAATGACATCACCCATCAGGACAGAAACACGTCTCCCCGCCATCCTCGAGATTCATCCAAACGCCTCACGCGAAGTCACGCCGCCACGGTAGGGTACAAACCATGTGCGGAAGGTATGATGAAACACCCCGCCTCTCTTCTTCTTGCATGGTACATTTCTCACGTTCTGATCTACAGATACGCCGTTGGTGACGGACCCGGTCACGTTCGTGTGCAACTTGAGGCCGCCAGGGTGCGTGTAGACCGGGCACCGCCGGAAGAGGAGGGCGACATCCGGAGGCATTTCAACGTTGCGCCGGGGAATTACCAGTTGATATATCGGGCGCTTCCAGGCAATCCAGGGAATGCGCCAGAGGAAGCGTCGGGAGGCGCTATGCTAGGGGAGCCCGGGGTGGTATATGCTCTTGAGTATATGAAATGGGGTATGCCCACGCCCGAGAAAGACAGTCTTACCGAATAAAGTAGCTCACTATACGAGGGAGTTAGGATTAATACCATCGTGGAGCACCACACCACCGAACTATCCAGGTTTGTTAAAAATGACAAACTGCCGCTCCGACAGCCTTGCCGAGAATAAGCCCCTTTGGAGCATGAAGAATAATAAGCGGTGTCTTGTCGTGGCGTTGGGGTTTTATGAATGGCTACATAAAGGGAAGGAGAAGATTCCGCATTTTGTCAAGAGGAAGGATGGGGAGATGATGCTTTTTGCGGGGTTGTGGGACTGTGTACAGTATGAAGGTAGGCATGTGCTTTGTCTTGGAATCGCCGAAAGGACGGTATTAACTTCCATGTACAGGAAGTCAAGAGAAGTTATATACATACACAATCATCACCACCGAATCCAACGAGCAACTGTCTTTCTTGCACGAACGCATGCCAGTTATACTAGAGCCATGTCTGCCTCCTTTTCTCTGCACCTCGCATGCATAACTAACTGAGTGACAACAGACGAAGTCAATTCCTGGCTGTCTCCAAAGACCAAATCCTGGAATCCAACTCTCCAGTCCCTCCTAAAGCCCTACCAAGGCGCCCTGGAAGTCTACCCGGTCTCTAAAGATGTCGGGAAAGTCGCCCTTGATTCCCCCAACTTTATCATCCCCATAGACTCAGCCGAGAACAAATCCAACATCAAAAACTTCTTCACGCCAAAAAAGGGCATCAAGCCCGAGGCCACACCGAAGGAGGATGACGACGGCGTCGAAATCACTGGAAGCTCCCTCGTGAAACAAGAAGCATCTGGGGACTCCCAGCCCGAATGCTCAGCCAGGAAATCGGGGACTTTAAAAAAACCGACGAAAAACTTCATGACGCCTAAAACACCTTCCTCAAGCCAAAGGCTTAAAAAGGTGGGAAAGGACGCTCCCGGAGCGAGCTTAACTCCTCACATCCCCTTCAAAATGGAATCATCATCGCCTTCGCAAGCCCCACTCCCACCCTCTGCAGAGAGTAGCTCTGCAAAAAGAGAAAGATCGAAAGAAGGTGGTGATGAAGAGCTTGCCAGAAAGCTAGCAAGGCTGGATAGGCTGGAAGAAGAAGGCGACGAGGAATTAGCTAGGAAACTAGAGATGGAGGAGCAGCTCTTGTCCAGTCCGTTGGGCCCCAGGGCTGTGAGCTCCATCGCGAATACCCCAAGGAGCGCGAAGAGTGGGGCGAAAAAGAAAGCCACACCCGCGAAAGGGAAGGGAAAGGATAAGGGAAGTCAGAAGATTACGAGCTTTTTTGGGAAGTAGTAGTCCCTTGTTGGATTGTCCCGGGGGTATTTACCTCTGGAATACATGCGGAATCTGGAGATTGGGTGTGACTGGCTGAGTATTTTTTCCGTACTATAGCAGTATGGTTCGTTTGTACGGTAGTTGTGCGGAGGTGGCATCATATTATTATCCTACTATTTTATGCTTTGCCTTTTGTTCTTTTAACAGGGTGTTTTGTGTGTTACTTGTATTACTCGCAGTATCTACTCGCTCGCCTTTGCCAAGAATACCTCCGCCAGCCGATATTTTGCTGGAGCTCTCACCACCCTGACTTGGCGCAGGGGATCCTTTATCACAAGAAATCACTCGGGTTCTGGTCCCGGGGGGGGGGGTTAAGAGCACAAATACGATTTCTAATAGGAGGCTAGTTGCCAGTAGGTTGTAGAAGTTGAGACTGTTTCATGTCCGTAGTCCCTTTACTAGTGAATGAAGAATGAAAAGAAAGGTGCCTAAGAAATGGCATGACGCGGCTAGAAGCAAACAAGTTGATATCATACAAAACCGCAGTTTCCAACAGTTTTTCTTTTCTTTAAGTCATGCTACGGGACAGGCACAGCAGAGGAGGGTAACACCGCTCTGTACGTGCACAAGTTAAGAGGTGAATTTCTCCTATGACCTTTCCGCCCCTCCACACCTCCATATCTCCACACCTCCACACCTCCACACCTCCACACCTCCACACCTCCACTCCTTCACAGCTCTTACTTTCTTCCCGGCGGTAGTAAAAAAAAATTCCCCAATGGCTCAACCGAATTTCGGGGCCCTATTTAATGCAATGTGTGACGTGGCCAACTCATCCAGAGCTATCGGAGAGGGATTTGATACCGCCAGAACTGAGTTGGACAAGTTCCAAAACTTCACCCCCCGCAATGTTTCGATCGATATTGACGACCTCAAGGGCCGTATTGGGGCCCTAATCACCGACGATGCCAAACAGGATGCGGCTATCGAAGAAATTCATACACTTATCCTGGAAGTCGGGAGAGAAGTTGTACGCTTGTGAGTTGACCTCCCCATACAGTTACATATTCTCACATATCAAAAAAAAACGAACACGCCAAGGTAGCAACGGGAAAAACTTTTAATATCCTAACAGTCAATCCTAATAAGCGAGTAGCTTATCTAATTCTAATAGTTACCTGGGCGCGTTTGGTTTTTTTTGATACGGGACAATAGTTGAGTTGAGTGCTAAATGGAAATGGATTGAATAGGGATTACAATCAACTTGCTCGCTTCACCAACCGCCATGCTGTCGATGATGGGACCGTCTTGTCGCCTCTCCGCGGGGTTGGAAACCAGGAAATCCCTAGTTTCCCGTATTCCCTTTGGCATTTTAAACAGTTGCAGGGTAAGTGAAGCTTGCCAAATACCAGAATCAAATATTAGCTAACTAAGAGTGCTAGATGGTGCTGTCGAGGCACTGGTTACGGCTCTGGGAATTGAGATTCCCCCCGGGGTAGGCATGGAGGCTAAGAAGGCTGATCTTCGCCGTTACATTGGGCTTCCGGCACAATAATTGGGGTGGGGGAATGGCTCTTGTGCAAAGGGTTTACTCTTTTTTTCGTTAGAACTTAGAACTAGTTGTGCATTGCTAGCGTGAATAGCCTCCGGTCTCGAACCCTCAGACAATTGTTCCCGTGATTACTCTCATGACCAATCATTATCTCAGCATCAATAATTTTGAAACTAATTACAAGACCCACTTTGTTCCCTTTGACAAAGGCCCTTTGCCATGAAAGCGCTCCAACCCCTATCCCCCTCCCTTCCTTAAGGTTGAAATCCCCTGTCACCACAAACCCAACTAAGCCCTCCTCTCCGGACAATCGGGAAGTTAGGTTGCTTTCCAGGACGTTTGCCCTATGATTTTTGAGACATTACTGCTTTCCACTGCACCTTCAAAGCGGGGCTATTGATGGGAAGGTGGTATATACAAGCTCGAGCTGTGGGCGTGCTGCGCTGTGGGAAGACAAGCTTTATTGAGAAAACGCCCGATGGCCAGGGGATTCGGTAGTGGTGAATTGGGGACCACGAGGGTGCAGCAAACCATACTAGATGGGATGATCCATGGATGTGATTGCTGGAATCACTCCGAGGGGATGGTGGTTGTTTTAGGGGTGTCCTTGAGTAGGGTTGAGGTTGGGATACTGGCAGATATTGTATTATCTTAACGAATGACACTGTATGTCAGCAGTTCTAACACATCTAGGCCCCTAAAACTTTCTGGGTGATGAGTGTCACGAGATAGAGTAGAAAGAAGTAATCAAAGTGAGTAGAAAGAAGTAATCAAAGTGAGCAAGTAACTTGGATTGTCTTTGAGCGACCGCGAAGAGACCAAACCGAGAAACCAGAAAGAAGCAAAGAAGAAGGGACAGATGAGAGGAAACAGGCAAGAAAAGAGGAGTCAAGAACTAGGTGTACTGGGGTGTTAGAAATGATCCCTGGCGAGCCGAACGCGGTAAGCGGTGGGGCCGAATGAAGTGTTTACACGGCCGCTTGTTGGGTACAGAAAGTGCAGAAAGCGATTTGCTAAGGGCGAGAACGAGAGGGATTAAAGATCAAACAAAAGTTGTGTTAAGACGGGTCATTACATTCGTTTATCGTTGAGGGAGAGAACTTGTTGAAAGAGGAGAAGTCAAGAGAGAAGAAAAAGAGAGAGCAAAAAAGACAAGTGAGCCCCGCAACCAATGACAGCCAAAACAACCTTATGACGAAGCTTCGGCGAACAACCCACGATATCTAACACGATATCTAACACGGGGGTAGACAAAAGCCGGGCCCGGCTCCTTTACGATGCTCTGAATTTGTATGGGAACTAAACTAGATTAGGAGCCTTGAGTGATAGCTAGTGAGGATTTTTTGGTGGCGGGCAAAAAGTCGTGACCGGTAACACAAGCACTTTCGCTGCGCTTTCTCTCAATTCAATGGGTTTACCCTAGATAAACCTAACCGGCATCCGCTAGCTAAACAAAAACAAAACAAAAAATACGTTGCGCGAGTGTGCTCGTGTTACCGGGCCCCAAATATCCTTGTATGATACCCGAGTACTGTACAGTATAAACAGGTGGATGACACAGGCAGTCACGAGGTGTCACTCGTGACAGCAGAGGATGCAAGAGCACAAGTACCATTTCCAACAAATCTTGTGAGAAATAATAGGCCACGAGTTGAGCCAAACGAGCGGTGGTCCAAAAAGACGAATTCCAAGGGGGAGGCGAATTCCACAGCGGCTACTTGGATGCGGAAGGTACAAGGACGAAAATGAGAAAGAGATGAAATGGCAAATGAGAAACGAGTTGAGACTTCAATTTCAATGGTCGGTAGTCTTTTTCACGCTTAGTGTGCTCCCCACAATAGTACAGTACCGTATTCCTCCCTCGCCGTGCATGGACCGAACCCCAGGCTCTCGTGTGGGAGCGCGAAATTTGTATATATATTTCCAATGTCGCCGAAACCAAAATGCCTAACACATAAAAGAAAGAAAAAGGAAAACTTCGTGCAGAGCAGGCGGGAAAGAAGGTTTTGAAAAGACAAGCGATACCTGCCACCAATGACCACCTACAGCTCCATGACTAAGCGATTCCCCCCCCATGAGCAACTCACAATATCTGACAAAACTCAGGACTTGTTTATCACAATCCCTCATCCGAATTCACCCTCCTTGATCCTGTTGAAAAAAGGGCAATGGCCAAGATATATACCGGAGACACGCGTGAACAAGAGATGCTTAAGAACTTCGTTCTATCTCAGTGGGCTAGGAGGACCAATTATTTATACAACAGTGAAACAGCAACATGTATCGACAGCAGAGAATGGATCAAAGGAAACAATATAGAAGACAAGAGAAAGCGAATGAGAACAGAATTGCATATATGATCGATTGATTAAGCGGCAATGTGAGGGAAAAGATAAATAGGGTAGGCCAAATTCGGAGAGTAGGAAACCGACACTAAGGGAGAATAAGCGACTTTGTCGTACTCTAAGATAGAAAGTACATATCAGAAAGTCTAATTCCAACGGCTCCACCAACACAGCTAATCCTACCACTACGAGTACTCGTATCTCCGCGCGCTAAGTTTGGGAACCCCTTTAGGAATAGCCTCCCCGAGCCCATAAAAAGTACTAGTACACCGGTATCTCATGACGTTACGATTACATGCAGGCCATCCACTTGCTACGTGTCTGATAGTACTGAATGGTAACCGTGTTTAGTGCAGTGCTGTGTATAAGAGCCACGCTTCTCCCTGGACTGTTGCATCTCCCCATCTCCCCATCATTCCTACTCAGCCAAACTCCAATTATCCCAACACCACCAATCTACGATACGAAATCACAAGGGTTTCCTGGCTCCATGACCAACACAGAAAATAAACCTAGCGACACAGCTGGGGGGGAGGGTACTCCCAAACTTAACCGCTGCGGATTACCAGACAGTGACCTACTCGATGCTGCCCACCATTTCTACCAGATATGTCAAATAGGCTTGATGAACGAAGAAATGTTTCCTAAGTGTCGAGAAGGGACATCAACAGGTCAAGACATGATACGCCGGTGTGTAGACCCCTCCCCCATTTAGAGACCAGTGCTGAGAGTTTAGGCCCGGGTTTTACCGCGATTACAACAGGCACATAAGTCTCATAAATTTATATGCGAGGACGAAGGACACCCCCCTATATCCACCATTTGGTATCAACAATGAGCGGATACCTGATTTTCCCAGGACAGCTGCAGCCGTTTGCGAACTAGATGGTAAGTGAAGCTTACCGAATACAATATTAGCATAAATATTAACTAATAGGTGCTAGACTCAAGTACTGATTCCCTGCTCCAAGCTCTTGGACTGCCAGAAGACGGCACACTGCTCGCTAAAAAGGAAAGGATCCTTTCTTACATTGGGGTGGCAAGACTCGCCAAACTCCTGTTGTAACGGGGAGGAATCAGGCTCTTTTCGTCCTTTAGACATACCAATCATTCGAGTTCTCATGATGTGGTGTTTGTCCTATTTTTCTCTCTCCCCGTTCTCTTATATTATTCTGGCTGTATTTCCTAGTTGATTTTTTTGTGAATTCATGATTTACTATACTCGAACATGGATAAACGTACAGTACAGTACTCGTGTCTCCGCGCCAAGATTGGGCACCTCTTTTGGAATGGTTTCCTTTCAACCTGTAGAAGGCATAGTGTTCGAGCTGTTTGAATGTCAGTAAAGTCTGAGTAGCCGGTGGGGGCCTTATATGAGAATGTTCTCATAATTCATCACAATGTTGGATCATTCACAATCTTGTGTGCTTGTTGTTGGAAGCGGTGAGGGAACAAAATAGGCGTGGGCTAGAGGCCCTATGTACTTCGAGTACAGAGTGGGAGTGCATGCCTCAAGAACTTATCAATCGCTTTGTGTGAACTTTCATGTAAATTTATTACGAGTCCGTGCATGTGGAGGGGATCAGGTTTAATCGTTAATGGTCAGCTCTGTGGCCAGAAGAATTCAATCTCCCTCATTGACTTAGATATTAGTTCAGGGTTTTTCCACTTCAGTACTTCTTGAGAAAAGCGGCGTCCAGACTATCCTCTGTACGGCCGGCAGAGGCTATTCCCAAAGTGCTGCCCAATCTTGGCGCGGAGACACGAGTACTCGAGTACTCGAGTACAGCACAGCACTCGATATTGAGCGGTCAAGCTTGGGGATAAGGTAGGTATGAACTCTCAATCAGCTCAAAAAAATCAACAAAAGACCGAAACAATCCTAACTCCATATCATCAAATTGGCGCCTCGGGCACTGTATTGCAATCCAGAACCAAACAAAGTATGCGTGTTCTTTCCCGTATGCTCCCGTGCAGAGTGAGAACAAAACCTGGATAGAGATAGCCAGATGGTGTGCTATCCGCCTAAATACATTGAAGCGCTCTCGCTCAACCCATACCGTAACAAGGTAATTCGCTTTAGCAAATTTACCAGTGTGTCGGGCAGCCCATAGTTATCAATAGAGCAACACCTAGCCTCTTACGCTCCTTAACACACCCGGACTACTGCTTATACTATACAACTTGGATCTTGCGGCCGATAGATATATCCGTCACGTGCTTTATTAGGGCACACTGCAACACCAAAGTTTTCTTATCAGACCCGCGTGACGGATATACCTATCGGCCGCACTCGTAATATGTCCTCTCAGATTCCTTCCGCAAACAGTCCCCGGTATTTCAGATCCCCTACAGCGCCTATCAAAGTCTCCGTCCGAGCCCTACCTTTACATCAAAGAAAAGGTGGTTTTGCCAAAACGATTTTCAATCCGAGTGACCACCAATGACGAACTTCACAAAAGTCCCTTCCAAAAAACCGTGACTTCAAGAGATATACTCCCGCCATGCAAGAAACTATAGCTAACCAAATATACGTCTATTAGCACAAGCCCAGTGCAGCCACACCAACCAACCCCGTGCCCCCTAACCAATGGAATACAGTCATAGTACACCTACATACGATAGTATCCCGACCACTGCCACACCTCCTTGCTTCCAATCCGCCACCTCTCCAAGAGGTGTCTACAAGGCCTAGAACTATCCAGAGGCCCTACCAGCTCCTTATATTGAATTTGAGATAGTACCTGATTTTCTAAATTTCGGAGAATTGTCGTGCTATTAGGTGTTCTAGTTTGGTCTTGCAATGTGGCATATTTGGTGTGTTTTGGCGTTTGTCCCCGAACTTTTCTAACGGCGCTATACAAACAAGTAGATAACGCAAGCGGTCATCAGGTGTCACTCGTGACCGCAGAGGGATTAAGAGCACAAAGACGATTTTAATAGAAGGTTAGTTCCCAATAGGATTGTAGAAGTCAAGACTGTTTCATGTCCGTAGTCCCTTTAGTTACCCTACAGGACAAGCACAGCAGAGGCGGGTAACACCGCTTTGTGCAAGATAAGATTTCTCTTGTCATCTTTCCACCCCTTCACTCCTCCACCCCTCCACCCCTTCACCCCTCCGTCCCTTTACCCATCCATCCACCTGGCAACCCTCTCACTGCTCTGACTGCCTTCCCGACAACATTAGAAAAAAGCTTTACCGATGGCTAAACCAAACATAAATGCTCTCTTTAATGCAATGTGTGACATTGCTAACTCCTCTAGAGCGCTGGCGGAAGGAATCGATACCGCAAGAAGCGAAATCGACAACTTTCAACACATCACCCCCGGCCACATTTCCATTGAGATCAATGATCTCAAGGGCCACATCGAGGCCCTCAGTAATAATAACACTAAACAAAACAAAGCTATCGAGGAAATGCTTGGGCACATCCTTGCTATTTCAGAAGAGGTTGCACGCTCGTGAGTTAGCCTCCCCATATAGTGATAAAGTTGATTGAGTGCTAACTTGGGCATGGATTGAACAGGGATATCAACCAACTTGCTCGCTTTTCCAACAGCCATTCGGTTGATGATAATACCGTTTTGTTTTCTCTCTGTGGTGTCGGGAAAAAGGAAATCCCCGGTTTCCCGTATTCCCTTTGGCAGCTCAAACAGTTGGAGGGCAAGTGAAGCTTGCCAAATACCAGAATTAAATATTAGCTAACTAAGAGTGCTAGATGGTGCTGTCGAGGCACTGGCTATTGCTCTGGGAATTGAGCTCGGTGCGAGCATGGAGGCAAACAGGGCAACTCTTTACCGTTATATCGGACTCCCGGCACAATGATTGGGGTCTAAGATGGCTTTGATGCAAGGGCCCTTCTCTTTTTTTTCATTAGAACTAGTTTTGCATTGCTGGTGTGAATAGAATGCAACCTCCATCTCTCTGGTAATTGTTTCCGTGATCACCCTTATCCCTAAATCATTATCATAGTATCAATAATTTTGAAACCAATTACTAGAACCACTTTATTCCCTCTACCAAACGCCCTTTGCCATGAAAGCGCTCCAACACCTGTCCCCCTCCCTTCCGTAAGGTTGAAATCCCCTGTTGTCACAAACCCAACCAAGGCTTCAAGTTCCTCTTCAGATATATAGGGAGATTCGGTTGCTTTTACAGAACGTTTGCCCTGTGATTTTTGAGACACCACAGCTTTCTAGTTTACATTCAAAGCAGCTATTGGTGGGAGGGGGTATACACGAACTTGAGGCGTGAGCGTGCTGCGCTGTGGGAAGACAAGCTTTATTGAGAAAACGCCCGCCGAGACAAATTCCGTTTCCAACTCCCAAGCTCTCACCCACATCCCACCGATGTTAGTGCTTGATCTCTTCTAAATTCTTTGCATTGGCCAATTCTCTTGAAAATACGCTCTCTTGTCCTTATTAATCACTAATCCTAATGTATTCTGGAAATAGGTGGGACTCGTCGGATCCTTCTAGGCCCCCCCACCCCTCCCTCTAAACCCTCATCCAGGAGCTCCGAACTCGCCCTACACTGTTGGAACGCTACAGAATCTATTTATTGCGGTAGATAGAGTATCGCCAACATCGGTCTCAAGAGAGATATCACCAACTCGCAGACCGCCTCAGGCCCCACCACATCGAGAGGGATCATCTTCGGGGCCAAATATATCGCCAACCAGAGCGCAGCAAGTGATGGCTTCTCACAGGAGGATGAATTCCATGTAACAATCTCCAACGATTCGTGAGATGGGTAACCTCATCTTGAGTGGAGGATCGAGTTCGCCCAGCAAAAGCGGGACACCTGCGCCCAAGGAATTGTTTGGGAGTCGTACTAGTTTTCCGGCTAGGGAGCAAATGCCTCCGCCCGCGCCCGCGCCTGGTTATCGCGGCTCTCTAGACATTGATCGCCGGCCAAATCTCCTTCCGCCGCTGGGTAATCTTAAATCCCACGAATCAATGTCGGCTACAATCTCTTCTAGCGAACTTGCTACTACTAAAGACTTCAAAGACTTTAAGGAATTCAAGGATCTTAGGGGCCTCAGGGATTTTAGCCTCCCTCCTCTTCCTCGTGATCGAGACAGGGGTCACAGTGACTGGGAATTACGGAACTGGGATAGGGAAAGGGATGATGGGCCCAAGCCGTCACTTCAGGAACTGAGACGATCACATCATACAGCTCTCTGGGCTTACGTCGAGAGCCAATAGCTTCCAGAGGGAGATGACAAATCTTTCTAGCCGTTCTAAAGACAATGCCACCGATCTCATCTCTCTCAAAGAGGCGACTAAGAGGAGAGATGAAGATATCCGTCAATCCCTTCGGGACCTCGTCCACAGCCTATATAGTCTGGAGAGTGATAGATTACTCACTGATTCTTCGCTTCCGCTTCTCACTTCTGGTTTGCTTCTACGAGTAGTCGAGCTTCGAGCTATGCGAATGATAACTTCGCAACCCCAACCGGAACTAGGGGCGAGAAATCCGGTCTGGAAATGGCAGCTCTTGAGCGGATTTTGAGAGAACTGTCCACAAAAGACGAACATGACCGCGTGATCGATCTCTTGAGAGGTATCCAGGATACCCTCAATAAGTCCCAGTTGGATAGAATCGAAAACTAAGAAAGGATATTATCCCTGCTGGAGGAATTCAAAGAGCGGGACTACAGCAAAGGGAAAGAGCTTGTGATTCCTGGAAGGGAGAGAGACAGTGGCATGGACGAGAAGATATTGTCTATGCTTCAGAATATCCGAGAGACCCTGTATCAGAGGGAAGAGAGAGAAAGCGATCTGAGGATTATTAGCTTACTAGAGGAATTAAAGCAGAAGGAGGAGAAAGGTGAAAATGCCCGGGTCATTTCTCTGTTAGAGGATCTTCGAGATAAGGAGGGGGTTCTAAAATAGATGCCGTTTTCTCCTCCCTTGAAGAAATGAAAGACAAAGGTGGAGACGAAAGGGTTCTTTCCCTGCTCGAAGGGGTTAAAGCTAGGATGGATAGCATGAAGGAAGATCTAACAAACTCCCTCAGCTCATCTATAACTAGGCGCTCATCTTCGGCACAAGATGCTACAGGAACAGAATCTACACGGGGCTCAGTGGAGAGCGATGAAATCCTCAATGCTTTGAATCATATCAAGCGCGGCGTCCATTCGGGCGAGGAGACAACTCGAGATGTTCAGAAACTTATCGA
>Ga0307513_10003886_pt1 | contig 20100 bp, 22 predicted proteins | sample 15_EM_MG_FD_202174 | JGI IMG/M metagenome (GOLD analysis project Ga0307513, IMG submission 202174) | Populus trichocarpa ectomycorrhiza microbial communities from riparian zone in the Pacific Northwest, United States - 15_EM | ecosystem: Host-associated > Plants > Roots > Unclassified | place...
CCCTTAGATCAGGCGGCGTCAGGGCGGGAGACCCTTAGATCAGGCGGCGTCAGGGCGGGAGACCCTTAGATCAGGCGTCGCCAGGACGGAGTAGCGCAGCACCAGACGCAGTCAGGACGCACAGGACCTAGGGGTCCGTGTCCTGATTGCGTCAGGACGGACGGCGCCAAGTAACGCAAAGTCAGGACGCACAGGACCTAGGGGTCCGTGTCCTGATTGCGTCAGGACGGACGGCGCCAAGTAACGCAAAGTCAGGACGCAATGTCGATCCGACGTTGCGTCCTGATTCGCGATTTGCGTTCCGGCGTCAGGTGCGTCAGACGCACAGGACGCACAGAACGCAGGGTATTATTTTTGCTGATGAATAAGGCCTCCGGGTCATCTAGTTCGACTGGCTCTTCAGCCACCCCTCCTCCCATTACTACCATCGATGACGATGAGTTGATGGGCTTTACCTTGGGCTTGATTGCGCCCCCAAAAAGCAACCTTAAGAGGCGTGCCTCTGATTCCGATATCACCTCGTCGGCCATTCAGGCCTAATGTTTATTACAACATTATCGATTAATGTGGGACGGAGCAGGGCTAACCGTTCGTTGGTGATGGATGTTTTTCCTTTTGTTGATTTGTTGTTTGTTGTTGATCCTCCCCGTAAGGCGGACGGGGGCATGTTGTACATGAGCATGTGGATTTTGATTTGTTTGCTTTTGTTCAGGCGTCTGGTGTTGAGGTGTTTGTGAGGTCATCGTTGTCTGGTTTGTTCCTGGTGGACTTACACGACATGGTGACTTGTATTATTATGTATGATGTGGGTGGGGTGAGGAAGAGGATTGGCGGTGTTTATGTTACTCCCAAGACGGATAGGCTAGGGTGGTCGGCTTGCGAAGCGACATGGGATGATTGTGATTTCCTCATGGGCGACTTCAATGCCAAACACGACGATTGGAACCCGAACCCGAGGACTGGCAGTATAAATATTGCTGACTGCCGCGGCTTGTGGTTGACTCAATTTTGCAATCGGACCGGGCTGCGGGTGCACCCTCCATCCGGCTGTACGTTTCGGAATATCAGCGCCATTGATTTGTTTATCGGGAATTCTGAGACGAGGGTTTCATACGACGGGAAGGCCGGCCTGGAACATGTCGCCATTATCGCGAGGCTTGAGGTGGATGAGCCGATTGATATGGTTAGGCGGCGACCTGCCTGGAGGAACATTCCGGTATCTGATTGTGATGATATACTGGAACATGTCAATTCTGGAAGGGATGAGGAGATGTGAGCGAGGCTGAGGAGTGGTGTGGACGCACTTCCGAGGTCTGGGAGGAGTGTCGGACGGTGCCCCTTTTGGAACCCCGACTTACAACGCCTTCGTTCCGATTTAAATCGAATGAGACGGATCAGACGGCGGCTGCCAGTGGCTTCGGACGAGTATAATATTGTTCGAAGAGTTTATAGAGCCATGCTGTTGAGATCCCTACAGGAGTTTATTCAGAGCACGATTGAGAAGGCCGGAGATCCTTCTATCTTCAGACTAGCCAGACAACTGGAATCGAGGCGGAAACTTCCTTCTATGCGTGACTCTGATGGTCGGATAGTGTGTCGCCACGCCAATGTTAGCGACCTTATTGCTGCACAGTTGCAACCTGGCGATGAACAACTATGGCATTCATCTACGGTTGAGATGGACCCTGCCTGCGAGTTGGAATCTGCTATCAAGCGGAGCCCGACTAATACCGGTCCTGGTCTTGATGACATCGGATATCCCTTCATACGCTATTGGTTGAAGGAGAAGCCTGATTGTCTGAGGTGACTGATCGACTACAGTTTGACAAACGATGTTCCTGACTGGCACTCTGCCTCAGCAAAAAAACTCGATTTTGCATCCACACGCATCTGAACGCACCCTGTAGTGGAGTTTGCATCTGGTCAGCATCCTGTGCATCCTATGAATCCAGTTTTAAACTTCAGAAGCCAAAATAGACATGTAAATGTTGTCCGTTAGGGCTGAAAATTCATCTTTGTCTACGTAATTGTTAGATTAATCTTAAAGTGAAACGGGTTTTTTGATTACATAACTTCAAAAAGATTGTCCCACAGAACGCAGCCAGAAGATGCAGGGTGCGCTGAAATGCAAATAACGCAAACTGATTTTTTTTGCTGATGTGCTGAGGTTGTACTCATACCGAAAGCGGACAAACCCCAATATGACATCGTAAAAAGCTGGCGTATGATTCACCTGCTGCCGACTATTGCAAAGGTGGTGGAGAGGATCATCCTGCTGAGGATTGCCGAGCATGTGGTACTGGGCCAAACTCAGTTTGGGTCTAGGCGCAAGCGAGGTGTCCATGATGCCATGTCTGTTGTGTTCGAATTTTTACAGCATAACGAGGGTTTCAAGTGTGCCATGCTTTCCATGGATGTTGAGGGGGGTTTTGACAATATTGACATTGACCTGCTGTGTGACTTTCTGGCCGCCCGGGAGTGCCCTGCCAACCTTATTTGTTGGGTTAGGAGGTGGGCTGGGAACCGCGTGGTTAGATTCAGGTTCAATGGTCGGATGTCGAAGCCGTATTTCGTTAACCGTGGCATCCCTCAGCGATCCCCGTTGTCCCCCTTTTTGTTCGGCGCATATGTCGCAGATATATTCGAGCCTCGCCTCCGTTACTCCCCTTCGGTTCGCACTGTTGTTAGCAGTTATGTGGACGATGGGGTGATCCTTGTTGCTTCTGATAGCAGGGATCTCACGAGGTATACGATGGCGGAAATGTTTAAAGACTGTGACAGCGTGGCGAGGGGTAGGAAGATGGGGTTTAGCACGATCAAGACTAAGTGGATTGGTTTTGGTGGAACTGCATGGGAGGATTTGGATATTGATGGGGAATTACTGACGCCTGTGAAGGATCTTAGGGTTCCTGGTTATAGGTTTAATGTATTTCTTAACATGTCTTCTCATGTATCTTATTGGTTGGAGAGGGGGTTAGGTGTTAGGAGGAGGATATCCGCGTTGGGGAGGAGGTTTGGGACTGATGGAGGGCTGGATGCATGGTGCACTTACCGTTTGTTTCAGGCTGCCTACCTGCTGACCGTATACTTTGGACTTGAATTTGTAACTGACCTTTTGTCGTATGTGAAGCGGATTCAAGTCCTCAACGATTGCCTTCGGTCCCTGTTCCGGGGTCCTCTAAAGCTTGCGAACAATATTTTGCTTGCTGAGTTTGGGACACCGCCTGTACACATACAAGGCCGATACCTGGAAAGACGAGGCTACAGTCGCATGATCAATTACCGATATTGCGATGACCATCCATGGTTCGGTGCAATTAGGGGCGACTGGGAGGTGGAAGGTATGTTGGCTTACCCGATGTTGTCTGACAAGGTTGCAACAACTGTGCCGAGCTTCAATGTGTCAAAAGGGAAGGAGCTGGCTGCCAGGCCTTTTTATGAAGCCTATGAGATGGCGGTTCTGATTCCTGATCTCCTTATCATCTACACTGATGGTTTGAAAACCGACAAGGGTACAGCGGTGGCATGGACGACTGAGGAATGTGGGATGTCTGAAGGCGTGAGGGCCTTTGCTACCCCCTCTTCTTGGAGCATAGTGGAGTGCGAGATTTTCGCCATTATCGCCGCACTGAGGGATGTGCACTTGGAGTATCACGGCATGGTCATCATCTTTTCTGACTGCATTCCGGCCATTACGTGTATTGCACAGATGGAACCTGAGGGTGAATCGGCTGGTATGTGGGATGTCCTGACACCCCTGTTCAACCGCTTTAGTGCGATCCATCTTTGCTGGATCCCTGATCACTATGGTATTGCTGGCAACGAGATGTCGGATACTAAGGCCAAGGAGGTGGTTGGTGGTGTTCTGCATGTTCGGAACTGGGCCGGTGTCGTGCTGGGTCTTGGCCATGCTATGATTGCCAGAGAGCTGCGGTCGGCTGAATGGTCCCATTGGCACGAGTCGGAGGGTCACGGTTACTACGATCGATCCCCACGGAAGCCCAGACACCTATGAGGGCTTAGCAGGCTTGATCATTACATCCTGTTGAGGATTCGCAGCGGTACTGATGTTGTTGGACACGACGATTGTCAGCATGCGAAGGATCGTTTCCATCTGACGTCTTGTGACCGGTACCTGGTCAATCGCCCCCATTTTCCGACTTTGTTCAATGATAAACAGATTCCGGAGTGGCGCGACTGGTGGCAGTCCCATTTCAATCTGGGTATGGGTATTCCGAGTGAACACATAGACAATGATGGTGTGGTCACAGTGTGTGGGAATCCCTTCCAGCGGACGGTCACTCAGTTGATCAACGGTACTCTCAGCCTGTTTCACCTCGGCGCGCCTGACAGCAGATGCACTCGATGCTTAATGAAGAGTTGCAATGGCAGTGACAAGTGTAAGCTTCCTCTCAAGTTTACTGGTGGTAGCGGTAAGAAGGTTGCTCTGTCATGGTGGCCTGTTGCTGGTCCCTGTGGGCAGTGCGGCACTAGCGCCAAGAAGTTCTGGGATCATCTTCACCAATTTCCTGAGTGCGCTTATCACTACTTTCTGCCATTTTGGCGTGACATTATAGCCAAATGGGACGATTTGCCTGTGATCGACCGGAATACGGCTGCCTTACAATGGTGGGCGAGCCAGCCTGGCCTGTGTGTTTGCGACTGGAATTCCCCTGATGTTGGGAACCATTTGAGGTTGCGTGCCGGCCAATCGTGCTTGGAACACATCGTTACCTTGTTTGAGGTGTGGATGAGAGATGGTGGTCGCCCGGCCTTGCATTTGGGGTTGGAGGTGGTATGGAGACGCGGATAGATTGATGGATTTGCGGGATGGAGGGCGGTCTATTGGTTGTGATTTTTGGTTGATTGAGGGGATGCGTGACCGGTTTGCCGGAATGTGGGCTTGGTTGTGGCTATGACCTCGCTTGCGGTAGTGATTTGGTGGATGGCTATGGGAGGTGGATTTACTTTGTTCGTACCCTTGTTGGGTGGTTTATTTTTGTGATTCCCGTGTGCTGGCCGGATACTCGGACTTCGGTTTACGAATCGCGCGGGTGGTACTTTTCCAGATGTACTGCGGGCTAGGTGGGGTTGGGACTGGCGTACTCCTTGGAACGTACTGCCGTATGGTTGTGCAAGCCCGGATAGGTAGTCGCTCCATTAGCTAGTTTGGTTATGAATAAAAGATATTGAACCCCCCTATTTTCCTGACCGTCTGTTGCAACCAATCAGAATACATGGTTTCGCCACACTCAACACCACGCTTTTTATCGTGAGACTTCATTGACGGTTGCACTTTTTGCCTTCGGGCTGGTAGGTTTTTGCCTTCGGGCGTTGGAGCTTTTGGCCCTCGGGCAGTTTTTCTTTAGTGGCTCGCCGGGCTTTTATTACCAGTGAATTTGCGCTTTTCGGTCAGTTGTTTGCCTCCCCTCTGCGTGGTGACATTTCCCTCCTCCTTTAGATTTCTGGTGGCACGCCTGGCCTTTTACTACAGGTGTTATTCACGATGGGTGACTCTGTTGCCCCTCCGCTTTGTTCCCCTTCCCCTGCTCTGGGCACTCAGATTGTCCCAGGCAGGATGCCCACTTCTGATGGCCGTGGTCTTATCCCGGCTGTCAAACTTTCATACACCGCGCCGGGTGGGGCCTACCAAGGTCTCCACTTAGAGTATGTTTCGGGATGTCAGAATGAATCCCTTTTCTTTACTTCTGAGGTTCGTGCCATTGTTGCTCACCTCGACCTCCGCGCCTTCGACTCTCTCGAGTCTGTTTGCACTGGTATCATGGCTGCTCGTGGCTGTTGCATTACTGGCGACACCTCCTCTGCACGTTGCCATGTCGACCGCACCACTACTTTGGGTTTTTACACCCGCTTTCACATCCCCGAGGGCTCCTCCCAGTCCTTCACACCGTCCAGCTCCCGATTGGTGAGCTCGGATTTCCATTCGACTATGGCGTCTGATCCCATGGTCCCCTCTGCATCCTGGCTGTCCATTGACGAGGACCGATCCCAGGACCCCTTGTACGTTCCTTCTGTAGTTGAGGTAGACGATAGCCAACGGCGTCTTCCCTCCCCTGTTGAGCGTCTTTCCTCCGGTGAGCAGAAGCTGTATAGCAACTTCCGATTGGACCGATCGTCGGACGAGGACTATGCACCTCCTGCAGGTAGTATCCGCCCTGAGGATCGGATCACTCAGGTGTCGTCCCCTCCCCCCTTCGTCCCCGCCTTTTTCCGCTCCGGTGCCGGTTCTGGTTTCGCCCCCGATTCCACCATTCCCTCTGGCCGCCGTGCCTTTGTTCCTGTGTCCAAGAGGCACTATGAGTTTATCGCTCATACTAAGGCACTTCGGGGCAACACCCCCTCCAAGGAGGATCGCTCTCCCCCCCCTTTGTTGACCACTAGCCAAGTGGTTCCATCGTCGGCGGTTATCGTTCGCGATACCCCTATGGATTTGGGTGGTGGGTCTAACACTGATGGCACAGGTATTGGTGATTCTATGTACGCCACCGATGCTGAGCCACGTTCGGTTACCCACCGCCTTTCCCCGACCTTTTCGTCGCTTCCTGCCCTCCCACTTACCATGAGCTATTGGTCGCCTTCGCGGGTTGACGAAGCATTGTTGAGTGGTCTCGAGAATATACGTTCTGGTAATGCGGTTCCCCTTTCGTCTTCGCCCTCCTCGTCCCACGGGTCGGTCACATCGTCCTCGGATTCGGATGATGCCTCCATGGTTGATGGGTGCCGGACCTACGCGTTGGTTGGGGGCAAGGAGGGATACGATTCCCTCGAGGAAGTGGCTGCCGATATACAACGTCTGGGTAGACAGCAGAACAACTGCTTGGATGAGATTGTCTCCCTGAAGGGTGAAATCAAGTTGTTGAAGGCTGTTATTCCCCGGGTGGAAGGGGACTCTGTTGCCCATGAGGCTGAACTGACCGTTGGCCCGGGTGAAACTGTCTGGAGCTCGCGGGAGAATATTCGGGGTTCGGTTCGTGCTGACGCTGATAAGCACATGAACGGTGGTGTGACTCCTTCCCCCCCTCCTACTGATGTTTGTGTTGCGTGTTCTTCAAGTAGTCAGAAGGTCGCATTTGTTGTATCACCCGACAACGAATTTGTCGTGGTTGATAGAAAGAATACTGGTGGTTGTAAGACCAATAGGCGGAGAAAGAATGGGGTTACCGGCCCGGTTGCTGCCTCAACCCCCGCCCCCGCTCCTGCTACGGTCGCGATGTCGTCACCCCCGACCGGGGCTGCCATGTATAGCCGGGTTGCAGCTGCCCCTCCCCCTCCTCCAGTGCCATATACGACTAGACCGGGTCGTCAGGTTCGATCAAGGCTGGTTACACCTTCGCCCCCTGCCGTTGCTACCCTAGGTCCTTCCCGCGCCAGGGTTTCTACATCCTCTCCCTCCCCCAATGCCCGTGAACGCCACATTACCATGCGCTTCGATGCCGGCAAGCGGACACAGCTTCCTATTACACCGGAGGCTATTCGTATTCGCATGAACCAGACCTTGAGTAATCTTGGGAAGGTTTCCGACAAGACCCCGTACATTCGGGAAGCCCAATCCAAGCTTGAGATTGGATGCATTTACCTCACGCTGGCGGAACATACTGCCACTCAGGTATGGGACAGACTGGAACGGTGCCGCTCGACCATTATCCGGGAACTTGGCCCCTCTGGTTTGACGAACTTTGTCTTCCACAAGGATGTGGCAAAGGTTAAGATTTTGGTTTCCGGCGTCCCTCTTGCTCCCACGGGTAGGGGCTCTCTGTGGAAACCTGAAGATTGGACCGGCGATAAGGTCTTTGATGGCTTCCGGACGGATATCGAGGGCTCAAACCCCGGTGTTGTTACTGCCGGTCGACCTAACATGCTTGGCTGAGTTTTCGCCATGAAGCAGGCAGGTGCCACCTCATGCGGCATTCGATTCACTTTGGAGCGTAATAATGCCAGTGATGGGATCCTTTCCTCGGGCCGTGTCTTTTTGTTTGGCAAGTCCAGGAATGCTAGGTTCTTTGGCGAACACTAGTCTGCCCCGGTTTGCAACAAGTGCCTTCAGGTTGGCCATGTTGAGATATTGTGTGCGTTTCCTCCCCGTTGTCGTTTTTGTTTAGGGAATCACCTGTCGAAGTCCGACCGGTGTGGGCAACTTAACTGCCCTGGTGAGAACGGTCAATCGTGTTGCCACACTGTACGTAGGTGTATGCTGTGCGAGAGATCGGACCACTTCACCGGTTATAATAGGTGTCCTGTGGTTGTTGCTTCCGGTTCTTCCCCTGCCCCCGCCTGTGCTGGATCTCCTATCGTCGCCGATGACACGTCTGTTACGGGTGTGTCCGACCGGTCCAGGAATCGTCAACGTTGTCGTCGTTGTGGGATCAATGTCGATGTTACTTTGGAGGTGATGGTGGGGAAGGTGGTTTCTGCTAAGGGACTGACTGTTGAGGTGGAGGGGATGAGATATGCTGACAGATGTGCTGACCACCGAAGTGACATGACTGACAGTGCTTTGCCTAAGGCCAAGGTTGTCCGGCCTAAGGTTGACAGGAAACGTAAGGGTAAGGCTGTTGATGATGCTTACGAGCAGGCTGGCCCCTCCCGCATTACCAAGATTGTGGAACCGGCCCCCTCCGGCAGAGTTAATCAGGCCTCTGGGTCATGTAGTTCGACCGGCTCGTCGGCCGACTACCCTCCCATTACTACCATCGATGACGATGGGACTATGGGCTTTACGTTTGGCCTGGATGCACCCCCAAGAAGCATTCTTAAGAGGCGTGCCTCTGATTCCGATATCACCTCGTCAGCCATTCAGGCCCGGCCTAATGTTTGTTACGACATTATCGATCAATGTTGGACGGAGCAGGGCTAACTGTTCGTTGGTGATGGATGTTTTTTCCTTTGTTGATTTGTTGTTTATTGTTGATCCTCCCCGGAAGGCGGACGGAGGTGGTGTTGTACATGAGCATGAGGATTTTGATTTGTTTTCTTTTGTTCCGGCGTCTGCTGTTGAGGTGTTTGTGCGGTCATCTTAGTCCGGCTTGTTCCTGGTGGACATGCACGATATGGTGACTTGTATTATTATGTATGAGGTGGGTGGGGTGAGGAGAAGAATTGGCGGTGTTTATGTTCCTCACAGAACGGATAGGCTTGAGTGGTCGGCTTGTGAAGCGACATGGGATGGTTGTGACTTCCTCATGGGCGACTTTAACGCCAAACACGACGATTGGTACCCGAACCCGAGGACTGGCAGTATGAACATCACTGACTGCCATGGCCTGTGGTTGACCCGATTTTTCGATCGATATGGTCTGCAAGTACACCCTCTAGTGGGGTTTACATTTAGAAATATTAGCGTCATCGATTTGTTTATCGGGAAATCAAAGACGAGGGTTTCATACGATGGGAAGGCTGGCCTGGAACATGTCGCCGTTATCGCTAGGCTTGAGGTGGATGAGCCGGTTGATATGATTAGGCGACGGCCATCCTGGAGGAACATTCCGGTATCTGATTGTGATGATATACGGGAACACGTTGATTCTGCGGGTAGAGTTCGTTACGGGGCAGGGTGGGGCAGGTTTTCACTCTCCAGGCCCCGCCCTTACAACGGGCCGGGGGGGTTATTTTGGGGGGGATCCCCGCCCCGCCCCCATCCGGGCCGAGTCCCCGCTCATTCCCTGGACGGGGCCCTCTTTCTCCTCACCTGTTTTAACAGGGACCCGTCTGGGCAATGGGCGGGGGCGGGGGCCGGGGCAGGGAACCCTAAAAAAACACGCCCCGCACCGGGCCGTTCAGCGGGGCGGGGCGGGGAGTTGGGCCGGGGGCCCGTGTTTTTCGGGGCCCCAGAGGCCCCGTAACGAACACTATCTGCCGGTGATGAGGAGATGTGGGCGAGGGTGAGGAGTGGTGTGGACGCACTTCCGAGGTCTGAGAGGAAGGTGGGCCGGTGCCCATTTTGGAACACTGACTTACAGCGCATTCGTTCCGATTTAAATCGAATGAGACGGATCTGACGGCGGCTGCCAGTGGCTTCGGACGAATATAACATTGTTCAACGGGTGTACAGAGCCATGCTGTTGAGATCCCGACAGGAGTTTATTCGGGACACGATTGAAAAGGCCGGAGATCCTGCTATCTTCAGACTGGCCAGACAACTGGAATCGAGGCGGACACTTCCTTCTATACGTGACTCCGATGATCAGCTAGTGTGTCGCCACGCCGATATTAGCGACCTTATCGCTGCCCAGTTGCGACCTGGGGATGAACAACCATGGCATCCATCTGCGGTTGAGATGGACCCTGCCTGCAAGTTGGAATCTGCAATCAAGCAGAGCCTGACTAATACCGGTCCTGGTCTTGATGACATTGCGTATCTCTTCATAAGAGACTGGTGGAAGGAGAAACCTGACTGTCTGAGACGACTAATCGATTACGGTTTGACGAAAGACGTTCCTGACTGGCACTCTGCTGAGGTTGTACTTATACCGAAGGCGGACAAACCCCGATATGACATCGTGAAAAGCTGGCGTATGATTTACCTGCTGCCGACTATTGCAAAGGTGGTGGAGAGGATCGTCCTGCTGAGGATTGCCGAGCATGTGGTACTGGGCCAAACTCAGTTTGGGTCTAGGCGCAAGCGAGGTGTCCATGATGCCATGTCTGTTGTGTTTGAATTTTTGTGACACAACGAGGGTTTCAAGTGTGCCATGCTTTCCATGAATGTTGAGGGAGGTTTTGACAATATTGACATTGACCTGCTGTGTGACTTTCTGGCCGCCCGGGAGTGCCCTACCAACCTTATTCATTAGGTTAGGAGGTGGGCTGGGAACCGTGTGGTTAGACTCATGTTCAATGGTCGAATGTCGAAGCAGTATTTCGTTAACCGTGGCATCCCTCAGGGATCCCCGTTATCCCCCTTTTTGTTTGGCGCGTATGTCGCAACCATATTCGAGCCTCGCCTCCGTTACTCCCCTTCGGTTCGCACTGTTGTTAGCAGTTATGTGGACGATGGGGTGATCCTTGTTGCTTCTGATAGCAGGGATCTCACGAGGTATACGATGGCGGAAATGTTTAAAGACTGTGACAGGGTGGCGAGGGGTAGGAAGATGGGGTTTAACGCGATCAAGACCAAGTGGATTGGTTTTGGTGGAACTACATGGGAGGACTTGGATATTGATGGGGAATTACTGACGCCTGTAAAGGATCTTAGGGCTCTTGGTTATAGGTTTAATGTATTTCTTAATATGTCTTCTCATGTATCTTATTGGTTAGATAGAGGTTTGGGTGTTAGGAGGAGGATATCCGCGTTGGGGAGGAGATTTGGGAGTGATAGAGGGCTGGATGCATGGTGCACTTACCGTTTGTTTCAGGCTGCCTACCTGCCGACTGTCTACTTTGGACTTGAATTTGTAACCGACCTTTCGTCGTATGTGAAGCAGGTTCAAGTCCACGTCAACGATTGCCTTCGGTCCCTGTTCCGGTGTCCTCTGAGGCTTGCGAACAATATTTTGCTTGCTGAGTTTTGGACTCCGCCCGTACACATACAAGCCGATACCTGCAGAGACAATGCTACAGTCGCATGATCAACTACCGATATTGTGATAACCATCCGTGGTTCGGTGCAATTCGGGGCGATTGGGAAGTCGAAGGTATGTTGGCTTACCCGATGTTGTCAGACAAGGGTGCGACAACTGTGCCGAGCTTCAATGTGTCGAGAGGGAAGGAACTGGCTGCGAAATTGTTTTATGATGTCTATGAGGCCGCAGTTTTGGTTCCTGACCTCCTCTTGAGCTACACTGATGGTTCGAAGAGCGACAAGGGTACAGCGGTGGCTTGGACGACTGAGGAATGTGGGATGTCTGAGGGCGCGAAGGCCTTTGCTACCCCCTCTTCTTGGAGCATCGTGGAGTGCGAGATTTTCGCCATTATCGCTGCACTGAGGGATGTGCACTCGGAATACCACGGCATAGTCATCATCTTTTCTGACTGCATTCCGGCCATTACGTTTATTGCACAGAGGGAACTTCAGAGTGAATCCGCTGGTATGTGGGATGTTCTGACACCCCTGTTCAACCGCTTTAGTGCGATCCGCATTTGCTGGATCCCTGGTCACTTTGGTATTACTGGCAACGAGATGTCGGATGCTAAGGCTAAGGAGGCCGTTGGTGGTGTGTTGCATGTTTGGAACTGGGCCGGTGTCATGCTGGGTCTTGGCCATGCTATGATTGCCAGGGAGCTACGGGCAGCTGAATGGTCCCATTGGCACACATCGGAGGGTCATGGCTATTACGATCGATCCCCGAGGAAGCCCAGATACCTACCCGGTCTCAGTAGGCTTGACCATTACATCCTGTTGAGGGTTCGCAGCGGTACCGGTGTTGTAGGGCACGATGATTGTCAGAATGCGAAGGATCGCTTCCATCTGACGTCTTGTGACAAATACCTGGTCAAACATCCCCGTTTTCCGACTTTGTTCAATGATAAGCGGATTACGGATTGGCGCGACTGGTGCCAGTCCCATTTTAATCTGGGCATGGGCATTCTGAGTGAACACAAGGACAATGATGGTGTGGTCACGGTGTGCGGGAATCCATTCCGGCGGACGGTCACTCAGTTGATCAACGGTACTCTGAGCCTGTTTCATCTCGGTGATCCTGATAGCAGGTCTGCTAGATGCCTCTTGAAGGGCTGCAACGGCGGTGACAAGTGCCTCCTTCCCGTTAAGTTTGTTTGCCCCGGTGGTGGTGGAAGACAGGTTGCACTTAGATGGTCGCCTGATGTCGGTCCCTGTGGGGAGTTCGGCAGTAGTGCCAAGATATTCCGTGCTCATCTTCACCGGTTTCCTGGGTGCGCTTTACATTATTTTGTCCTTTTTTGGTACAATGTTGTGCACAACTGGGAGGATTTACCTATGATCGACCGGAATACGCCTGCCTTACAATGGTGGACAAGCCAGCCTGGCCTGTGTGTTTGCAACTGGAATTCCCCTGAAGTTGGTGGGAACCATTTAAGGTTGCGTGCCGGCCAATCGTGCTTGGAACACATAGTTGCCTTGTTTGAGGAGTGGACGAGAGATGGTGGTTGCCCTGCTTTGCATTTGGGGTTGGAAGTGGTATGGAGACGCGGATAGTATGTTGGGCTGAGAGATGGATGGCGGTCCATGTGTTGTGAATCTTTATTGGATTTATGTTTGGTTGGAGGGATGCGTGACTGGTTTGCCGGAATGTTGGATTGGTTGTGGCTATGACCTCGCTTACGGTAGTGTGTGATGGATGGCTATGGGAGGTGGGTTTACTTTGTTCGTACCATAGTTGGGTGGTTTATTTTGTGATTCCCGTATGCTGGCCGGATACTCGGACTTCGGTCTACGAATCGCGCCGGTGGTACTTTTCCAGATGTACTGCGGGCTAGGCGGGGTTGGGACTGGCGTACTCCTTGGAACGTACTGGCGTATGGTTGTGCAAGCCGGGATAGGTAGTCGCTCCATTAGCTAGTTAGTTATAAATAAAATATATTGAACCCCTCTATTTTCCCTCCAAGTGCAATTTGCACTTTCAGAAACACCACGTACACTATCTCGAGATTTCCGCGTAATGTGACCTGTCAGGTTACACGAACAGCATATGGATCCCTCTGTCCCAGCCTTTGGTTCGAGCCATCAAAACAAAGGAAAAGGCAAAAAGACCAACCCCCCGGGCCCCCATGGCCAGCAGGTGCTAGGGGCTCCTCCACTCAGGAGGGCGCTCCGACCCTGTCCCCAATCTTCATGCCAGCAGGCCACCCCTCGCTTAAGCGACCCAGAAGCAACACGATAACAAGCCTCCCACATATCGATGAGAGATACTTGAGAAACGCCCCTCCAAGCGCCCACTTCCTGAACCTTTTCCACAAGATAAACCAGGACCAGGAAATTGGGGCCACCACCGCCAGCAAAGAGAATGTGGTTATGATCGAGATGATCTATCAGATTCACAAAGACTACAGGACGGCCATCGACGCGCTTAGCGAACAGATCGAAGCCCTTACCGAGGAAGTTAGCACCCTTAAGAATGCTACTCCCAGGCCTGACACACCGACCCCGATACCCTTCCCACTACCGGCAACAGCTCATGAGCTGTCTGCCGCCCCCGACTCCCGCCCAGTCGCCCTCCCCACAGCCGTGCCACACAAATCGTGGGCCACAGTGGCCAGGAAGGGCAGAAAGGAAAAGACTACCATGGCTGCTAGGGCTGCTAATGCCCCAGCAAGATCAAATACCAACAATATGCCCCAGCTGAAGAAGGGTCTCACCGCCAGAGAACGCTACCTTATCGTCAAACGCGAGGGTGGGCCACTCCCTACAACCACCCTAGACCTAAGAGATGATATCAACTTGGCACTAGCCGCAACATAAGTACAGACTGTCTCCGAGTCCCTCCGAGGGAATACAGTCACCCTTACCACCATGGAATCAGTCAAAGCCACCTCACTTAACAGCAAGGTGGGAACATTCCTACACCTAATACCAGGAAGGGTTAGCGTTCACCTGGACACCCCCGTATCACACATTTTGGTACACAGAATCCCAACCTCGAAATCTCTGGCTGAGATAGCCAATGAGCTTACCACCTTCAATTCTGGACTGTCCCTCACTAGCCAACCCAGATGGCTCACCACCGACGACGCTAGGGCTGGTAAAACTGCCTCTACAGTCGTGATCAGCATAACGGGCCCCAGGGCATCTGACTACGTTGGAAAACGCCTTGCCGCTTTCTCATCAACCTATAGGACCGAGCGCCGCTTGCGCTTCAACTCCCACACCCAGTGTTCCAAATGCCAGGGCTATGGACACCACAGTAACCGATGCACCAACCCGGTCCCATGCCGATGGTGTGCCTCCCCACATCCCACAGGAAACCACACCTGTCCCACTGCTACTTGTCGCATACGCGACCGACCCTGCAGCCACACCATACTTAGGTGTGTAAACTGCCAAGGCCCGCACGATGCCCACACAACACAATGCCCCTCGCACCTCAAGGTTGCTCAGGATGAGAACCCAGAAGGAGAAGTGGAGGAAATGACCACTTGATGACTATGATTTATGTTATAGTTATTGCGTAGACTTTGGTTCTACACTTTTATTTGTCAAGAAGACGGTAATAGAGTTTCTTTTGTTATATTAATGGTTTTTCTAGGCCATACCTTAGGGTGCATGCCGGAGTTTTCCTGTAGTTAGATACGAAATAAACTCACAGGATTTTACAATACTGGCTTCGTCTGGCAGTCCCCATTGGTGTTTAATGGAGGGTAATTTTTTAGAGGTTTATTCTACTCGGGTGTATCTACATAAATTTGGAAGCATAACCTTTGTCCTCATTGAAACTTTTGTTGAATCAGCATGAATAGTTTTCCTATTTTTTTACTGATACACCCGGGATACTGTAAGAAGCGATTACTTTATTTGCACTAGTTGCAGATCGATATTGGAGCAGTTTCTCCTAGTTTCTTAAGCTGTAAATTAAGTGTGGTATCATATGATAAAAGACATATCACTTGTGCCTCAGTAGACCTAATCTATCTTCTAGGGTTCCCAGACGTGGCGGCCAAAACCCTCTTATCGTGCAGGAACATAAGCCCGAATACGAAAGACCCCTTCACAGACTATACCCCCCTCTTTCCCGCAGTATAATTCGGCGACAAGAGCATTCCTAAGCTCGTCAGACCTGCTGTTGGAATACAGAGAACGGAGGCATGATAAACTCTTGTAATATCTTGAACAAGACCCTAGTGCGCATACCCTGGGTGATGAGCACGCAGTGATACCCCCATACTCTCCTCACTTAGATCAATGCGCCGATGTGGATTTGTGTCGAAATGTAGTGATTAGATGCTACTATCCTTGAAGAAGGAGAAGTATCAAACTTTAATCTAGTACGGCGTCTTGTCTACTAGTAGCGCAATCATATATCCTCACTCGTGATTTTTTCGTAATACGAAAAAAAACCAAAAAACCAAAAAAAACCTAACACTCCTGTTAAATATATGGATATTAGGAAGTCAAAAGATCGCTAAATTCTTCCTAATGGATCTTCGAGATTTGTAGCGTGAAAAAAAGGAATTCCACGCCCCAAAATCCTTCTAAACTCCTGCGCAAAAAAATACGGATAAGCGTCTTTCGGCAGCAGTAGGTGTTCAGGGTCGGTCTAATGATTTGAGAGTACAAGTTCGAATACTGTACTACTGTCTCTGATAGATTGTCTCCGCCCCCCCCCCCCCTTCTACAACTGCGTTGGTTAGTAATACCAGCACATCAATCCCACCTACTCCACCCTTTCACCGATCCCCCAATCAAAGGGTCTCCCTCTCCAAATCTATCTCATCAATGAACCCCTCGGCTTCCACTCCCCAGCACCACCTAAGTTCTGCGATGCATGCTTTGGCACCACTGCCCATAACACCCTGCACTTTGTTCGGCCATCTAATCCACTCTACGGTTGCTCCGGCAACACTCTCGATCCAGCGCGCATTGCCAGCACACATAAATCCCCCGAGCCCCAAAAACCTAACCTCAGCTATACATCCGTCGGCCCTCCTCCCCACCCCGTGAGCGAGATCCCTTCACGGACGTACCCTTGTATCGCCCCCTCCCTCCGTCCCTCACCGCGATTGAGCGTAGTAGTGTAGTGAGAGGGCGGCACGCAAAATCATCCCCCAGCCCTTGTGGTCTCCGGCTGGCAGATGGCCCTAACGTGCATGCGCGAGAACTTTGTCCTGAGAGCCAAGCCCTCCATCGGTTACTTCCATGCAAGACTGTCTTCGCCATTTTTGGGCGCAGGACGTATGTTACCCATGCGCATACGGGCCCTCTGTGCTCGTCGCCGGCAACTTTGGCTTCTGTCGGAACGATATCCTACACGAAGGCTAGAGTTGTGCGGGCCGGCCCTCTTACGGGTAGTTGTGAAGCACGACTAGAAGTAGGATTAGAAGGAGAGGAAGAGGGGGAGAGGGCGGGTTACGGAGGGCACAGAAGCGAGGTGGTCGGTCGCTTGCGGAGGGTAGAGAGGAGAGCGTTTGGTTCGAAGCAGAGACTGCGTTCACCTGCAATGCGCCGGTGGTGTCCAGTGAGTAGGTTAGTGGGGAGGCGGTGAGGCAGGGAAATGGACGCGCTGCTAGAACCGGCCCGAATGTCGCATGTCGGAGGTTTAGTAGCGGGCGCGGTTGTGAGGCGTCTCGAACTCCTCGCAGCAGAAGGAGGAGGGGAGTAGCGTGGTGGTTGTCGTTGGTGTTGTCATTGGAATGGCTGCTATTGGTGCTGGGAAGGTTCTGGACATCTCAATGCTCTCTTTCGCACCAAGATCCGTTCCATCCCTACGATTAATCAAGGGGCTCAACCTGGGCGGAGCTTGGCAAATATTGGCGGGTACTTGTACCGAATGATGCCTGCATTGAACTTTAATGTCAAGCAGTGCCAAGCCTCGCTAAGCACTCCCACAATTTGTGTTCCACGGGCCTGTCCCAAGGCACTTGAGTCTGAAGGATACTGGGATTAGATGCTACAAATACGGTACCGGTACTTCTGGTTCCGCAATAACTCTGTGACAAGCCCATCACTAGCATCCGTACCGAAAAGTCTGACCGAGTCTGTGACCTGTTCATCGCTAGCATCCGTGCCAGGAAGCCTGGTAATGTCTAAAGTTTCCTCACCACACCAGGCAACTTGGCTTGGGGCCCGCGACTTCGAGATACACTATGGGATGCTGGAGTAGCACAGGATTCCCGAGCAATAATCTATGGCTTTGCAGGTAGATATTAAAAAGAGGTTTGAGCGGCACTACCGGTATCAGTTTCTTAAATTTCTACTAGTTTGGAATGAATCAAACAAAAGTCATGGAGTAGGACCAGTATGGATCAACACAGGGCAGCTAAAATTATTACATGAGAATCTACTCAAAGCCTGTCCTTGAGCGTTTGTGTAACGAATTTCGGAGCTAGTGATTGTGGAGCTTTTAGTCAGGTGTAAGGCTTGAACATAAACCCCACTTTTCCCCAACCCAAGTAATTGCGTTAACAGGCCGCAAGTCGAACCAACACCTTCCTCTCATCATCCAAAGCCATGAGAATCAGGATGAGGGAAATGTCACAACCTATCAGCAACAGCAATAACAGCAACTCTTTCAACATCGCGAATACCTTCAACTACACTGCTCCCGATGATGAGTCCAAAGTACTGGCGTGGCTATCCCCGTTAGAGCCATGGGCACGCTATCGAGACATCGAAGCTGAGCGGGTGGACGGTATAGGAGCCTGGCTGCTGGAAACCAGAGAGTTTAAGCGATGGCATAACGCTAGCAGGGAGGATGAATCCACCCATGCGACCTTGTTCTGCGACGGCAATCCAGGAGTGGGAAAGAGCTACATCATGTAAGATAAAGTGTGTTTGTTGCCAGAAATCAAAGAATGGTATTGCTGATAGGTTGTGATAATAGCTCGCTAGTTATAGACAAGTTGTGCGATGAGGCCGGGGAAGAAGATACTGCCGTCATGTGCTTTTACTTCGACTTTGCTGCCCGGAATGAGCAGTCACCAGCGAATATGCTCGGCTCCCTGTTGAGACAACTTGTTAGCGGGCTGGAAAAAATTCCGGAAGCAGTAGTCCAGGGCTTCCAAAAGCAGAAAAAGGGTATTGGAGGTATGGGGCTACAGGTCCCAGGGGTTTTGAAGATGTTCCAGGCCGTCACAGCTACAAAACGCATGTTTATATGTGTGGATGCACTTGACGAATGTGTGCCTGAGCATCGAGTAGTAGTTCTTGAGTCACTGCGACAGATTCTGCAGTGGTCACCCAATACTCGCTTATTTATGACTGGAAGACCACAGGTGCGGAGTGAGGTGGAGAAGAGGTTAGGTGGAGCGGTAGTTTTTATATCGATACAGCCGACGGAAGATGGCGTCATTAGATATCTGCGCGATAAACTCCGGAAGGACACTACCCCGGAGATAATGAGTAGTACATTGGAGGCGGAGATAGTGAGGACCATTCCCGAAATGAACTCGGAAACGTATGTATCATAGAAGAGAGCGCAAGGGAAAAGCTACCCTGAGTTATTGCTAACCAGCTTGGATCTAGATTCCTACTTGCTTCCCTCCATATCAAAGCAGTCCTGCGAGGGACAACTATTGCTCGGCGGAAGAAAGCCCTCGAGTCAATAAAAGGTGGTGCAGGGCTAGGGGATGCATATGGTGTGACGCTGGAGAGGATAAAGGCTCAGGACGAAGAGAAGACAAAACTTGCAATGGCCACTCTCACATGGGTCTGCCATTCGGAACGACCGCTACAGGTGGATGAGTTGTGTCATGCATTGGCAGTGGAGATAGGGGAAACGAATTTCGATCCCGAAAATATCCCTTCGATGGATACTTTGCTACACTGCTGTCAAGGCTTAATCATGGTCGATAAGGAAGCTTCGATTGTACGCTTAATCCACTATACCGCCCAAGAGTATCTTTGCAGTCAGCCAGGTTTCTTCAGCAAACCTCACTCGATACTTGCAGAAACCTGCTTGACCTATCTGAACTCACAGCAGGTCAAGAATCTCACATCTCATTCTCCCCCAGACCACCAAAGCATGCTATTCCTCAAATACTCCTCAAGATACTGGGGAACACATGCGGGGAGGGAACTCTCAGACCATGCGAGGACCCTTGCGTTGGAGCTCTTGGGCCAGTACGAAGACCACGTCTCCGCTGTATCACTTTTAAAGCAGGCTATGCATCCTGATTATATAGGAGACATTGGTGCTTCTCCACTCTTCTCTGGACTACATTGCGCATCGTTCTTTGGGATTGTTGAACTTGTGACTCTAATTATAAACGCTGAAGGTTGCAGGACCGACCAGCAAGATTGCACAGGTTGTACACCACTTGGGTGGGCAGTGGTGGGTGGATATGAAGGAGTAGTCAAGCTACTGCTGGAACGGGAAGATGTCGACCCAGTGTTCTCAACGGTCCGGGGCCCCCGTAGGGCCCGACGGGGGGACTGCCAAGAGCCCTGGACCGGACGGGACGGCAAAATGCGGTCCACACCCGTCCTGGAAACCTCAGGACGGCCGTCTTTGT
>Ga0307513_10003887_pt1 | contig 20100 bp, 21 predicted proteins | sample 15_EM_MG_FD_202174 | JGI IMG/M metagenome (GOLD analysis project Ga0307513, IMG submission 202174) | Populus trichocarpa ectomycorrhiza microbial communities from riparian zone in the Pacific Northwest, United States - 15_EM | ecosystem: Host-associated > Plants > Roots > Unclassified | place...
TGTCGGAAATGCGTGTGCGTCGACAGCCAAGTTCCGCATATGCACAGCTAGTTCGCATGGCTTCGGCGCTTCGATCTCTTTTTCCTGGTCTCGCGTAGTCTGATAGTGCCGTATATATAGGCGCCACTCCATTGTAGGACGTTAGAGGCCCGGTTTTGCTATCGCGTACTGAATCTGTCCATCGGTGCTGGCTCCTAGTGTCTGGTACATCGTTGTAGCGCGTTCACTTGAGGTACTGCACAATTACAACCTGAGTTTCCTATCGCATACTGAGTCTCGCGTTCACTTTAGTTTTATCAGGATTTCATATGGTCTCGTAGCCGAAGACATTTGATGGAAGATGCTATGAAGCGAGGTTGTGGTGCTCTTCATGACGTGCCGTCCTTGACGAGGTCGGTTGTGATGGAGAAGCAGAGAACAACGCAAGTTGCACTCTTTCCACGATCCGTGCCACAATTCGTGGCAACATGACGACACCAACACCTGAAGATTCACGACCGCAGTCAAATCCCCTATCCCGAAACTCGTCCTTTCCGAACATTGGATACTTTTCTACCCCCTTTGAAAGATGGAAGGACGAGCAAATGGATTGGGCGAGTGCCTTCACGTTGCTGGGTGCGGGATGCCACGCGTTCTTTCGTTAAGCGCTATCTTATGCTCATTATTCTTCTATAAGACACGTTTGAAACCTTCTGGGACGCGCGGGTCGACCTCTGGGAGCGTCGCCTGCGCAAGCAAGGGAAGAAAGTCCTTGAGTCAACGCAGACCGCCCTCAAGAAGCGAGGCATCGAGGGAGATGCGTTCGCTAAAGATTTAGACAGAGAATTGGCTAGGTATAAAGCTCAGGTAGGGACGAACGTCCGTCATCACGGGTGGCAAATGGCTGATAAGAAATCCCAATATAGCTGGCCGTTCGAATGCAAGCGCTCAATACTGGTATACCCTTTACTCATCTCCTTCAGTGGAACGGGCTCTTATCAGCGTGTTTCTGCAGCCTGGCACAGCACCAAAGTCGTTCGCACACGTGAAAAGGTATGGCTTTGACAAACGCCTAATCGATGTCAACTCACAGTGCAATAGCTCTCTTTCTTCTTTGGGGTCCACGCCGTATTGGGTTCTGCTCTTCTTGTTTGTCTCTATCCAGAGTGGCTTCATGTCGTATACACTCTCGTATCGGCCTATAGTGCGTTGACGCTCATCACTATGATTTTGCCATCTCACCAGAATTTCGCAGTGCTTCCCGCACGGCTGATCAGTTACCATCGTCGATCGTGGCATTACTTCCTCTTTGATCTCTGTTACTACGTGAATATCCTCAACTTCATCTTCCTGTGGGTAGCACCAGGATCACCAGCGTTATTTGTCGCCTGCTATTGCCTCTCTCACGGCTCGTTAGCGATGGCAGTCCCGCTCTGGAGGAATTCTCTCGTCTTTCATGACGCCGATAAAGTATGTCAGTTTTCATCTCCTATGTATATAAGACTAATACCTCTATCAGGTCACCTCTATGTGGATTCACATTTATCCACCGCTCGTTTTCACCACCATTCGGCACTTCTACCCTGGGGCGGAGACTCGATTCCCGGCGGTAAAGCAACTACATCAGATGCAGCCTCTCCGGGCTCTGGCCTTCAGCTGCGCAATCTACTTGCTTTGGCAAGGTCAGCTTTCTAGATTCCCACAAGCTTTCGCTTATGTGCCCTTCATAGCTCTCTACTGGAAGTTTGTCTATGTAGACAGGAGGGAAAAAGTTGAAAGGGGGGAACGCATAACCTCCCTCTCTTACCTGCTCGCAGATCAACGTGGTGGGATTGGTAAGGCTCTAGCATCTGTTGCTCCAGAGCGCCGAGTTCTGTACTTCATGATTAGCCAGTTCGGTGTGTATCTTCGTCCAGTTCTCTCTCATTTTTACCTGACCTTCGAACTTCAAGTGTTCACCGTCATCACGGAGATTCCACCGGTCTACTTCCTTTACGACAGCCCAAGACTAAGTGTAGCATTCCTCTTGTTTATCTTTGCTGTCTCCGTCTGGAACGGTGGTCGCTTCTATGTCGAAGTCTTCGGCCGCAAATTTGAGAAAGGTGGGCGATTTACGTCGTTCAGCTGGGAGAGATGTCATTGACACGCACGGTCAGAGCTCGAAGCTTTACGCAAAGAGCTGGCGGAAATGACCGCCAGTCGAGTGGTCACTCCGTCGGGCGAACACAAGAGCACGCCTCTAGATGGTTCAGCATCGAGCTCAGAAGGTGAAAGTGAAGAATTGGTGACGATGACGTCCCACAACGGTACCGGAGCGGCAAACAGAGCTTATAAGAAAGACGAGTAATTTCGCTCACCTGATACAATTACGATGACCAATGATGAACCACGCTTTGTATCGACGGGGATTTACCACCTGTATGTAGTAATGTGTATTTCTGAATATGACTAGCTCTGACTGTTTGCGGCTATCATGACTCTAAATCCATATCCCTGGCGCTTTGTGAGCATTGGAACGTAATTAAATAATCTCCACACGCACTAGAATGTAAAATCTCTGTGTCCTAGTGGCATTTCTGAACGTACTTGTCCCTTTGAACTTTCGACTCGGATTCCGCGCTCTTCACACCAATCCGCAAGTTGGACTATCGTAGCCCGCTCCTCACGGTTCCCAGCATTCTCGGGTACACCTCCGTTTCCCCACTCTAGGTTACGAAATTGGATTCGTCGTAGCTTGGCGGGGTTGCAATCTAGTATATGCATGACGCAAGGTACGAGTACTGTAAAGGAATGGAAATCGCGCAGATAAACCGTATGCAAGGGGTACGTTGGTGGAAATGGTTTGGGGTCCTTAAATCCGAATGCGGTATTGATAGAGAATTCCTCGAGATGGGGAAACTCGTTGAGGTCGGGAAGAAGGAGCATTTCTATGCACCAATGTCTATTTGGAGAGCGGATTGATAGGGAGCGGAGAGTGCGTGCGAATGACAGGAGAGTGGATGAGATATCGTAGTGATATTTGATAGACCACCCGAAATGGTGTAAGTTCGGAAGTCGGAAGATGTCGCTTGGAGTAAGTCTCATCTTAGGGTCCTCCCATATGAGAACCTCAAGGCGGGGTAGTGTGGTTTGAATCCCTGTTAGGGCATGCGGCGGCCACGTGTAAAATTGGAGATGCAAAAATGTTAGCTGGCCAAAGGTAGCAGACTGGCATGTTGCCAAGACGCTCGATAGGTTCGCCCGCATACTGAGGCGGCGTAGTCGTGGATGGTAGCCCTGCACGATGCTGAATAGGAACTTGTCTACCAAACCAGAACTGGAAATTTCAACGACCTCCCAGAGGGTCGGTATGGTGAACATGTACTCCAAGGACTTGTACAACAGGGCTCTTCGTGCATGAGCCAGAATGTGAGGTTCCTCCAAGTAATCTTGAAACCCAATGGACCTGTACGCTGTGGTCTCTGCGAAGTGCTTCCAAGACTTGCAAACGCGACATAAGAGTTTCCTTTGCCACTCTGACTGGTCCCAATGCGCCTCGGAAGAGTCGATGGCGTCCCACAACTTGAACAAACTCCCTTTGCAGGTTATGTCTAAGATATATGGAATGTGCATCACTTCAAGGAGAATGATTCTCCATACCTCAACTGGTATGCGAGTGAGTACGGAGTTCGAGTCGCCCATTGTTGTCGTCGATGGAAGAAGTCAGATTGACAGCTCAGCGTCTCTGGAGGAAGCTGAATAGCAGATGAGGCGCGTTTGATTTGGTGATCTGGCCTGCTTAGTCTTGCACTTAGCATGTAGCAATAGCATTGATGGTTTGCGTGTGAGGAATCCTGTTCTCTCAAAACCCGCAGATACGGAAAGGGGGACGAGCCGTATAGTCTCGGGTTGGAAGATATTTCCTGTCACAAAGAAGAAGCTCGATCTATTTACATGAGAGACATGTTGCCGAACTTCTCGTTGTATCCTGCGAGCAGATATATTTGAGTGGAAGTAACAGCAGGAAGACACCTTGAAAACGAACCTGGTACAGACCACTTGCCCTTCTTGACCATGGTCTCAACGGCCTGGGCGATTTGAGGGTGAGCTTTGCCGACGTCTTCGACCTATTCCCAAAGACTGAGTAAACCCAAAAAAAGGGCAGTGCCACGGCTTTAGGCTCACCGTGAGATCTTCAAAGGGCCTAGCATCCTCAATATTGGCGAGAGTTGCCTGCAACTCTTTGAGCTCCAAATCGATTTGTTTCGCGGTTTCCTGTGCCTTCTCAACCTATAGAATGGTATTGGAGAGGAACATCAACAAGAGTTCAGAGTCATGAAATGAGAAGGAGTCAACTTACCGCTTTCACCTCGAATGCTTCAATAGCCTTGACATGTGCGTTTACATCGTAGGTAACCGGCTTGAAATCCTTCAAGAGCTTCTCGGCCTCATTGATGATGTTCTGATTTTTAAGGATAGAGCGGTAGTAGGTAAAGTCGATAGTGGTAGGCTGCGAGGTCAGCTGGCCATGAATTCGTTGAGCGTCGGCATGTCGCTTGCGGAATGCCTGGAGAGCTGCGACAGTCTCTGTAGTGTCGAATAAGCCACATTCGAAGGCGTCCGTCAGTCCGAGGTCGAGATTCGGTTTCCTGCAAGGATCGTTACAGACCTTTGCCCAGGCCAAGAGTGGCGTATATCCGTGTAAAGTCCTACAAACACTTGAGTATGTCACCTATATCATATTTTGTGGAGAGTAATGACCACTGCTGCCGCTGCGACTGCTTTCGACGCCATGGTTTGGGTTCAAGTTTTTCGACACGAACCACAGCATGAAAACCCCCTCGTATCTGAAAGAAAAACCAGGATATATACAAGAGCTTCGGTTTATATAAAGGTGACTTGTTTACGACAACGCTTCGTCCCACTTTTGCTATCCTTCTCAGAGCAGCACTTGCAGCAGATATCGAATTCGAATCTGGCTGACATCGTAAATGATGTACTACCAACAGGAGTCAACACGAGGAACGATTCGAGGGTGAGAAGGCACCGACCTCATTCCAAATATCCTCACACTTGACCGATGGCCGTGGGAACGTAGACGAAAGGTCCTTGGCTTCCCCACCAGGCATATGGACACCCTTGAGATCGTCTCTACCTAGAGCTTCCCCAGCATCAATCCAATGCTCGTGCTGCATTTTCCCTAATGCTTTTGTCGCGCTGTAAAAGGCAGTAAGCAAGAGCACCGCTCATGGGGTGCAGCGACGTACACCTTATCCGATTCCTTGCTTGTTACATTGGCCTGGAAGTCAAATTCGTATGCCTCGTGATAAGGCTTCGCTACTGCCTCGCAAAGAAGCAGGAGGCCGATATTTTGGCTCAAACTAGGCCCCGATAATCAGAGATGGTATTGGTAAACATTAGGTATCAGGATACAACTCACTGGTGATGAGTATACCTTGCGCTGATCGCCAACATGTCGCCGAAGTAGACACCCTGATATCCGATGTCAGTATTTGAACAGAGGTCGCAAGCCAACCACACAGAATTACTTTTCCAAATTCGTATCCGGTTACAGGAGCTTCTGGAGGGGCGATGCGAAGGCCTTGTTTCAGAATACCAACAAAGTTCGTGGTACGGCTGCCATGCCAAAGGAGCTACGCTCTTTCAGTAGGCCTTCAGTTACCCACTGGAGTTAATGGCTCACGCACCAATCGTTCTCCATCGCCGGCCTTGCCACTCCACCCCCCATTATCCCATCGGGCTGCTTCCCCTTCCCTTTCGATCCGGAAAGCCTCCAATACAGTCATCTTGTGACTGACGACCCAACTTCCGATACCCGCATTGGTATCCTTTGCATACTTCACAATAGCGGCAAATTCTCTAGATTGCTTATCGACCACAGAAATGTCCTTGAGCTCTAAGGATGCGAGCTTGGAATCGAGAGGATTGATAGGATTGCCTTCAGCATCCCTTGGAATTGTCGAGACATTGATCTTCTGGGTCATCTCCATCTCGCCTAGTGATTCGACCAGCTCGAGTTCTCTTTTTAGAATCTCCGAATTGTCGATAGGGAGAGGACGGCGTCTTCCGAAGGAGTGAGGGATGAGACTAAAAGGTGCCTTTCAGTCTTGTGGCTTGTCAAAAGATGAAACTAACCAACGTGTAGTATCGATTAGAAAAGGTATCGATTGCTTTGTTCTGATGGGGCGTCAGCGTCACTAACGAACTGATTACCAGAACGTTATTCTTACGAATCCGCCGAGCGACCGAGCCTTGGGACCATCAGGGGCCTCGATGACCTCCGCAAGCTCCTTCAAGGCGGAATATCCCGCAGTCAGTGTCGATTGACCGAGTTTCCCTAATGGCTGCTTATTGGTATCGTAATTCATGGCAGCCAGGTGGGCTTGCATTAAACTAATTGACGAATTAGTCAATAATTAAATTAGGGAAACCTGGAGTACATACGCAGGATTGAAGATGAACTCAACGAGATTTTGCACCTCTACTGGGAACTTGCTATCGGGAATGGTTTCCTCAGCGGGTTCCTCCCTGTCAGCCAGCTCTAGAGCTTCTTGCTTCGTCTTCTTGGGACTAGAGGTTGAAGCACCCTCATCCTCATAATGGCGTTCGATCCAGGTATACTTCTTAGGTTTAGGTGTCTGCGTTGTCCTCTTGCTGAAATCCCAAGCCGCTTTTGCCTTGAATTGCTTCATGAACTCTGCAACTGCCTTGTCTGCTGGAAATGGTCCTTTTGACTGAGACTGCCCTGTTTCCCCAACTCGTCCCCAGCGGGTGAACAGAGTCACATCGGATGTATCTCCGCGGGGGTGGATTAACTGAATGATGTAGAACCTAGGGGTCAAGAGCGATGAACGAATCTATACGGATCACCTAGAATGATACCTTACTTGTTGTTATTGACGCCCACGTTTGTTTGATTTAGCAATGCTTCAGGAAGATGAGTGACCGCTCAAATCTCTGAAGGGGACAAACTAACCATCGTAGACCTCTCCTTCGGCGTCTACATAAACCTGATGAGTAGCTGAGGAGATAGTCAGGTTGTATAAGAAACTTGGTGTAGGTGGCAACCCGCACCATCATAAAAGCCAGACATATAATCCACAGGGACCTTGATCGCTGTTCCATCAGGTCTACGCGGCGTTCCATCCGCGGGGATTTTTATTTTCTTCGCCGGGGGCATTTCGCTTTCATCGTCCGAATGCGCGCGTTTGGTGCCTTTTTTCGGAGTCTGGGGCTCTTGCACCACAGCACTGATGTCTTCTGCCGCGGTGTCTTCTGCGGCAGACACGGTGGCTTTAGCTCGAGCAGAACGTCGTGGAGGCATGGCGGTAAATGAAAGAGTTGTGAATGCTCGTTTCTGAGGAAATGTCGTGTACATTAACTGCCTCTTCAGGGTTGATGCCTTATAATGAAAGGCCCAGTGTTTTTGCCACCCTTACCCGTGCCATTCGACACGGATGTTGGCATCCTGGCAACGCCCCGAAAATGACTCAGCCTCGTTGACTGGATCTCACCTCATGCCACCATTGCCGGCGTCTCAGTTTGTTTTGTTTGCTTGAAATCCAATTAGTGCCTCATCGCAGGAAGCTCATTCGAAGACAGCGCGGCAAATCATTCTCCGATATTCAGGGAACCAGGAAACGGTTTTGCGCTATTTAAGGGGAATGTAGAAAATGTAGTGGAGAGTAAACAGGAGACGCAGAACCGACCCGTCGTTTACAACTATGTGTCAAAGATGTAAGTGTAACCCCATGGTAATCTCGTTTGGGGGTTGCTGGATGCGAACCTGGCCACAGCCGCGTCACCGAGGGCGAGGTAGATAAGGTGGTGATCAGGATGGACGGTGTAGCTATTCCCCGTACGCCGCCAAGAAGCAAGTTCATCTCTTTGTTATGCGTCCACGGAATGCGGGGACCGTCGCGTTGACGAGCTTGCATTATACTAAAAGCCTTGACAAAATTTAGCTATAAAGAGGGAGGTGAATAATATGGGTTTAACATACTCGTGCGAGCAGTGGAGGCGCCGCAACCTACGATGACGTCGATTGGTGTGTGAGGCGCTTCTGCAGGTACAAGTCAAGGTAGACGAGGACAGGGAGACGACTGTCACCCGCTTCTCGGTTACAGGCTCAGTCTCAACGTCTATATCTAGTATCTGGTTCGACAAGCCGTCTCGCATTGTGCTATGGTCACGGAAGGAGCTTACTCTTGTCTCAGAATTTTGCACTCGCGCAAGTTGTTTGACACGGTCAACCCGGTCGTCTCTACTACATTCGCAACATCTCACATTGGTTACCCAAATACCAATCTTGACACTTGAAGCTCATGGCAACTGTGTGACCAAAGTTGCTGTCCAAGTCAATAATTCTGCTATACCCACTAGCACTTATCGGCTGGCGAACTATTGATGCTGCAAGTGATGGCAGACCTCAGTGGCCATCTGCACAAGCCACGCACCCGTCGTATCTCATGCTCCGGCATGGACTGAACATTTATCAGAGACGTATCGCGATTCCGGCACAAGCTGATTGACGTCAATGAATCACGCAAACCCGGCCATTTCGCTAAGAGATCCCCTAGAATTGATTATTTAATGGTTACACAGGTTACGGTCTTGATAGATGATCACTATTCATATGCGGATCGAGGAATGACCTTGTAGGACTCCTGGTATCTCGTCATGGACAAGGTTCCTATTCCATTTGTATGGTATTATCCTGCAGAGGTGAAAGCCCCGGCTGAGCACCAGATTATTTCCTCGACCCTCTGCGTGCCCTCCCCAGTGAACTCCCTCACTTAAACAGCAAGCGAAATGGCCTTAGACAAACGGTTGCAGGTTACCGCCACCTTTCTCCGATTTCATCGGCCTAGCTTAGCCGTCAATAAAGCGAGGTGAGTTCCTCGAAACGCTTGTCTATCTGGAAAGCTGGAGACCTATTTACAGTTTTCAAGTCCATGTTCCAGGCTAAAATCGTTTCGAAGACCTTTCCCCGCGACGAAAGATGTAGCCACTCCTCATGCGACAGTAAGTAATACAACAGACGCTGAACCATACAGACTAAAATTCAGCACACTTCTCGCTACTCTTGGCTTCATTGGCAATGAGGCTTGACGTAGCCGTCCGAGGAGGGGCCGGGGTGAATCGTTTGAGTGTCGTTACAAACGCCACGGCGGCGCACGGCAAGAGGGCGTTAGCAACTATCATGGTGACCTCCACCAGGTCCCATTGCCAAAGAACGTAAGTTCTTGGATTTCTGGCGGCAAGATGTAGTAGAAGATTGAGTGTATCGCCTGTGAGGAGGATCCTTATCACCCAGGAACGGATCCCGTGCAGCAGCTACAAAGAGGCTACGAATCAGCATCAAGTTGGTGGTCAAGCAAGTTTGTGCTCACATTCGTGCCTTTAGTCGGGCTTGGTGCATCGGGCTCGAGGAGACTTGACGCATACACGAGGGTGAAGACGGTGGCGAAAATACTGACTCCACTCTGTAGCCTCATACTAACCTCGCATGCATCAAAGAGACGGTTTATCGTATCCGTCCGACCAGGCTCTATGGAATCAATGGTGCGCAGGTGATAACGTATGTAAGTGTCGATCACGAGAGTGGGCAGGAGCATGGCTGCTTGCACACAAACGAAGGTCATGGCAAAGAATTTCTTCCGTCCCGCGTTCCTCCCTTGACCTTCTATGTGGGATAGAGCCTCCAAAATGGATGCGCGGAAGAGAGGGAGGCTGAGTAAGCCCAGGTGGGAAATGCTGTCTTGTACAACCAATGGGACTCGAATAATTTCCCAAATAGAAGGGAGCCACCGTAAACCCTGGCTGGTCAACGCCGTAAAGACCAAGGCGAGGGAAGCGACGAGGTACGTGATCGAGAGCTTTAGGGGGCCCTTCTGCGGGAATCGGCTTCGAAAAGACTTAGCCGAGGTGTATGCGACCAGGGTTCCATAGATGACGAAGGAGATGTTGTGGAGAATCTCGCGCGGAACAGCCCAGAACTGCATCGCACGGATGAACGCCTCGTCATTGCCACTCCCGATAGTACCGTTTCCTACAGTGTCGTTCATGGTTGTGGGGTGCCAATACGACGGCCTTGTGGTCTGAGAGGCGCCGGGTGGCCACTGGCCTTTTTATAACCGCTCTGAGGACTGCTCTGAGATCCGAAGCTGACCGATAAGAATGGGGAGGCCGTCTTTCCTCTGTGTCCCCGAGCCAATCCCCGAGCGGCTATCAAGGAAGAGGCAGACAAATGGTTGGACATAACCCGCAGGAGTCTGATTTTGCTTGAAATCCGACTAGCGAATTGTACTTGGTTCGTCGTAGTGGAGAATGAAAAGGGCAGGCAGGTTGGGTATCAAGTTGATGAGATTCGTAACATTTCTTGTCGAAAATTGGAGTTCCGAGGATGAGTTCCGTCCATGCCTGCCATTTCCAAACCGAGGGTATTTTGCTATTCGCTGTTACTCTTCTTTCATTCGACGTACACGTATATAAGTAGATAGCCTGGTTACAAATGGACAGGGGTTTATAAGCAATTCCTCCCAGGGAGGGTTTTTCCCGACATTTCTCCCCTGGTGAAGAATGAGAGAGCTAGAGATGAGGCTCCTGTGAATTGTTGACCAGGTCTATTCTACCGTGACTGCCGAAATTCATGCCTGTCTTCAGTGGTGAGGATAAGCAAATGACATAGACAGGTGGCGCTAAGACAAAGTCGTCATAAGGAGGAAGGGAGAGGTGTCTTTAACTTTTGCCATTTAAAAGCGCAATCTGCATTGGGGCTCATTGCGAAGCGAGAGGAGCTGGGCAAGAGATGAATGGGCGCCTACAAAAAAGCGGGTCTGTGATCACGCATTCGTGGGTCCATTTGAAGGGGCAATTATACCTAGAGCAAATCACCCTGTAATCAAGCAGTCATCCTCATGCATTCAACAGACCACGGGAGCGGGACCGAATGGACTAACAAGCAGCACACGTTTTCCCACTATTGGATCTGTTGACAGTGAGGCCTGGCCTGGCCGTCCGACCAACGGCCAAGTTGGATCTTTGAGCGATCACAGACGCGATGGCGGCACACAGCCTTAAGCTGGTAGAAACCATCGCGGTGACCCTCATGAGCGCCCACTGCCAGCAACCAAAAGTACTGAGTATTCCGAGTATACCGCTCGTGAGGGGCATCAGCACCCAGGAACGGATACCGTGCAGCATCTAGAATAGAGGTGACGCATCAACTTCGAGCTGAGTTAAGCGAGTTTGGGCTCACATTTGTGCAATCAGTCGAGGTTGGTGCATTGGACTTGCAGAGACTTGCTGTATAGACGAGAATGGGAATGTTCGCGAAGAGGCTGCCTGCACATGAACGAGGGTCGTCGCAAAGAAATAAACCTAAGTTCCTCGCTTGATCGTCCTGTTGTATGCGGAATAGAGCCTTCAAAATGGGAGCATGGAAGAGACTGAGGTTGCGTTCCCACAGGCGGGCATTGAATTCTTGAGTAACCTCTGGGAATCGAGTCCAGATAGAAGCGAGCCACAATAGACCATTGGAGCGGTGAGGTAAGTAATCGAGAGCCTAGGGCCTGGGCGAATAAGTTCAAAAGGACTTGGTCGAGGTGTATGCGAGCAAAATTCAATTGGTGACAAAGGATATCTTGTCGAGAATGTTGGGCGGAGCGGCCCAGAACATGCGGAGCGGACGCCACTCCTCCGTCCACGGTAAGGTTCATGATTGTGGAATGTCTAAGAGGCGCCGAGTAGCTGCTGGATGCCCACAAAATCCATGAAATCCAGGTGTACAGTCTTTGCAAAAGCGTCTCTCTTCATGTCTCACTACTGGAGTTTGCTGTGATGCCGATGACGCTGGCTGAAGAGAGCTTGATCGACGGATATGAAGCACGTGGTAGCTATTGCTTATCAGGAAAGTTGAATGGAAGCACTCAGGGGCAGCAGTCGGATAGCAGATGGACCTGGCTAATACTCCCTGCATGCCGCGTGCCGGAGGAAAAAGAGATGGACCTGAGCATACTTTGAAGTTCCTCGATCATTTGCTGCTCGATTCCAAAAAGGGGCGAGTTGAAGTTGCTTGACAATATTAGCAGCGCGCGCGTTGATCATGTACTCTCTTGTCGGTCCATCTCAGAATCTCAGAGTAAATATCCCTTGTTTTCTACCAATTTCGAAGCCCTGGCTTTCGTAGCCTGTGGTGCCTCGTGTTTAGCCGGTCTCCACTTTGACGCCGTCCACTGTGCGCGTCCTGGAACCTCCCTCTCAAAGTCACCCAAAAATACTTGCGACGATCAAGACACGACCCTCACGACAAACGGACGGACGGAAGGCTAATCCATAGCTTTCTTCATGTCCCAACATCCTCCAAACCGTCCTCATCCGGACCAGCCATTTGGCAGCCCGCCAGGCGGCACGTCTCCTCAATACAACCCTCATTATGAACAAGAGTCTGAAGTCGAACACTACGAACGACCCACGGCTTTCCAGTCAGACGCCTCTCATTCTGGCTTTGTAAACCAACCCGACTACGACCAGGGAGGCTTCGACCCTTATGGTAAGCGGGACCAATTATTGCTACTTGAGTTTTATTCATAGTGAGAATAGCCGGTCATCGACGACCCGACACAGACACAGAGTCAGAGCAGGATGTTTACCCCGACCGCTACACACCCTCCGAGTCTTACCACCCAGGGCCCCAGTCTGTGATTTCGGATGCCACTTACGATTATGCTCAAGCAACCTCCGTACGTGAACCGTATCCAGCCTGGACAAGTGAAAGGCAAATTCCTTTGTCTAAAGAGTACGTCATGGCGCAATGTGATAGCAATGTGTGGCTGACTCTACCATCACGTTCTATAGGGAGATCGAAGATATTTTCCTAGACTTAACGCAAAAGTTTGGCTTTCAGCGCGACTCGATGCGCAACATGTTTGATTTCCTCATGCAACTGCTCGACTCCCGCGCTTCACGCATGTCTCCCAACCAAGCCCTCCTCACTCTCCATGCAGACTATATCGGCGGTCCACATGCAAACTATCGCAAATGGTATTTCGCGGCACAACTCGACCTCGATGACACTGTCGGCCAAGTACAGAACACGGGGAGCAAGTCTACCAAGAGGCCCAAGTCCAAGGTAAGCCCCCACAGAACGCTCGACGCTGCGCTCCAACGGTGGCGCCAAGCCATGAACAACATGTCTCAGTATGACCGCTTGCGCCAAATTGCGCTCTACTTGCTCTGCTGGGGCGAAGCCGCCCAGGTTCGCTTCGTACCCGAGTGCCTCTGCTTCATCTTCAAGTGCGCAGATGACTACTACCGGTCACAAGAATGCCAAAACCGTGTGGAGCCCGTCCCAGAGGGATTATACCTGCGAGCCGTCACCAAGCCTCTGTACCGATTTATTCGAGACCAAGGGTACGAAGTGCAAGACGGAAAGTTTGTTCGGAGAGAGAGGGACCATCACGAGATCATTGGTTACGATGATATCAACCAGCTCTTCTGGTATCCAGAGGGCATCTCTCGCATTGTTCTATCCGACAAGGTGAAGCTTCCAGTATCTTCGGGTGACAATATAATTGATAATCCATGCCTCAGACACGACTGGTTGAAGTCCCCGCCGCTCAGAGGTTCATGAAGTTCGATCGAATCGACTGGAACCGGGTATTCTTCAAGACTTACTACGAGAAACGTTCTGGCGCTCATCTTCTTGTCAACTTCAACCGTGTCTGGATCCTTCACGTCGCTTTCTTCTGGTATTACACGGCTTTCAACTCGCCCACGATTTACCGTCGATCAAACGGAGCTGATCCAACACCCGCTATGGTTTGGTCTGCTACTGCACTAGGTGGTGCGGTTGCGACTTTAATTATGATTGCCGCAACGATCGCCGAATTTGCGTACATTCCGACCACTTGGAACAACACCTCGCACCTCGCGCGGCGGCTCGGCTTCCTCATAGTCTGCCTCTTCCTTACTGCAGCCCCAACCATTTACGTCGCCACACAGAACACTCCGCGTAACGACTCAAAAGTTGCCCTCGTGATCGCCATCGTCCAATTCTTCATCAGTCTCGTCCTCACCCTGGTCTTCTGCATTATACCCTCTGGGCGGATGTTTGGTGACCGAGTAGCGGGACGAGCGAGGAAGTACCTCGCGAGCCAGACATTCACGGCGAGTTATCCCGAGCTGGACAAGAAGTCTCGCTTTGCATCCATCATGCTTTGGGTTCTCATCCTGGGCTGCAAGCTGGTCGAGTCATACTTCTTCCTCACTCTGTCCTTCAAGGATCCGATCAGGGCGATGGTCGGCATGCGCATCCAAAACTGCAACGATGCATGGTTTGGCGATGCACTATGCCAATACCAGGCAGTGTTTACGCTTGCTATCATGTATGTCATGGATCTTCTGTTGTTCTTCCTCGACACTTTCCTATGGTATGTCGTTTGGAACGCGGTCTACAGTATTCTCCGGTCCTTTGCACTCGGGCTCTCGCTTTGGACGCCGTGGGCAGATATATACACCCGCCTTCCCAAGCGTATTTTCGCCAAACTTCTGGCGACTGGTGATATGGAGGTCAAGTACAAGCCAAAGGCAAGTTCACACCGCCCCTTATTGCATCAGCAACTCCACTGACCTGAATACTAGGTTCTTGTTTCTCAGCTTTGGAATGCTATCATCATCTCCATGTACCGGGAACACCTCCTCTCGATCGAACACGTGCAAAAACTCCTCTACCACCAAGTCCAGGCGGACCAGGAAGGAAAACGCGCACTCCGAGCCCCCCCATTCTTCATATCGCAGCACGACAGGGCCTTCCGCGGGGAGTTCTTCCCCAAAGGGTCCGAAGCGGAGCGACGCATTTCCTTCTTCGCCAACTCTTTGACCACCATCATTCCGGAACCGTTGCCCGTGGATGCTATGCCTACCTTTACAGTCCTCACGCCTCACTACTCCGAGAAGATCCTTCTCTCCCTTCGCGAAATTATACGTGAAGAGGCCCAATCTAGGGTCACTCTGCTTGAATACTTGAAGCAGCTCCATCCAGTCGAATGGGACAACTTCGTGAAGGACACCAAGATCTTGGCAGAGGAAACCGAAGGCGTCAATGGTGGGTTTGCTGGAGATGAGAAAAGCCAGAACAAGGCGGACGATTTGCCTTTCTACTGCATTGGTTTCAAATCGGCTGCCCCGGAGTACACCTTGGTGAGTGCATCCCACTAATGGAAACCAAGTATGCAGTGTTGACCCCCGACCAGCGAACGCGTATCTGGGCTTCTCTTCGTGCTCAGACGCTGTATCGAACGGTTTCGGGCATGATGAACTACTCAAAAGCCATCAAGCTGCTTTATCGTGTGGAGAACCCCGAGGTCGTGCAGCTCTTTGGTGGCAACACGGACAAACTGGAGCGGGAACTTGAACGTATGGCGCGCCGAAAGTTCAAGTTTGTCGTATCGATGCAACGCTACTCGAAGTTCAACAAGGAGGAAGCGGAAAATGCAGAATTCTTACTGCGCGCATACCCTGATTTGCAGATTGCCTTCCTTGAGGAGGAGGCACCGAGAAAGGAAGGTGGCGAGCTTCGCCTCTTCTCTGCGCTCATCGACGGTCATTCGGAGATCAACCCCGAGACAGGCAAGCGCCGACCGAAGTTTAGGATCGAACTGCCCGGCAATCCAATTCTTGGAGATGGCAAGTCCGACAACCAGAACCATGCCCTCATTTTCTACCGCGGTGAATACCTCCAGCTCATTGATGCGAACCAGGATAACTATCTCGAAGAGTGCTTGAAGATTCGCAACATCCTTGGCGAATTCGAGGAATTGCACATGCCGAACCAGAGCCCTTATGCTGCCTGGGATGCAAAAGAATTCGCACGATCACCCGTCGCCATTGTCGGTGCTCGCGAGTACATCTTCTCTGAGAATATCGGTATCCTCGGAGACGTCGCGGCAGGCAAGGAGCAAACCTTCGGTACTCTCACTGCTCGTACTTGGTCTTGGTTGGGCGCCAAGCTGCACTACGGTCACCCGGATTTCTTGAACGCCTTGTTCATGACAACGCGAGGAGGAGTGTCGAAGGCACAAAAGGGACTGCATTTGAACGAGGACATCTATGCTGGCATGAACGCGTTTGGTCGAGGTGGAAGGATTAAGCACTGCGAGTACTACCAGTGCGGCAAGGGTCGTGATCTCGGATTCGGCACCATTCTCAACTTCCAGACCAAGATTGGCACCGGTATGGGTGAACAGTTGCTCAGTCGCGAGTACTACTATCTCGGCACACAACTCCCCATTGATCGCTTTTTAACCTTCTACTACGGCCACCCGGGATTTCAGATCAATAACATCATGGTCATCCTCTCTGTTAACGTGATCATGGTCACGCGTAAGTCTTGTAGCCACTCCTATGCAGATCTCAGAGCTAACATCTCGTCCCACAGTGGTATTCATGGGCACTCTTAACGACGAGCTCCCCATCTGCAAATTCACGGATTCTGGTCAACGGCTTGGCGGACAGAACGGATGTTACCTCCTCTTCCCCGTCTTCGAGTGGATCCGTCGTTGCATCATGTCTATCCTGCTCATCTTCCTCATCGCCTTCCTGCCCCTTTTCTTGCAAGGTGGGTTTTCCACTAACCCGTGATTTGTATACCATACTCACTCTTCTCACCAGAGCTTACCGAGCGAGGGGCGAGCGGAGCATTCGTTCGTTTGGGAAAGCATTTCATTTCCCAATCGCCCCTGTTCGAGGTCTTCTCCACGCAGATTTACTCCCACTCCATCTTGAGCAATTTGACCTTTGGTGGTGCTCGATACATCGCCACTGGACGTGGCTTCGCTACCGTTCGTGAGCCATTCAGCAAGCTGTACTCTCGCTTCGCCGGTCCCAGCATCTACCTTGGCATGCGCACATTGGTCCTCCTACTATATGCATCCCTGACGCTCTGGACGCCATTCTTCATCTACTTCTGGTTTACAGTCCTTGCACTCTGTATCGCTCCGTTCTTCTTCAACCCGCACCAGTTCGCCTTCGCTGACTTCATCATCGACTATCGCGAATTCCTTCGCTGGATGTCTCGTGGTAACTCCTTGTCCCATGTCAACTCCTGGATTGGGTACTGCCGTATGTCACGAACGATGATCACTGGTTACAAGAAGAAGCGCCTAGGTCACCCATCCGAAAAGCTGTCAGGCGACGTTCCTCGTGCCAAGTGGAGGAACGTCCTTTTCAGCGAAATCATCTTCCCGGTTTGTATGGCCGTCCTATTCGTCATCGCCTATATGTTCGTCAAGTCTCTCCCCGACCCAGTAACAGGAGATTATCCACCACCTCCACTACTCCGTATTGCCCTTGTTTCTCTTGGCCCAGTTGTGTGGAATGCCGCCGTGCTTCTGGCACTGTTCTTAATCTCTATTTTCCTGGGTCCTATGTTGAACACTGTGTTCCGCAAGTTCGGCTCGGTCATGGCCGCACTGGCTCACGGACTGGCTTTGATTGGCCTCATCGCCTGGTTTGAATTCTTCGTAAGTATTTTACGCTTTGATCAAGCGCCTAGCTTACCTTGGTCGATAGTGGTACCTTGAACACTTCGACACGCCTCATGCTGTACTTGGACTCGCCGCAATCATTGCAGTTCAACGCGCTCTCAGCAAATTCCTCATCTCAGTCTTCCTTTCTCGTGAGTTCAAGCACGACGAGACGAACCGGGCTTGGTGGACCGGCAAATGGTACGGACGAGGGTTGGGGACCCATGTCATGTCCCAGCCAGCTCGAGAATTCGTCGTCAAGATCGTTGAGCTGAGCCTATGGTCATCCGACTTCGTCATCGCCCACATCCTCCTCTTTATTCTTGCGCCCATCACCCTCATTCCATACGTCGATACAATCCACGCGACGCTATTGTGTAAGTCCTTACTGCCCATCTAGTGGGGTGATGCTCACTGTCCCTTCAGTCTGGCTGCGTCCTTCCAAGCAAATTCGTGCACCTCTCTACTCCATGAAGGTCAAGAAGCAGAGGCAGTGGATTGTTATCAAATATGGCATCGTCTACCTCTGTATATCCGGAACGATAGCCGCTCTGGTGGTTATTCGTAGGTTTCTTCTATTCACGACCTCAACTCGTTTCTGACTGTTTGTCTAGCCGCCGTTTTAGGTACCGCTATTCGGATCAACTGCTCGCTGTGCACAAATATTTGAACGATCTTATGACCCGCATAGTTAGATTGAGGATACGTCGCACCCGCCTTGTACACGGACCTTGCCGTCACGTTTGTTTCGAGATTTAACCAGCAACTCTGTCTCAGACTTGGACTTTTGTGGTTGATTGAGCACTTGTGGACCGTTTTGATTCAGCCTGGTTTTGTATTTCGGTCCTTCTGTCCATATACATGATATCCACTGCGCTGCTGAGAAGGTACTTTCAATATGCAGATTAGAGCTCATCTCCTCGGAGCCACCGATTTACCATCGCAAGTGCTTGCTCTGGCTTATCGTATGGTACCTGAAATGCAACTATCAGGCCTTAATAAGGCCTCTCGGAGATCTCAGGCGCACCATATGTCCTGCCGCATGCACAGTAGCAAAGGTCAAGCCATTTGCAGATCTCGTCTTACCCGCCACTTCAACCGTCCCGTTCTTGAGTGTAACGAACCAATTGCGCAGTGGTTGCTGATTGTAAGCCTCATGTCCGGTCCACTTGAGCGCCTCGGTCCATCGAAGGTTCCCAATGTGGTTGCTAAAAGATGGCGGTGATTAGAATGCTTTGTCAGAGGAGTAAGCGGGAACAACACAAACCATATCCAGTCATAAGTACCAACATAGACGAGAACCTGGATACCACGCTCCAACAACCCCTCGACATAATATTTTGTGAGTCGAAGGCTGTCTAGATGCTTGACAAAGTCCATCCCAATGTCGCTTGAGCACGATGAAAAATTGCCGATGTGTGATGCAATACCGAGAGTCTCGCGGACATCAGGGAGGTCGAGAAAGGAAGCGATGTTCCTAACAAAGCCATCGAGTCGATGGTCTAACCAGAAAGAGGGTAGATGACTGACTTTGTGATGGGATAGCATAGTACCTCCATTCCCCCGTCGCAGTTCTGGGAGATGTCGTATGGATTTAAACCTGATTGCCAGAATGGTGCTTCGATCTCATTCTCGCACATTTCATTGGCAGCACTGCAGGAGATTTCGTCAAAATGCTCCACGCACTCCTTGTTCAGCATGTTGAGGCATCGTGGGAGCTGCACCTGGTAAGTCACTTCTGGAAAACTGAACAATTTAATGAGAGACGAACAGCCAGGCGCATTCTGACGCATGTCGATATTGGTAGGAATGGAGGGATAGATGCACCGGTGCAAGTCATGTCATAGTAGCTGGCAGTCATCCTGGAGGTGGGGCAGCCTGTTAGGACTGAAAGATTCTTGGGTTCTAGACGTACGTAGGGAAGTCAGTGAAGCCGTTTCCAATCATCACCGACTTGAGATTGATTGGTTCTAGTCCCTGTGAAACCAGCCATGTATTCTGATCCACGATAGCACTTGCGAAAACTGGTAGGTAGCGTCCACCATAACTCTCGCCGGCGAGGTGGAACTCGCGACCCTTGAATTTATCAAAGGTTTGGAAGAAGACAGCCAGGAAAGCAGTTATGTCAAGGGCAGCGTCCTCAGTTGTGCCAACATGTTCGCCGTAATCCGCATAACTGAAGCCCACTCCAACGGGTTGGTCAATGAAGAAGATGGAGGCCTTTGAGTTCCAGGAAAATGGGTTATACTCGGGTTTCAAATCCGGTCCCACTATTTGGCAAGGGCCAAGCTCCATGTAGAGGCCAAGAGAAGAACTGCAACCCGGTCCACCATTGGTCCACAGTATGACAGGGTCTGTGTCTGGGGACGATCTAGACTCGAAGAAGTTGAAGTAAAGATGCTTTGCTCCAACATCAACATAGCCAGAGTATGACCTAGGAGGTCATTGTGAGGTCACATCGCATCGAGAATACAGACATGTTACACACCTAGTATTAGGCTCACAGAAATGCTTTGTTCTACGGATACGTACGCTGTGCTGCGGGAATGCAGGATGAACCACACGCGTGTAATACTCCTCAGAGAGAGCACGTAGA
>Ga0307513_10003888_pt1 | contig 20091 bp, 19 predicted proteins | sample 15_EM_MG_FD_202174 | JGI IMG/M metagenome (GOLD analysis project Ga0307513, IMG submission 202174) | Populus trichocarpa ectomycorrhiza microbial communities from riparian zone in the Pacific Northwest, United States - 15_EM | ecosystem: Host-associated > Plants > Roots > Unclassified | place...
CCCCCCCCGACATGAGTTGATACCCACTTCAGTAATGGAAATCAGCTGTACCACGATCCGGCAGCCGAACTAAGCTGCTATTTCCCACTCAAAATTCTAATTCCTAAGTCTATGATACTATATCCCTTCCCATACAACTCCACCGCTTGAAGCAAGCTTTATCTTCGTCATCCCAACAACCTTCACTCATTCATACCCCCGACTATCTCAATCCACACATGTCATATAAGATGTAAAATTTAACAAAATAGTATTTTACTCCTTTCCCCCCTTGGAATGCATCTCCTACTCTGTTCTAATACAGCTTGCTACTAGAGCCTTGGGGGGGGGGGTGGATGGGCATAACTACTAAAGCGGTCTACCGTAGCAGAAAATATTCCCAAGATACTCTACTACAAGCCCTCCGGAAGCAGAAGCAGAAACAAGCCACTAGTAGCCAAAAAGGCTAGAACTAGCCGATACCTCTGTAGAGCTAGCAGAACCCGGGAACCATCCACCCCCGGAAAGCGTACCGTAAGCTTTCACGATATCTCCGATCACTACCACTACCCCCAAATCCTACACCGACATTACATTAGACCCCCATTGCTAAATTAATCCCATCCCGGAACCCCCCCATTGACTACCGCCCCACACTCCCCAAGTTTAGGATAAAGCCCCCGCAGATACTATAATCTTCACCAGAAGCTCGCGCTATCAGTTACGCCCTAGCGGCCGACGAGAACACCCACTCATGTCGCCGATTCCAAAGCAAACCACCTGACTTTGTATTCCGCAAATTATGATACCCGACAGCGGAAGGGAGTAGTAAAATGTTCCAGCCAAAAAGGGAAAAAAAAGTCAAAGGCCAAATTTAACTTACCTGTGAAAAATCGTTTGCAGGGAGGGATGGAGGTCACGTGATTTACTTAGCTCTCGGTCGCAAAGGAGTGAGAAGGTGTGGACCATTGCTATGCAGACAGACATGTCCAAGAATAGCAAACTGTTTACAGGTATTAGGGGTTACCCGGCCTTAGCACTTGACTGTTGTAGTATCACGCCCGCAGAATTTTTTTTTCTGCACTCCGTGTACGGTACGGTACAGATGGCCCGCCGTATGATACACGCTGCGCTCACACCTGAAGAGACACTAGGTGGATATGAGGGAGTTTTATACGAGCTTGGTAAGTTACTATAACAACGGAAACGTACGGAGCAGCACGAGGAACCACTAGTAGTGTGCTTGGGGTGAGCAAAGTAATCCGACTGCCAAGATGTCTCTCACGGAGAATTTGCAGCGCTATGTACTAATTCTTGGCAACTGGATTATTTTGGCCACCGCATGTGGGGCTTTTTCCACTGAGACAGCCGTACCCACGACCTTCCAATCATTGATCTAGCAACGCAATCCAAATGTGGTAAGGAATTTATCACCCTTCCTTCGCATATTGCGATTGTCTAGTGATGCCCTGAAACCAGCTGGTTTCCGTGGTGAATTGCTAACGGCAACTCCCGCCGAGTGAGGCTTTATGATGAGTTCCGAACCCGCCAAGCCATCCAACGTGCATCACACTACTAGTAATCACTTGACAACTAAGCGGATGGATGGGGTGGATATCAATCATTTGCATTCATCTAAACTACCCCCTTCACATTGGCAACACAACCTGCTCATGGTTGGTCGCCGGCCCATCCCATCCCATCCTCAAAACGGAACCCTCCGGGTAACAAAAACAGCGTCGGGAAGAAAGTAAGAAGGCGAGGAAGAGATTAATTAACGCTAGGGGCGGATGAAAAAAGTAGGGAGTAAAAAAAGAAAAAAAGGTAAAAAAGCAAACCCCAAAAGTAGAAGGGATAAATTGAAAGGCATCCGCCAAACGGACATGATATAAAAAAACATACAAGAGAAGAGGGGGAAGAAGAAGATAACCAAGGGAAATAAATAATGCGCACGCGAAAGAAAAAGGTATAAAATGGTTACAAGCTGCAAACATCAAACTTCAACCCAGACCCAAAGAGATAAACAGAAAAATGGAAATAAAAAACCCCACCGTCGCCAACCGACCAACCAACCAGCGAGCCCAGAAGAAATTCAGAGCAACAGACAATGAGGATAAAAAGAAGCAACGAAATGAAGTGAATAGAAAACAAAATGGTGAATAATAAAATAGCTGCCCAGATTAACCCGCGTTTGTCAGTTTTGTAGTAGTAATAGTTCACGCTCTTTTAAAAGGTCCCGTCTTCAGCCTCCGCGGCTGTGCCACCGCTGCTTCCACTGGCTTTTCGACGCCTCCCGCTGCCTTCGTCGATCGATGATTTACTCCTTCTCCCGACCTCGGCTACGTCCCGTTTTCGAGCGGCGCTTCGTAGAGCCGATACCATCCTTTCCTTGTCATCTAATCTGGCTCTCAACTCCGCAATTTCTTCATCTTTCTCCAGGAGAAGAACATCCACCCGTGCCTCCTCGACTAGCTCGCCCCCGCCGAACATGCCGGGGACTTTGTGAGGTGGTGAGAAGCCAATGCTGGCCCTGCTTTGAGAGCTGCGACGGGCCTGAAGAAGCCGCTTTTCCAAGGTCGCAATGTATCGGTTTTTATCGGCCACATCCGCCTGGAGGGCTCGAACCTGTGCAGCAAGTGTCGCGCTTCCATCGCCAAATTCACCGGCCGAGTCATCATCAGCACATTCGCTACTGCCGCCGCCGTTGATGGCAGTAGAAACCGAAGATCCGGTAGAAAAGGGACGGGCTAGATGGGTAGTTGTAGTTGAAGACCGGGTTGAAAGTGATGACATGTGACCGTTGTTTCCATGGGCAAGCGAACTGCGGGTGGAATTCACGCCGGAGGACTTGGAAGACAGTATCAGGCGGTTAAGGTGTTCTATGCGCTCCTTAAGCGCCGTGCGGGCGAGTTGGATTTCAAGGAGTTGTTCAGAGTGCTAAGACATTCCAAATATTAGTAAAGGGAGGTAAGGGGACCAAATTAACAGGATAAAACAAACCCTCTCGACCTCTCGTTCTTCTCTCTCCTCTCTATCCTTCATATCGTCGCCTTCCTTGCGTTTTTGTGAATCGAGTTGTGTTCTGAGCTCGGTAATCTCCATACGGTATCTCTCAAGCAAGACACGGCTACCAGCATCAACACCCCCGGCAAGACTCTCATCCACCTTCTTCGCATGACTGACGATATTGTTTCTTGCCCTCGCTGCAAACTTGAGAGTGTTCATGGTCTCACCGATGTGAGTAGCATTTGCTGCACCACTCACTTGGGAAGGCGGAAGAGCAATCGTGCATAGGATACTCACCAGCGAGCCACCAGATAACGCAGGTTGAAGTAGACGAGTCAACTTGGAGTCGCGATAAGGCAAATGGTTCCCATCCTTGTCCTTTCCATTTCCCTCCTTGTCAACACTTGATAGCCTGGCGATAACAGTTCCCAACGTCAAGAGCGAACGATTGATATGAGCACCTTCCGTCCGGCGCTCCTTATTCTCCGCAGCCCTCTCCGAACCCGCCAGATCTATCAAACTCAATGTACTCACGCGCACACCCCCGGTAATGCCGGCCCGCCGATTATCAACCATCGACCCGCCTCCGGCTGTTGTTCCCGGAATTCGATCTCTCGATTCCACTACAATCTGCACAACCGCGTGAGATCTCGATGACCGAGCATTGAATTGGGTGCTGCTCGTTCTCCTAGCCAGGTCACCACGGGCAATCACGCGAAGTAATTGTGTGGGGCTCTGTACAATCTCTTCTTTCAAGGGTGTCGCGTATACACCTCTTTTGGCATCCTCTCTCAGCTTAATTTCCTCCCCCTTCATCTGCTGATCCAAGGGGATGAAACCGGTTCCTCCAGGCTGCGTAGCAAGCAAATCGTGTATCCGTTCGTTATAAATTTCCAAGTAACTAACCCTCAGCAAAAACTCCCGATGAGGTGTCTCCCTAATGAAGGAGAAGATGTCCGTGATGGCCAGCGGGATTACACCCGGCGAGGATGTGGTCCCCTGCATACTGAAAGTTTTGCCGGTTCCCGTCATGCCGTACGCGAAGACGGTTCCGTGGTACCCTTCCATAACTCGTCGTACCAGACGCTTAGCGCAAGAATCGTAAACTCGGGAATTATTGTCGTTTTGGCCAAAGACATTATCGTACTCATATACTCCTCCATCTTTCCCACCATATCCTACCTTTGCGTCGCGCCCATCGATGATCCATTCGCTATTGCCGTCCCCGCCACTATCGCTGGCGTCTGGCCTTACTCGGACCGATACAATGACATTTCCCTTTCCTTCACGCTCTCCAAACTTTTCATCGGTCCGTCCTCTTACGGTAAGCTCATCCCCGCTGCCGGCACCAGCATCAATAGTAGTAGCATTAGTGGAGTAGCTGCCCTGAGCACTGCTGCTTCTGCTGTGAGGAGGACTTAGATAGGCAGTTCCGCTCGCACCACCCGAAAAACCCGAGCCGACCGAGATGGTTTTCGGCTTACTTGTCTTGATACCCCGTGAGCTGGGCGACCTCTCCAGACCTACACTGCCCCTCTTCGGACCCTCAGCAGGCGAGGGCGATAACGGCTTGCTTCCACCGTTGACCACCAGGTTGCACGTGCTCAGCGAGCTCGTAGGAGGTAAACTCGCTATCCGGCTAGCGCCTGTTCTCGGTGGTTGTGGAAACGACGCTATTGACACTGCTCGACGAGGAACCAAATTCTTGGCATCCGTTAGCACTGGTAATGAGGGTGTCGAAGGCCGTTGTAACGACCCAGAAACTTTTCGTGGTGTCTGTGGGAGAAGAGAGGCCTTCCGAAGGTTCTGGGTAGATGCTCGACTGGAGAGGGAATTTGGCAAAGCTGGCAGGGCTGATGTCGGTGGCTGGGATGCATTGAAAGATGCCCGTGGGGGACGAGGCAATGTTGTTGTTGTTGTGGTCGTCATCGGCGGATATTCTCCAGCGAACGAAATGTTTCCAAGCCTGCGCCGCGAAGATGTCAATGGACGTTAGTCGTGGCAAAATTTCCGAGAAAGCGTGAATGGATGCCAAGTTACCTATTATTATATCCTACAAGTCCCTATTGAAGGTCGAAGATTTGCGGATCCACCGGGTATAGACCCTATCGTTGAACGAGCGTAAGACAAACGGGCGGATGAACCAAGGGGAAAAAGAAACTCTATCGTGATCCCCTTCGCATAAGGTGCGGCCGTCCTCTAGATCTAGGAAAACGAGATGAGACAATCTATGATCGTTGATGCAGTGTTCGCCGCTCAGAAAACAAATGGGAACTGAATGGGAAGGGGAAAAAACGTGTTTTGTCAGTACAAAAAATCTAGAGGGTGTGTATTGTGCAGAGGCGAAGAGGTAGGGATAGTACCGAAGGAACAAACTTTTAACGTTTTTAACGTGACGCGAGGGAAGAAAGGAAAACGTTTGTTCGACGTCGGATGTCGGGGGAATGGTTGGGTTTATCCTTTACGGCTGTGTTTCCTCGGCCCAGGGGTATATTGGGAGGGCTATTGTTGCTAAGGTCAGCACTATGCTCGCAAATTGTTTATTTTTTCCCTCCCCGTACCTCCACCCTCCCGGTAGCACATTCTACCTTTCTTTTTTCCTCTTTTTCTCCTCCTTTCAAATGCAGGGCCTCGGGAAAGGAAAAGGTATGTATCCCGCACCTTATGCACAATGAATAAATCTAATAATTGGTAACGAGCACGACTGAGGAAACTCGGCAGGCTATACTAGGAGATCCTAGTCGACAGAATTGACGGATAGATGGACGGGTAGATGCACACTTGTACGGAGACGGAGGACAAAAGGGTACGGAAGGGAAGTGTGAAGGTACCCGAGCAAGATGTGTTTATCGAGAACAGAACGTACTCGGATAACGACCTCCGGGGGAAGAAGGGAGGGGGCTTTGGGACACGATGGGGGGCGAAAAAGAAAAGAGAAAGAAGGGCGCAAAAGGGAAGGGAAGAAACAGAAAAGAGAGAGAGAAAGAGAAAGAGAGGGAACGACTCGAAGGGAACGACTAACTACCCCGTACGCACGGTGGTGAAAGAAGGGAAGGGAGAGAGAAAGGGAGAGAGAAAGGGAGAGAGAGGGAGTGGAGAGGAGAGGAAATGGGGCTCAACGACGATGATAGTGTTGAAGGCGGAGGCAATGCTGTAGATCACAGAGACACGGGTCCAATACGGAGTGAGCCAAGATCTCCCAGAGGTTTACCATACCCGTATTCCCATCCGTTCTCCCCTTTCCCTCCTTTCCCACGGTTGAAGTGATTATGGAGACATTCACCAAGGCGGCATGGCGACGATGGCACTATCCTCAGAATAGACTCACGATAACGCTGCGGACGACATCATATGCCCCCCCCCCAACAACCAAAAGGTGCAGAACGACAAGAAAGAAAGATGTAAAGTGAAAAAAATAAAAAATCAACGAATAATATACAAGTACAGTAATCGGAGCCCTCAAGAAGACATTGCAGTATCACGCTTCTGATTCGTGATGTTTGTCATGGCCCGCAAAAAGGTCCAGTGTCACCATGTCAAGTCGGCCGTCCCATTCGCCCCTTTGGAAGGAAAGGCTCATCTCGCGGCCCTATCGCTGCGCTGGGACATGCAACAACAGGGATGCCCGAGTAAGCGGTAAGCGGAGTCTTCCCTCCAGACCTGGGAACTGCCACCCACCCACACTCCTAACTTGTATCACTCACACCACTCCACTCCACAGCTGGGGCATCTCTCTTGGCAACTTCTCCAGCCTGAGCTCACCACAACCCAACACAGGTTCCACCAACCCGACAACTGCAGAGAGAGAGAGGGGGGGGGAGAGAGAGCAGCGCCATGACAGTTCCCCCTTCCCACTGTATGCATCACGGACTTTCCCCTACTCCTCGTTTCAACTTATGCTTCTGGTCAATCTTCCATGGATAAAGCCTAGCTCTACACAAACCACCGCGAGCACTGTGCAAATTGCCTACAGTGCTAGTGCTCGAGTGCGGTACTGCACCTCCCTTTGAACTCAATCATCCCCACAACTTTTGTTGTGCCCTATCATACCCCAACCAGCAAACCTGCGAAAAAACAAACGAGTGGAGAAAAGGAAGAAAAAAAACATCCTCCTCCCCCGTTGTGCCACCACGTGCGCGCCACCACAAAAACAAACAAAAACAAAAAAAGACGCAGGAACAAATGAAAGAACGAACGGAGGAATAAATAAATAAATAAAATACGATACGGTAGCATGAGTGCGGTACTGCAAGTTAGACGAGTATGATAATAAATTATCTCTCCCACCCCTCTCTGGTTGGCCCGCTGGTGGTCAGAACTACGGCCGTGCACGCATGTTGACCCCATACTGTAGAAAGTAATGATCCACGATAACGGGGTTGGTTTTTTGTTTTTTTCCCCTTTTCCTACCCTTGGAGAAAGGACTTGAGGCACCCGAATGTCCGTATGTGGGTTAGTCTTCCGAACCGAGGACTGATAAACAAAACACGGAAGCCAAGGATAGGAGGGTTATTGTAGGAGTAAAAAGCACCGCTCAGGTGCGATGCAGCGCTGAGTGAATACGGTACGCAGATTCAATTCACAATGACAGTTCTACCCCCCCCTTTCCCTGCCTCACGAAGGATCACTCCCAGCGCAAGCGAATATCGACCACCACAGCAACAGCCTCTCTGTGGCGCTGAGGCTCAACCATCCAGTCACTCATATCATACACGCAGTAACCTACGGTACCCAACCCCAAGGTTAGCCGTGCATCGAACAAATCCATTCGGGAATTAGAGTTCCGTTGCAGGATGATGAGCAAACCTGCTTGCCATAAATAAATCAACACAGACTTCTTTTTTTTCCTTCTTTTTTTCCCTCCCTTTTCTTTCCCCCTCTTCGCCTAGCCACCTTATGGTTTCCACAACAACCGATCCACCCGACCGAGAAAGTGGTTTGCCCTGCCCTGTTCTCGTGAGCTTTTCATTTTGGGAACGGTGGTGCAAGAAGAAGAAAGAAAGAAAGAAAGAATGGGATGAATGAAAAAAAAGGTTCATTAATTGCATTGATCGATCGATCAATATAACAATCAACCAATCCATTGCCATCTCCCCTCCCCCTCATCATCCAAAAACGGACGCTCGCGATATTACCTGGCGCTTTCGTACTCCATCACTAACTCTGAATAATCAAAAGCGGAATAGGGGCCTACCGGTGCCCCTACGGTACGAATACTTTGTGCAAGAATACTCGAGTCGTTCTGCAAGCGAACCATCGCCACCACCGCCAAATATTGTGCCTTCCCTACCAGTATGCAAAATTCATTTCGGGCATTAGAATAATAACTACTAACTTGACATTCTGGCGTGAGCAAGGGAGGGGGGGATGGAAGATTATCCGAAAGGGGGGCTATTGTGGGGGCTAACCTCAAATATCAAGTTACTTTTAGCATCTATCATACAGAAGGGAGAGCTCGTTAGGCTATCCTTCAAGATGTTTGTTATTGGGCTATTGAGGTTGATATTATGATATATCATATTGGCTTGGCTGGAGCGTAGCCGAGAGAGAGAGAGATGAAAATTGTTGATGGCATGTGCTGCAACCTACCTCTGCAACCCCGCGTTTCAACGGGGTAAGGGAGGTGATGTTTCGCACCTTACGGTTTATTGAGGGATGGAGGAGGAGGGATGAGGCTAAGATGATACCTTTTTCTCCTCGGACATTGGAGCGTGGCTGGCCACAGGTAAGCCTCCTGCGACGTTAATCGTTTCTCGGGTACCGGTAGACTTGGTGCAAGTATATAACTTTGCGGAAGGGAATTAATAAGGTTTCTCACTATTAGGGACTGCACCGTAGTGAATGTGTTTCTTTCGGGGGGTCGACACGGGTAAATGGTGGTGGACTGAGGGTACGGTACCATACAGACAAAGTTCCTGAACACAGGGATGAGGAAAAGCCTACTATAGCCAATCATCCGTGCGTATCTGTGCGCGCGAACAAAATTATGCCCACAATGGTTCGGGTACCGTAGCGTACTTTACTTGTTGCCCGGGACGAATAGTTGCAGCAGCCATCAAACATCAACTAAAAAGCATAATAAATAAAACCAACCCAAAGGCATTGAAATCCCCGAACCGATAATAACCAACACCATACCATGCCGGTGGTGTGTAACTATTGCGCTAAAGTATCTCGTGCATACATACATACTCGTACCCAAGTACCAAACTTTTAAGGCCCAGACCTTTTTCCCTTTCAAAACGTAATCTACCCCTCACGCTAGCCGTCCCCCCCACCGTGAGCTCCGTGGCTGATGTTGGCTGAAACATGGCACGCGAGGTCCCCAACGGCGAAGGACGGAGGAGAGGAGGAGGAGGGATTAAGTAGTATTGTATAAACAACTTGAGAGTACATTTGTTATAGATGCGGCATGTAGAACTCCCCCGTCGGATGATTTCTGTAGTCTTGTTGGCGTGGGACGCGATTGGTAAGCTTATGGTAGCGTGCATCCTCATCCGAGATCACTCGGTGTCATTATTTACTTTATGTTCTTATATTATGGTTTCTTTCTCCTCTCTATTTTTCCAAGATCCCAGTCTAGGCTAAATGTGCGCTCCTTGGTTGTGTCTTTTATCCTTCCCATGTGGCTTCAGTGATAGTCTTTGTTTCCTGATTCCTTGTTGAGATCTCGGTCGTAATGGCTGGAGCGAACCGCTACACTAAATAGCTGAGCCGTGTCTCTTATTATTCAATGATGATAGCTGTCGCAATAAGTGATATTGATTGTTTCTATTACCACTTCTCCACCCGGGTGCTGATCGCACATTGCAACGCTTTACCCTCTTGCAGGAAGCAACACCCGGTAGAGTAATCGCAAAACGCATCCCCGGAGGAAAGAAAAAGCCTACCGCCATCTACTCACTCCATGAGGGGGCTGCAGCAAACTACCGTGGAATTCTATAAATAAGCTGCGCGGCGGCTTATTTCAAAGGTTGAGTTGTGGAGCAAGGGATTATCTAAAGGCTCGTATCATACTGAATTAAGTGAGCTAGGTTTTTTGGCTGGGTGCGGCCTCTTCCGTCCGAGGTGCGGGCTTATTTATGGAATTCTACGGTATCAACAGTCTCCCTACCCAAACATCAATTTCTACTCACCCACCGCACCAATTAAACCGTGAATAAAACAGGGAAAAGAATAATCTTGCGAGGGGTAAAACCGTCTCCACCATACCCACAACAAAACTAAAAAAACAAATAACAAACAAAAAAAACCAATTACTAGTAATATTCGTAGGCCTACCTAACATTGACCATTTACTTTTTTTTAATTTTTTTTGCTCACCAAATAAATAGTCTACACCTGTTCGTCGGCTGAATGGTTGTTTTCGTAGCGGGTGACGGTGAGAATGCACCCAGTCCAGCTTGTTTAGCCTCAGCGGGGGCGTTGACGGTGGACGGGGCGGCTCGGCGGTCGGTAGCGTGCGGGCGGCCGGGAGCACCAAAGCGGAACTGGCACGATCCGGGTATGCACGGCGCGATAAGATAATATGCGCCAATTGTTGGAAGTAGCCGCACTTGATGATGATGCGGGATGTGCCCGCACTCTGAGGCGGCAGTGGTAGTGAAGGGGCACTTGTTTTTTTATTTTCTCAACTCTCAACGCAATTGGTCTTGGGCTTCTTCGGTGGTTAATGCAAACTCTCTGTCCCCACTCCGCTGGGTAAAAGCCTCATCGCCGATCATTACCTTCGCATCCGTCATTCTCAACACAAATTATACTCGACGGGTGGGGTGATTTTTTGTGATGCGGGAGGGTGGAAGTAGAGTTTGCGAATAAAGTTGGATAGATGGGTGGATTTGTTAGTGCTTTGGTATCATAACTTCTGAGTTGCTCTGCCTGGGATGGGGTGGGTAGAGGAGTGGATTTAAGTAGTTCGCACGGTGTAGCGGCCCGACAAACTGAAGATGGGTGAAAAATCCAGCGGAAGGGAGACATAACAAGGCAGGAGACACCTGGAAACCCCTGTTTTGCACATTCCAGCGTATGTTGGCCGATCTCACAGAATCCATTAGGCCTAACCTAGAAAGAAGTTCTACGACAGCTAGGTGTTCTGTATAAAAGGCGGGGATTTCCTGCACTCTGTGAGAGGTAACAAACTCCTCCAACACAAAGCCACCTACCGGCAAAACAAAACAACATCGATACGTACAGTGATGTACCGTTTCTTTGCCAAACGCCTCTACTTGACTCCTCTTCTAGCAGCGAAGCAATCCCTGCGCTGCAGATTTCCTACTCACAGTTCCAACAGCCCCGCAAATTGCTACAGCGGGATTGCGCCCGAAGCGGTACAAAACGATGAAGCTCCTGGTGATGCTAAAACTGAGGAACTGTTAACTACCCGGGATGAAGGGCACTTGGTATGATATGTTGTCTGGCGGGTAATTACTAGGGTGGCAGGCAATGATCAATTCGAGATAGATTGATCGAGTCTCCAAATTGCAAGATTGTAACTTACTCGCCATTTGGGTAGTAAATACGTCGCCTTGGTAACATAAAGGTGCAGCATGATATTATTATAATATAGATTATAATATTATTGATACATAATTATAAATATTCCACAAAACAATAGAGCATATCCCGAGCGCCCAAGGGGTTTAAACCTGGACCCATTGTTGAGTAAGCTTGAATGCCAGGGCGTCCAGTCCACTGTTGTGTCCTTGTTGCGCCCCCAGAGGCGTCCCACTTGGTGCTGCTGTGTCTAGACGGCATCCACCATATCGTCATCGCTTTCTGGCTTGTCGGGGTTGGCGTCTCGCCTGTTTAAAAGTTGCTTCACCACCAACTTGTGCCCTTGATTCGCGGCCCAGAAAAGTGGGGTCCTGCCCTCGTTGTCTGGCTTGTCGGGGTTGACGTCTTGCCGGTCTAAAAGTTGCCACACCACCGACTCGCGCCCCTTCATCGCAGCCCGCAAAAGTGGTGTAATGCCCTTGTGGTCTGGCTTGTCAGGGTTGACGTCTTGCCGGTCTAAAAGTTGCTTCACCACCGACTCGTGCCCTTGACCCGCAGCCCAGAAAAGTGGTGTCCTGCCCTCGTCGTCTGGCTTGTCAGGGTTGACGTCTTGCCGGTCTAAAAGTTGCTTCATCACCGGCTCGTGCCCCATCTTCGCAGCCCGCAAAAGTGGTGTACGGCCATCGTCGCCTGGCTTGTCAGGGTTGACGTCTTGCCGGTCTAAAAGTTGCTTCACCACCAACTCGTGCCCTTGACCCGCAGCCCACGAAAGTGGTGTACGGCCATCGCCGTCTGGCTTGTCAGGGTTGACATCTTGACGGTCTAAAAGTTGGTTCACCACCGACTCGTGTCCTTTCATCGCAGCCCACGAAAGTGGTGCAATGCCGTCGTTGTCTGGCTTGTCCGGGATGACGCTTTGCCTGTCCAAGAGTTGCTTGACCACAGACCCGTGCCCGCCATATGCGGCCTCGGTGAGTGGTGTCTTGCCCCTGTTGTCTGGCTTGTCGGGGTTGACGTCTTGCCGGTCTAAAAGTTGCTTCACCACTGACCCGTGCCCGCCATATGCGGCCTGGATGAGCGGTGTCTTGCCCTTGTTGTCTGCCTTGTCGGGGTTGACGTCTTGCCGGTCTAAAAGTTGCTTCACCACCGACTCGTGCCCTTGACACGCAGCCCAGAAAAGTGGTGTCCTGCCCTCGTCGTCTGGCTTGTCAGGGTTGACGTCTTGCCGGTCTAAAAGTTGCTTCACCACCAGCTTGTGCCCCATGATCGCAGCCAGCAAAAGCGGTGTCCTGCCCTCGTTGCCTGGCTTGTCCGGGTTGACGTCTTGCCGGTGCAAAAGTTGCTTCACCACCGACTCGTGCCCAGCGTGTGCAGCCTCCATGAGTGGTGTATCGCCCTCATTGTCTGGCTTGTCGGGGTTGACGTCTTGCCGGTCCAAAAGTTGCTCCATCACGGACTCGTGTCCACCATATGCGGCCATCATGAGGGGTGTAAAACCCTTGTTGCTTGCGTGGTCAGGGTCGACTTCCGCCCGGTCCAGGAGTTGTTTCACCATTGAGTTGTGCCCATTCCTCGCAGCCCACCAAAGTGGTGTGTTGCCACTGTTGTCCGGTTTGTCGACGTTGACAGCTTCCTGTCTCAGCAATAGCTCCATCCCATCCCTCTGCCCGCCCCTCACGGCCCACGTAAGTGGAGTTATGCCAGCAGAATCTCCTTGGTTAGCATCACAGCCGGCCATTCCTAGCAGGCTAGTCATAATATCAACAATTCCGAAAAATGATACACAGTGTAAGCCACTGAATAGCGAGGGAGCACTGACATCCGGGGAATCGTCCCGATCTAATATTTGTTCAAAAAGTGAGTTGGCGGCTACGTGGTTCTCATACTGGTCTAAGAGCTCCATTGCAAGTAATATCACGCCATCAGATAGTTCTCTCTTTGCATGGGTGCCCCAATATCGCGAACAATATTTGATGAAAGGCATGCTTGAGAGATCAGGTTGGGGTTTGGCAGGAAGAGCCTTGGCCTGGTCTGAATTTAGATAAGTCAAACAGGTTTCTGCCATCTCTAAGTGGGCTCGGGGGAAAAGGTTGCGCTGAGTAGTTAGGTATTCGCGGAGTGTGTGGTGGGTTAACCGGGCAGTCGAGGCTTCCCTATCTATAGTGACTAGCCCTTGACAGCAGGCGAGCAACGTCTCTATAGCGGGGATATTGTCGATATTGAACTGCGTAGATCCGATTTCCACAGCAAGCGCATGGCATAGTTCGTCTACCCGTAATGGCCTTTCCGAATAGCATATCCACATAAGTGCGGTCATAGCAAGTTTCGCATTCTCCACTTCTTGAGTTCTTATCCGTCCTAGAGTTGCCTCGTATGCATCTCCCAACCCTAACCCATCTCCCATCGCATTCAGCCTATTTCGCCTCCGATGGATTGTCGTTTCTCTCAGGATTGTTTCGATCCTGAGTGAAGCCATTAGGAATCTTTATTTGCACCAATCAGTATACGATTCACAACGATTTCTCGGATCCCGTGCTTGTACGTACGTTTCGGGGGTCTCTTCTGGAATGCTCTTCATAATATCATTCTCTAAGAAACTATCCATCGCCGCAGGATTTGTGTCCTTCCCGAGTCTCGCGTGCAGATATGTGACTATTTCGTCCTCTCTGGACGATATTGACACACTTGTTGTTCTCTCACCTAGCTCCCTCTCGACCACCCCCCGCATATGTGACCTTCCGGTCATGAATATTCGTGTATTTGGCGACCACCGGAGGATTTGTCCCAATGCGCCAAGAACCTCGAGTCGATGCCTGGGAACACACTCGTCGAGAGCATCAACGCAGATGAATGTGCGTTGTAAGGATGTGACAGCTGCACACATTTCCACGATATCAGGAAGCTGTAGCCTCCGTCCGCCAATCGCCTTCTTCTGGCCGCGAAATTTCTGCACAATTTTCACCGGAATTGCCCCCAAGCCACCCACAAGCTGTTTGAGCAGGGAGCCCAGCATATTTGTCGGAGATTGGGCCTCCCGGGAGGCGAAGTCATAATAGAAACATGCCACTGCCATATCCTGTTCTATGACCTGGTCGCATAAATGATCTATAACCACGGAACTACCATCATGACCTGTCAGCAATCGTGTCCCTCGTTCCTCGCTAGTAGCCTCTCATACCAGATGTAGCTCTTTCCGACCCCTGGCTCACCATAGCAGAACAAAGCCGCATGATTAGATTCACCATTCTCGCTACCATTATACCAGCCTCTGAACTCTTTCGTTTCCAGTAGCCAGTTCCCTATACTATCCACCCGCTGCTCGCAAATATCGTGATGTCGGACCTGGGGCTCTAAGGGTGACAGCCAGGCGAGGATTTTAGGCTCATCGTCGGTGGCGGTAAAGATAATGTTATTCGACACGTTGAAGGAATTGATGTTATCTGTAAAGGCTCGAGACATCCTTCTGTTTTTTGCTGTTTGAAATAGTGTAGAGAGTTGGGTGATTGAAGTCCTTTGGGCCGGTTGATGAAGTTCGAGTAGGTTTAGAAGAAGCGGGGCTCATCGCTCAGCCCCGCAACAATCTGATTGCAACCCAATCAAGGGACCAGGAATTTGTGAAACCAAGAGTCTTGCGCTTGTGTTTTTACTTTGGTGTTGCTGTTGACAAGGCTCTCGAATAACCACTCCGCCCGGATTGGTAAGCGTTCCCGCAGGAGGGGGGTGGAGATTTTGAGCCTCTCGCCAGCTCGTTCCTTTCTCATGAAGACAGATAATGAATATCCTACCCTATCCTTGTATGACTTCAAGCGCCGGAGCGGTCAGTCAGTTCTAAATCTATTCAGACATCGCGAATTGTCTCTCTTCCGAGCCCTAACAGATCAGTCCTAGCACTATCTGTCATTAAATCTATGAAGCAAAGCCTTAACCGAGGCTGCGAGGCTAATATCGCGGGAGGGGTAGACTCTTTACCCGTGATTCCGTTGTTTCTGCGCCCAAGCGACCTAGCGCGGAAATACTGCAGACATATGATATCGGGAATGTGCCCTGCATTTGCTGGAAACTAAGGGCCCGTTACCTAACCCGCTATCTAGTCCCATAATTTTGGTGATACAAGTTGACTGGCGCCTCAACCGGCATCATGTTCCCATAGACGGTGCAGAGGCGTTGACCCAATGTTCCGCCGTCCTAAATTAGTAGGCCAAAAACATTCGTCCGATGCCCTTTTCACACCAAAAGTGCCCATCTTCACCACCCTCTCTTATTGCACAATGTCTATGAGAATCTGCGAAAACTTGTCCATGCATTAGCGAGCCTGTAGATAACATGAAAAATATTACAGAATCATTCGATATTGAAAAATGGTGGAGAAAAGGTCGGGAGTTTTCATATAGGGAGCGTTGGGAATTGTCCCTTTGGGAATGTCGATTTTTCGTTAAATTTGGTGTAAAACCCAGTGTTTGACTAATCTTCCCCGTACTGTTACGGATAATTTCTGGCTTTGCTTAGCTCGCGGTTTTAGCTAGTTTACGAATAACTCAGGCGGTATAGATAGCGGTTCATGATCTTTGCTAGGGTAGGTGTCAGGGGGGGGCTCTAAGTTAAATTTACGATCTTCACCTCTCTCGCGCTTTCTCCTCACCCCACGACCACAACGACGACGAAGGAACACAGCACAACGGAGGAACCGTTTTGACTGTGGATTGAGGAAGGAGAATTTTTGTGAGCGGATAATGGGGGAGGACCTCCTGTATCTAGTTAGTCGGACAACCTGTAAGGTTGGGCTTTCTTTTGGTTGGATTTTTCTTCTCTTTTGTGCGGTTTTCTGGGTTGGCTTTGAACAAGAGGTTTGCGAAGTAGCTTAGTGGATTTGAATTTATTGTGACTTGTGTAGTTTTCCTTTCTAGCTGTGATTTCTTGATAGTGGCAGCTGTTTGCCCGTGCCTCTTTTGTTCTGCAGAGTAGATACACTTGCCCGGGTTATTTCGTTTTCAGTACTTTGGATCTTATTGCCAGGCGGTGAAAAACGGTTGGATGGATGTGCTTGGCCTTGTTGCGGGAGTGCGAAGGATCGCTCAGCAGATATGCGGATCGGGTATGGGAGATTAGTCAGCAATGGATTAACCGACATGTCTTCTATTATCACGAGAGTACGGAGGAACATAGGCGTGTAGGGAAAGACAGAGATAGGTAATTCATGGAAGGATAAGGACACGGTATTTGCTTTACTTACACGCCTGCCCTTACCATTAGTTTAGCCACAGATAATTGTGAGCATGTGAATGCACGAAGTGCGAGCGGTGGAGGTTAGATTTCATATTCTTCCTAAAAAGTGCCTAAGTTCCACGCAGATTCTCTTATCGTCTACTTCATTGCGACGCCTATGGCCCCCAAATTGACAAGAACATGACGTTGCCTCAGGGGTCTGGATGCCACCCAACCGCAGGCAATGTTGCAACTAACGGGGGGTTGGATCAAAAAAGATCCAAGGACTAGGAGCGCGCTTTTTATAACCGGGGGGTATAAGATAGAACCCCTTCTGGCAAGGATGGTAAACAAGGTAAACAATGACATTTGAAGGCAGTTTGGAGCAAAGAAACGGAATAACGTGATAGGAAAAGGAAGCAAAATGTAGCAGAAGAAACAAACAAACTAGCACCAGTACTCCTCTTTCCTTACATCTGAGCAATAAGTACTCACACATCCGGGCTGAAAGTGGAAATTCCGATGAGGGTTTCTGCTGTTTTGACTCACTGAGACATTAAAGAACCCCCCCATCAACCCCCATTTCAGAAGACCCGATTCAAACCCCCCCTTCTGACCCTCCAGGTTCGATTACCGAAGGCTTTCTTTGCAACACTGACTTTGGAGACTATAGAAGAATGCTCGTTAGGATATCCTTGAAGATGTTATTGGGCAATTGAAGTTGATATCAAATATCATATGGACTTGGCTGGAGCGTAGCATCCGTGGGTATCTGTTCGCGCGAACGAAATCATACCCGGGTACTGTGCTTCCTGGCCGGGGCAAATAGTGCAGCAGCCATCAAACATCACTAAAAGCCCACGGATCAATATAATAAAACCAACCCAAAGCATAGGAATCCCCGAACCGGTACCAACACCGAACTGTGTAACTATTGCGCCAATGCACTGGTGTATGCCCGAGTACCAAACTTCAATGCCCAGACCCTTTCTTTTCGAGACGTAATATACCCCTCACGCTAGCCCCTCCCCCTCCGCTGTGAGCTCCGTGGTTAATATTGTTGCCTGAAACTTTGCACCCGAGGTCTTTAAACGCCAAGGACGGAGAAGAGGGATTAAGTAGTGTAAATAGCTTGGGAATACATTTGTTATAGCTGCGGCATGTACGGGCACAGTACAGTATAGGTTGACCTCCCCCGGCCGAATTATTTCTGTGGTATGGTTGGCGTGGGACGAGATTGCTAGGCTTAATGGTAGCGGAGATCATCATAGGCGGTCACTCGATCCAGTTATTTACTTTATTGTTGGAAAAGGCAGTTCAATGGCCGCACTCTGAGGCCGCCGAGGTTACATACATACTAGTCAGAGGAAGCGCAAGCTATGAAAATGTATTCACCCTCCTTGTTTTTCTTTCCTTCTGACCTTCGCTCGCTTCACACCTTCCTTCCTGTGCACGACTTTCCTCAAGTATTTCTTTCCCGTCTGGTTATCAGAATCAATCATGATCTTCATCTCCACTTAAGCGGATTTCGCTCCTCTGGGTAAAACCTTCACCGTAAATCATTACCCCCGCAGCCCACATTTCCAACATTTCGCTCTTGCTAGAAACTACTAGTACACCCGGTAGAGTAGTCTCAAAACGCAACATGGGAGAGAGAAAAAAAAGCCCACTCATCCACTTACTCCATGAGGCGCTCTAGCGACGGTCACAATCCCTCACCTTCGCTTCCGCCCTCACAACACCGATCTCCTGACTCAAAAATCTCTGCTCACCCACCGCAATAGTTAAACCGTGCACAAACTGGAAAAAAAGTCTTGCGAGGGATGTACTCGGTCCAGCCTGTTTAGCCTCAGCGGGGGTCCGAAGGTGCGCGAGGTTCGGCGGCCTGGAGAGTGCGGGCCGGGAGCGCCAAAGCTAAACTGGCACTATCCCGGTCTGCGTGGCGGGATAGGATACGCGCTAATTCTTGGAAATAGCCGCACTTGCTGCGGGATGTGCCTGCACTCTGAGGCCGCGGTGGTGCGCGTATGCACCAATGAGGGGCCAGGCGGGCTATGAACAGTTTTCTCACAATTGGTTTTTTCCTTTCTCAACTCAGAACACAGCCAATATTGACCTTCTTCGATACTTAATACAAACTCTCTGTCTCCGCTCCGCTAGGTAAAAGTCTCATCGCCGATCATTACCTGCGCGCTGATTAATTTTGTCAGAGTTGACGGAAGCGGATAGTTGTCTGAGGTAAAGAAAGCGGATAGATGGGGGGAAAGTCGGGATAATAGTTTCGGTGGTTTCATTTGTTCTAGACGGACGGATAGACGGAAGGGTTCTAGGTTTTGTCATTACTTTATTCAGAGTATAGAGGTACGCAGGCAAATGGGATTATGCATGGAGGAGAGATCGATAAATGTGGCAGGCAATAGAACGATTGAGATAGTTTTACTATTTTTATATAGACTTATGTTTGGTTAGTTAGTTTAGATGATGACGAGCGAATGAAGTTTCTGATTTTCCCTAGCACCATTTAGTTGAGCCTTAGTCTGGTTCAACCGTTTGACCGTTACGCGATTTATCCCCCGCAACAAATTTCAACACCAATTATACTCGACGAGTTGGGTGATTTATTGTGATGCCAGGAGGGTAGAAGTAGAGTTTGCGAATAAGGTTGGATAGATGGTTGAATTTATTGGTGTTTGGGCAACTCCTGAGTTGCTCTATCTTGGACGGGGGGGGGAGTAGAGGAGTAGAGGAGTAGATTGAAAAGTAGTTCGAGGGGTGTAGCAGGCCTAGAAAAGTGAAGATGGGTGGAATATGTATCGGACGGGAGACACCAAGGCGGAAAACACCTAGGAAACCCTGTTTTGCACATGCCAGCGTATTTTGGCCAATCATGGAGAATCGATTAGGGCTAAACTAGAAAGAGGCTTGATAACGGCTAAATGTTCTCCGTAAAAGGCGGGGGTTTCCGGCACTCTGGGGGAGGTAATAAACTCCTCCAACACCTAGCCACCGATCGGCAAAAACAACATTGATACATGCAGAGATGTCTCGTCTCTTTGCCAAACCCCTCTGTTTGACTTCGCTTCTAGCAGCGAAGCAATCTCCGTGCTTTAGATTTCTGACTCCTACTCGCAGTTTCAATGGCTCTGCGGATATTTACAAGGTGATTGCGCCCAAGGCAGTGCACGACGGTGAAGCCTCCGGTAATGCTAAAACCAGAAAACCGTTTACTCGCCGGGATGATGAGCACTTGGTAGTTATTAAACAAGTAACCACGCAAATGGTAGCCAATTTTTCAAAGCCAAACAGATACATTGAGATAATAACCAATATGAAAGAATAAAAACCTGATGAGTACAGAGAACTAAGAAAACCAAAACCATTCAAATGATATATTCCATCAATCAACCGTGT
>Ga0307513_10003889_pt1 | contig 20090 bp, 13 predicted proteins | sample 15_EM_MG_FD_202174 | JGI IMG/M metagenome (GOLD analysis project Ga0307513, IMG submission 202174) | Populus trichocarpa ectomycorrhiza microbial communities from riparian zone in the Pacific Northwest, United States - 15_EM | ecosystem: Host-associated > Plants > Roots > Unclassified | place...
AAATGTGTTAGTATTTCGGTTCCCATTGATGAAAACTCGAAATTGCTTTCTTTTCCTTGGTTTAATCACTCCCACTTGCAATGGCCCTTAGGATATGAACATGGAGCTCTTTTATGCTGTTGCCATTCAAAGAAGTTTTAAGAAGCAACTTGTTATAGATAACCACATGAAACGAATGGGGTGGACAATCGAAGCAACCGTTTCCTAAATGCAATGGTCCTGAATAAATTGTTCATGAAAATTAGCTGAAAATATTGCTTGACATACAAGCCAAGCAAAAACTTAAAATCTCTAATTAGTGCAGCTCCTGTGCATTCAAGCAGGAAAGGCAACCTAGCTCCTTTCTGTAGTCACTGCATATGCATGCGCAAATAAATTATTATTATTATTATTACCATCCCTTTTATACTGGTTGCATTTGGGCAGATTTGGACGATCAAGATCAGATTAGGAAAGCTAAACTAAAATTAGTTGGCAATTAAGAGATCAAGCTGTGCACTGAGGCTTTCAGATTTCTGACGCAACCCCTTGGTTATTCTCAAGTGTATAGTCACTAGAAAGGAATTCCTAGGCCAGGAGAAGGAAGAAGCCATGCCAAACTCTCTTTTCTTCCAAATATTGGATCCCTTATTGCAACTCAGAATCCTCCATTTTAGATCAAGCAAGACTATAGTACTGACATGGAAAATATATAATTATCAGACTGCGAAATTAAGGGAAAACTGTGGAAAGCAAAAGTCTCTTTGCCTTTCGTTTTGGTGTCTGTTCTTGTTGCTGTTTATTCAGAATTCAGATAGGAATATGATCCAAGGCACGAGAACTAGACTTCGTGTGAATCTCTTTGGACACAGGAAGCAATTCTTGGAGAATTTTTCTTCATTAGAAGATGCTTGAGCGTAATAATCAACCGGAGGATTTTCCCAGCACATCATTTCTGAATTATGCGTATTCAACAACACTTTACATAGCAAGCTAGTCACCTCGAATCATGGCTATGATTTACGTCTAATGTCTAGTGAATATGTTTATGGATTAAATAGACGATATTTCAAATAAGTTTTATAGCAAAAGCAAGTATAACTTTTAATTTAATAATTTAACTAGCATGCATGTTTGGCCTTCTAAAATGAAAAATTGATACCATATATAGTTATAAATTATAATATCTAGATTTGGGCGTGGGTTGATCCAGGTTAACAAATCAACTCAATTTAATTTTTAATTAATTAAAATTGTATGGTTTTTTTTTAATGTTGTTTTAGTAAAAAAATAATAATTAAAATAATATATATATATTTTTTAAAAAACTGGGTTTAAAATAAAATCTGATTTTTACTTAGATTTTAAGTTGGTGGGAGATTTTATATTGTAAAAGAGACTTCATATATAAAAACTTCAAATAATAATAGAAAGTTCAGGAGGTTGTTCTTTTGTTGGTTTTGAACAACAAGCTTCACTTACAATGACTGAAATATATCTTTAATAGAGAGATAATAGTTATAAAGCCTGATATTCGATTTGATTAGTAGTGTATTAACCACCTAACTTATTTTTTTCATAATTATAATAATATTTTTTTGAGTTTTTTTAAATGATGTTAAAAAAAAGTTGAAATAATATGTTTTAATTAAAAATAATTGATTTAGAATGAAACCAATCACGACTAGGTTTTGAGTCGACAAATTACTGAATTGATGGATAATAACTTTAAGTGTATATTTAGTAATATTGTGCATAATATTTTTATAAAAGTATATTTTAATTAAAAATATATTAAAATAATTTTTTTATATTAATATTAGCACATTAAGATAGTTAAAAAACACCTAATTTTCAAGAAAATTTAATTTAAAAAACATTTTGAAAAGCAGGGTAGAAAGTTTAAAAAATAAAAAAAAGGAAAGATAAAAGAACAAATTCATGGGCAAATCTTGATTTTTCTTCCTCGTCCTCGATTCCTTTCTCATAAATAATGAGCAACAAGCTTCACTCCCAATGGCTGAAATCGGGATTTAGCATGGATGCCGTAGTTATAATTCCTGAACTTGGACTTGAGTTGCAGATTCATGGATGAAATCAATTTGTTTTTTTTGTTATTTATTTATTATATATATATAAACTAAAACAATATTATTTTAGAAAAATTAAAATAAAAAATTGATATTACTAGATTTCAAGTTTTTTAAATTATGAAATTAACCTATATATCTGATCAAATTAACTTTTATATTATGAAGGATGTTTCATATATAATAACTTCAAATAATAGTAGAAAGTTAGGGATGTTAAAATCATTTGAATTTATTTTTTGTTTAGATTACGGGTTGATGAATTGATTTAATTTAATTTTATATAACTAAAACGATATTTTTTTGAGTTTTACTTTTGAACTATATATGTTACTTGCGTGTTACTGTGAGCTGAATAATTTTTTTTAATGTAAAAGAAATGATAAGTTAAAAACAATTTAAGCCCCAAATCATTGGTTAAATTGACAATTTAAATATTTACAAAAAAAAACCAACAATAGTAAATAATAATAAAAAAAAGCAACGACAGAAAAAAAGAATCATACCGGAGCCTATTCGGATTATCAAATAACCCAATGCTAATCTAACTAGAGGAAAATCGGGGAAAAAAGAGTCAAATTTAAAAAAAATAAATAGAAAACACCAGCTTTAAAAAAGAGAAAAAAATAAGCAAGTCTAGGTGAACCTCCTAAACCTAGTCTAATCTAAAAAATTGCAACTTATTAAATCATAGACCCGAGTTCAATTAAGAAGCTTGAATGTCATCCAATTTAATTTTAAAGGATGAAATCATTAAAAAAAAACCATTAATAAAAAAACTTGTAAAAGAAAAAAAACAAAAAATAGGGTTAAAATCTGATAGAAAAAAACCCAATGAGGATAAAATAAAAAAATATTGCAAACAAAAAAAATTACAATTAAAAGAATTAGGACCAAACTTGAAAAATTAAAAAATCATTTGTAGTATGATAAATTATTTATAGATTAAAAAATGATGGGGTGAAATAGAAAAAAATATTGAGAGCTAACCCATTAGAATCAAACCGAAAAAAATAAGACAACAAAAGTTAAAAAAAGAGAATTGTATTGAAAAAAAATAACAAAACAAAAGTTAAAAAAAAGGATAAAAAATAAGACAACATCAATTTAGAAAAAGGAAAACAAAATAGGGCAAACCTTTTAAACCTGATTTAATCTCTAAAAGTTGCATCCAATAAATTTTTTTATCCATATTCAGTCAAAAAGTATAATTCTCAACCAATTTAATTTTGAAGGATGAGACCGGTAGAAAGTATTAATAAAAAAACTTGCAAAAAAAAAAAAAAAGATTAAATTTGATAGGAAAAATACAAGGAGGATGCAATTTAATGAAAAAAGTAAAAAAATAATCCTAAATAAAATAAATATTAATTAAAAGAATAAGGACCAAATTTTAAAGACTAACAAAAATTATAGGGGGTGAAATTGAAAATATCTGTAAAATTCAAGCAAATCCAGATAAACATCCCAAACATGGACAAATCTTAAAAAATCTCGCAATCTATGAAACCCTAGATCCGGGTCTTATAATTTTTTTTATTACAAGCCAATTTAAAAATATAAATTAAAAAAATTTGTCAAAGCAAAAAAAAAAAAAAATAACAAAAAAGCCTCGAGCGAACTCGACAACTAACCCGGGTCAATAAATCAAACACATGACTTGCAACATGAAATTGGGGTGTCTTTGTAAATAGGAAAGCAAAACTAGCAAAAAAGTATTAGAAAGAATGTTTTAAAATAATACAGAAGTTGATTCAGGCTAATCTTTGAAATATATTACATAAAGTCCTGATAATGGGTTGACACCATTAAAGATAATAATAAAAAAAAACAAAGAAACAAGATTCTTAATCAAACAAACATTGAGAGATGTATTGAGAAAAAAAATCAATAAAAAAATGCAAAATAAAAAATAATAATTAAAAGAATTAGGATTTAATTCGACATAAAAATTAAATAAAACTAAATGCTCAGTGAAAAATCAAATGAAATTAAATGTTCAGAGATGAAATTGCACAAAAAAAATTCATTAAGAAAATTATTAGAAAAATAACAATTAAAATAATTAAGACTAAATTTGACATAAAAATTAAATGAAAATAAATGTCTAGAGATGAAATTGAAAAAAAAAAAAACAAATCAATCATGAAAATGACTCAAAACAAAATAAATAAAAATTAAAAAAATGATGATCAAATTTGAAAATAAATTAAAAAACATCAAATGATCAGGGATGAAATAAAAAATAAAATCTAATTAGAAATAATCAATGTAAATAAAACAATTGCAAATGAGAGAAGAGGGACTGAATCAAAAGAAAAAATAAATTGAAAGGCTGGTATGAATTTTTGCATGGCCAACATGCAATCTGAGGAAGAAAGAGAAGAAAAAAAAAGAAAGAAAAAAAAACAATTTCGGGTCAAACCACGTCGAACCACCATACATGCCACCCATAGCGTAAGAGGACGTCGAGACGAATTAAATGATTCAGCAGAATTATGGTTAAATTGTCGGAGCCAGCTGCACGCATCGCTAGAAGACAGCGGAGTGATTGACGTGTGCAGCTTTTTTTTGTTTTTTTGATGAAAAACAAAAAATGATCTTAGGACTAAATAATATTAACAAATAAATCATGGTAAAATTAGGACCAAGCTCTTGGAGTTAAGCCTAAAAAACTTAAATTATAAAGGTAATGTAGTAATTCAACTGTTTTATAAAATTTAAAAATATAAAAATGTTCTTATATAGAAGACATTATATTATTTTATTAAAGGTTTCATTAATAATTTTATTATATATATAAAATTTAATTATCAAAATAATCTCGTAAAACCCTGAAAAAGATATTTATTCGAACCCGGCCGCCCGTGATGGGGCTTTTATTCTTATTTACGATGCCATCGGCGCTTTTCCCTCTGCTTTCCGTTTGGTCAACTCACGTACTAACTCGATCATAACATAAGAAATAGGCCCCACATAGTTTTGATGATATGCCACAGGAATCTCCCAAAATAATAGACAAGGCCGAGGACCAATGGCACCAGCAGATAGCAAGACCTGCTCGTCAATTCATGGATAATGCGTTAGAAAGGTAGAAAGTCAAGTAATTTAACAGGAAGAAAGAACAAATTAATTGGAAAATCTTGTTTTTTCTTCCTCGTCCTCAATTCCTCTTTCATACATAAACATCTCCCAATCGCTAACGAGGTTTTGCTTGGCACAACAATGGAGACTCCATACCCAGAATCCATCTCTCCAGGCAAAACACGCATAGGCTGGATAGGCATAGGCGTGATGGGAGCTGCCATGGCTTCTCGCCTTCTCTCTGCTGGCTACTTTATCACCATCTATGCTCGCTCTCCGTCTAAAGCCCTTCCCTTACAATCCGAAGGAGCCCAGCTCGTCGATTCCCCTTACAAGGTCGCCAAATGCAGCGACGTTGTTTTCACCATGGTGGGACACCCATCAGATGTTCGATCAGTTGTCCTTGACACTAATCATGGCATTCTTGCAGGCCTTAATCCCGGTGGCGTCATAGTGGATTCCACCACCAGTTCGCCTGCTCAAGCACGTGAAATCTTCCAAGCTGCCAAAGCCAAAGGTTGCCATTCTATTGATTCTCCGGTTTCCGGTGGTGATATTGGTGCTAGAGATGGTAAGTTGGCCATATTTGCTGGTGGTGATCAAGTTGTTGTGAATTGGTTATCTCCTTTGTATGAGGTTTTGGGTAAAGTTACTTACATGGGTCAAGCAGGGTGTGGTCAAAGTTGCAAGATAGCAAACCAGATTGTAGTGGGTGCTAATTTGTTGGGTTTGAGTGAAGGGCTGGTTTTCGCAGATAAAGCTGGTTTGGATGCGAGGAAGTTTTTGGATGCAGTGAGGACTGGGGCCGCGGGGTCTATGGTGATGGAGTTGTTTGGGGGGAGAATGATTGATAGGGACTTTAAGGCTGGTGGTTTTGCTGAATATATGGTGAAAGATATGGGAATGGGCGTGGATGTTGTGGAGGAAAGTGAGGATGAGAGGGTGCCTGTCTTGCCTGGTGCTGCTTTGGGTAAGCAGTTGTTTGCTGGGATGGTAGCAAATGGAGATGGGAATCTTGGCACTCAAGCTCTTATAACTGTCATAGAGAGGCTCAATGGCAAGTAAGACTTTCTTATTTCTCATTGTGGTTTATGAGCTATCAACTATGTGCTTGAATTAATCCATTTAGCTTGAATACACCTATGAGCACTAAGATGTTCCATGAAAAAGATGTTGCACAATAACCTATCTCAAGGATCATGTACACTAAAATGCTTCCATTTGTGTTGAATATGGATTGCATTTAGATGGAAAATAACGGTTGTTAAACCAGGGATTGATTAAGGTATATGGTAAGTATCTTGATATCCCCTTTGTTTGGTTTTCACATGTAAACAACAATGTGGCTATTGCATATTAGTATTGATGGCTGGCACTATTGCTGCCTTTTCTCATCTGTAACTACGCAACTTTCTGCATTTAGTTTTACAGAAACGTCAAAATGTATTGTGCTTAGATTAACCAAGCATGGAAATCAATTTGTCCAGTTTATGTATGAAGACCAAATCAACTATGTTGGGACCCAAATAATTAGATATGAACGAGAAAAATTGATGGTTTACACTGTAGTTAGTTACTATTGAGGTTTCTTTTTCATTTTATCATTGAAGAATTTCGGAGATTATTTCAATAGGTTTTTATCCCATGTTGGAAAGATAATATCTCCTTCTTTTAAGTTAAAGTATTTAAACCAAAAGGGTCCTTTACCTTACATTGAAAAACATAACTATCTTCTTGTGAACATAAAATATATATACTAACGGGCTTCCAATCCTACATTGAAAAAAATAAGACCTTCTAATGTTTATATAGTGATCTTTGACATGAGATGGTAACCAATAAGAAAAGAGTAGTAGGCTCGTGCGTGTAACAGGGGTGTTCACGGTCCGGTTCGGTCTGGTTTTAACAAAAAAATTCTATTGAACAGGAAAATAATATTCCTTGTTAATATAACCCGGACCAAACCGAGAACCGGTTCAAACCGAACTGGTTTTGTTCGGTTCGGGTCGGTTTTTAACATTAAAAACCAGAAAAATCAAAAACCAATGAATGGCTGGAAACACTCGCACGATGGGTTGTTTGGTGTTCATGGATGGCTGCACGATGTGGAGGGATGTCCTTCTTGTCATTCAGCTGCCCGTCTAGTGTTAGGTAATCAATGCTCCATATTGATGGTCAACAATACAACCATTTGCAAAACATTAACTCCAGATGCTATTGAGAGCTTGGGAAAAGGCCATGTTATTATCCTAGAGGACCTAGAAGACTTGTTGTTGTAGCTTTGCCTTGACGTCTTGAAAAACTTTAAGACATCCGCCATAACATGAAGACTTGGCTGTGAGACAGGGCTGTAGGAATTTGAGTAGAGGGTCAAGACAAGACACCTCTTGGAAGTACTGGTTGGTTGCTTCCACTAATTTAAGGGCTATTTATTTCAAAATCGAGAAGGTCGACGTTGTCACTATTATTGCTGGTATTGGGTGAAGTCCTCGCATCATTTTTATACCATATGAGAGAAAATGAGAGAGAAGAGCACATAGGAGAGGGAGCGGGAGGGAGGGAGGGAGGGAGGGGTGGGGTGGCTGGAAAGGGGGAAAGGGAAGGGGAAGGAGAAGGGGTGACTGGAAATGGGGAAAGTGATAAAATGATTTAGGGTTAGAAATGTTTCTTTTTATATCTTTTTTTAAGTTATTTAGATTTAATTAAACCGGTTTGATTTGGTCCGGTTCAATCGGTTTAAGCTTTTTTAAACCAGAACCGAATCGAATCGGGATAAAATGATTTAGGGTTTGGGGGAAGGGGGACTGGAAAGGGGGAAAGGGATACAATGATTTAGGGTTAGAGATGTTTCATTTTATACCTTTTTTAAAGTTATTTAGATTTAATTAAACCAGTTCGGTTTGGTCCGGTTCCATCGGTTTAAGCTTTTTTAAACCGGAACCGAATCGGACCGGGTGGTTTTTTTATTTTTTAATTGGTTTATTGGGTTTTTTTATCGGTTTGGTTTTTTCGATTAATTTATTTTCGGTTTTTTCGGTTGGTTGGTTTTTTTGAACACCCTTAGCGTGTAAGGTTGGGCCGAGCAAGATGAAAACTAGTTATTACCCTCCTTGCGTGTGAGGCAACGCCTATACGTATTGAACCTTTTGTCTTCAGTAATAGTTTGTTTTTGGCATTTAAACTGAAACCACAATTTTTAAACACATGAAATTAATTTTCTAAAGTGGAGAGAACTTTAGAAGGTGTTAAGAGAGGATTTGGGGTGTCCTTGACATGCATGGTGTTGCTTGGGTTCTTATTGATCCCAAGACCAGTGACAATGCAGAAGCATGGACACATGAGAACATGGTTTGTAGGCACTTCATTTTAAGCACTATTTAATGAGTTATTTGATGTATATTGTAGATACAAGGAAGCGAATGAGATATGGAGCAATATGGTGACAAAGTATACTATTAAAGATGTGGGAAATAAAAACTTGTCATTGGAAAGTTTTATCAATGAGAAATGGTGGATGATAAAGACATCAAAACTCAAACTACCGAATAACATAGGCTGTTAGAAGATATAAAAGCTGAAAATATCAACCTTTCATAAGGATTTGTTGCTGGAATGGTGGATGATAAAGACATCAAAACTCAAATTAACGAATAACATAGGCTGCTAGAAGATATAAAAGCTGAAAATATCAACTTCTCATAAGGATTTATTGCTGGAATGTTGATAAAAAAAACTTTTCAAATCATGGAGCAACTATAAGCAAGAACTAAAGCACAAACATAGATAATTGTCTTTGATCGATCTCATTACTCACATCATCATTGAAGACACAATAGAAAGGAGTTGCAAGCTACTAGAAAGAAAGAGATGACCACTAAATCAAACATAGTGGAAGGGAGTTCACATAAAAAAGGTGTGAAAATAAATTTAAAAATAATAATAATAAGTCAAATGGTAACAATTCTAATATGTTCAAATCCAAATCTAATAATTTTAAGAAAAAGGGAAACTGTTTTGTATATGACAATCCTGACCACTATGTATCTCAATGCTGAAAAAGAGTGAGAAACAACAATCCTCTTAAAACTAAGATTAACATAAAGGTGAAGATATCATTGTTGCAGTTGTTTCTTAAGTCAATATGGTGACCAATGAGAAAATTAGGCGGTAGACTTTAGTGCTACTAGGCATATATATGCAAATAAAGAATTCTTTTTCATTTATACACCTTTTAAGGATGAAGAAGAAGTGGTCTACATTGAAGACTCAAGAACTCTTAGTAAAGGCAACTGAAATTGACTTTGGACAAGACACTAACTTTGAATGAGGTTTTGAGTGTCCCTAATATAAGAGAAAATTTGATCTTTGTGGCTTTGTTGAGAGAATTTAGGATCAAAATGTCATTTGAATCTGACAAGATTGTAATGACCATGAATAATGTATATGTTGGGAAATGTTATTGTAACCATAGACTTTTTGTACTCAACATTGCTAATGAAATGAATGAAAATGCATCCTTTTCTACTTAGATTTATGACATGCTAGATTATGACATGTTAGCTTATTTTAAGAATACAAATTATTTTAGATTAATTTCTTGCTTGAATTCTTTATTTATGAATAAATATGAAATATGTGTTGAAGCTAAAATTACTAGGAAAACATGTGTATTTGTTAAAAGAAAAACTGAATTACTTAGCTTAATACACATAAATTTAGGAGATTTAAAACAAACTATGATTAAAGAAGATAAAAAATATTATGTGACTTTCATATATGATTTTTCAAGATATACAAAACTTTATCTGCTTAGAAGTAAAGATGAAGCTTATAATATGTTCAGTTGAAGTAGAAAATCAACTAAAAAAAATAATTAAATGAGTTAAATCTGATAGAGGAGGTTAGTATGTTATAATATGTTCTGATGAATATGTGATCATTAATTTATATGTACATAATATGCTTGTTTTTGGTACTAGCAAGCACTAAATGTTTCTTAGCCTTTAAATTTGATATGAAAGATATGAGTAAAGCTAGTGTAATATTTAGTATTAAAATTACATGGAGAGACAATAGTATAATGTTAACACAAAAACAACTTGAAAAAAAAATTTTAATATGTTATTTTTCAACTTATTTTTCATGATATAGCCAAATACAAGAAAATGTTTTTCAACTTATTTTTCAGGACACTATCAAACATTAGAAAATAATTCACTTTTAGGAATTCAATTTCCAAAAAAAACTACTTTCAAGCAAACAAACGTGATGTGCTGTTGTGAATGATTCGAAAATCGGCAACAATGAATCTGACGAAAATGGATGAAGGATGGGTCTGGTTGGTTGTCTTTTTTTTGGTGTTTAGGCTGGATTACAGTGATTTTAAGGTAAATAAGATGGAGGATAGACTAGAATGATACTTTGATAAGTCCATCTGGACGCCACAAAGATCAATTTAGGATTTCGACGCCACACTCTTTGTGATTGAAGAGTGATAAGTCAGGTAGGATTCTTCACAAAATCAATTTGGAAGAACAACTCTTAATTCTTTAAATTAAGTTTCAAATCTTGGCCAAAGTGTTTATTACATATTCTGATACTATATTTATAATTGGAACATCCCTCCATAGTTAGGAAAATTCAACATGACAGAAGTCAAGCCTAAAAATTAGACTTTGACAAAGTAACTAGACAAATTTAACTAGCACACGTTTTCTTATCTTAATTGAAACATAAACAGACCAAATTTAAAACGGCTATAACTTCTTGCACAAAAATCGTATGCAATCATGGTTGGACAATCTAGAAAGATCACGTTCTGAACTTGAAATCCACGTAGATTAGTCTTGTCTTCACATGCAATGGATGACTTCAAAATCGGGTTCAAATTCATCTACTATCCTGACCGTAAACAGCATCAATTTCTTCACTTATTTGCGTTATCAATCCAAACTCAAGTAGCCCAACATCAAAAGAACTATTAAGGGCTTTTCCCATGTCCAAGTTTCAATTGTAGGCAAATAAGAACCTTTGAACCAATTCTGAACAGATTGCTAGATTTTAACTTCGAAGCAGCTTCAATCATTCCAATTTGACTCGTCAAGGCCCTTTGCAGTTGTTTCGCTCTCGCTCTTGTTATTGGGCCATCTGAATCTTCTTGTAGATTAGGTTCAGCTTTACGAGATGGATTATAATCCCCATGATGCACATCATCAACCCCAGGTTGAGAATGATTTGTCCTCAAATCAGTATCGTCAATATCATCCAAGTACGGAGTCAAGTCTTTCACATTAAAAGTAGCTGATACGTTGTAATCACCAGGAAGATCTACCTTATATGCATTATCATTCACCTTCTTTATAATCCGAAATGGACCATCAACTCTTGGCATCAACTTAGACTTACGTTTGCTTGGAAATCTCCCCTTGCTAATATGAATCCAAACAAGATCTCCAGGTTTAAACCTAATCATTTTCCGCCCCTTGTTAGCTTGTTTAACATACTTTGTCGTTTTCTCCTCGATATGTAATCGAACCTGCTGATGTAGTTTCTTCATCAATTCTGCCTTTCTAATTCCATCCATATATGTCCTCTCAATGCACACTACGATTATATGCAAACTCCACAATGCGCATGTGGCTACAAAATTTTTACCATTTGAGGTTGTGTTCGGCTTTAATCCTTGTGTTCGTATTGATCTTGTTCATCTTCCAATTGATGAGAGGACATATATGGATGGAATTAGAAAGGCAGAATTGATGAAGAAACTACATCAGCAGGTTCGATTACATATCGAGGAGAAAACGACAAAGTATGCTAAACAAGCTAACAAGGGGTGGAAAATGGTTAGGTTTGAACCTGGAGATCTTGTTTGGATTCATATTAGCAAGGGCAGATTTCCAAGCAAACATAAGTCCAAGTTGATGCCAAGAGTTGATGGTCCATTTCGGATTATAGAGAAGGTGAATGACAATGCATATAAGGTAGATCTTTCTGGTGATTACAACGTATCATCTACTTTTAATGTGAAAGACTTGACTCCGTACTTGGATGATATTGACGATACTGATTTGAGGACAAATCATTCTCAACCTGGGGTTGATGATGTGCATCATGGGGATTATAATCCATCTCGTAAAGCTGAACCTAATCTACAAGAAGATTCAGATGGCCCAATAACAAGAGCGAGAGCGAAACAACTGCAAAGGGCCTTGACGAGTCAAATTGGAATGATTGAAGCTGCTTCGAAGTTAAAATCTAGCAATCTGTTCAGAATTGGTTCAAAGGTTCTTATTTGCCTACAATTGAAACTTGGACATGGGAAAAGCCCTTAATAGTTCTTTTGATGTTGGGCTACTTGAGTTTGGATTGATAACGCAAATAAGTGAAGAAATTGATGCTGTTTACGGTCAGGATAGTAGATGAATTTGAACCCGATTTTGAAGTCATCCATTGCATGTGAAGACAAGACTAATCTACGTGGATTTCAAGTTCAGAACGTGATCTTTCTAGATTGTCCAACCATGATTGCATACGATTTTTGTGCAAGAAGTTATAGCCGTTTTAAATTTGGTCTGTTTATGTTTCAATTAAGATAAGAAAACGTGTGCTAGTTAAATTTGTCTAGTTACTTTGTCAAAGTCTAATTTTTAGGCTTGACTTCTGTCATGTTGAATTTTCCTAACTATGGAGGGATGTTCCAATTATAAATATAGTATCAGAATATGTAATAAACACTTTGACCAAGATTTGAAACTTAATTCAAAGAATTAAGAGTTGTTCTTCCAAATTGATTTTGTGAAGAATCCTACCTGACTTATCACTCTTCAATCACAAAGAGTGTGACGTCGAAATCCTATATTGATCTTTGTGGCGTCCAGATCGACTTATCAAAGTATCATTCTAGTCTATCCTCCATCTTATTTACCTTAAAATCACTGTAATCCAGCCTAAACACCAAAAGAAAGACAACCAACCAGACCCATCCTTCATCCTTCATCCTTCATCCATTTTCATCAGATTCATTGTTGCTGATTTTTAAATCTTTCACGGCACATCATGGGGATTATAATCCATTATTGGGCCATTAGAATCCACTTTCTAAAAAAAATTACTTTCAAGCAAACAAACAGGTCTTAAAAAATCAATTTAAAAAAGGGATCCAAATAATAATAATAAAAAAATAAAAAAAATAAGGATGAAATTAGACATGAGAATTAAATGAAATAAAATGATGTAAAAGCCTTGAGTCATTTCGAGTTAGCACGATAAACCCGTGACAAGGGTTGTGAGGCCAAACTATCCTCATAAAAAACAAAACAAAAAAATATATTAAGAAGTTGAATATTCAATAAATTTAGTGTTGAAGGATAAAAAAAACGGTGTAAATTTTTTTTAAAAAAGACCAATGACAATCTGGGTTAACATTTTATATCCGTAACTCGGGTCATGAGATTATGATAATCGCATCGAAAAAAAATTATAAAGCCCTACTCTCAAACAATCTAATGTTGACTGATGAAATTGAAAAGAAAATCAATCTAAAAAATGGATCCAAAACAAAAAAAGGCAATTAAAAGAACTCGGACAAAATTTAGCAAAAAATAAAATAAAATATTATGATGTAAAAGCTCGTCAATCCAAGTTAGCATGAAATCCAAGTTAGCATGACAAACTTGGAACTTGGATCTTTAGGCTGAGTCATCCTTAGAGAAAGCAAATCGAAAAAAAATATAGCATTTCAATCTTCAATAAACCCAATATTAAAAGATAAAATTGAAAAAGAAAATCAGTGTGAAGAAGAAGAAGAAGAAGAAAAAGCCAATATCAATTCAGGTTAGCACCTAGGTCATGAGACTGTGATCACTACACCGAAAAAAACTATGAAGCCCAATTCTCAATTAATTCAATGTTGAAAGATAAAGTTTAAAATATAAAAACAATTTCAAAAAAAGGATCCAAGGCAAAAAAATTTAAAGAATAAGGACCAAATTTGATATAAAAATAAAATGAATTAAATTGATAAGGGATGAAATTGAAAAACAAATTCAATTAAGAAAAAGATATAAAAAAATATTAATCAAAAGAATGATAACCATATTTGATATAAAAATAAAACCAATTTAAAAAAGGATCCAAATAATAAATAAATAAATAAATAAAAGAATAAAGACTAAATATGACATAAGAATAAAATGAATTAAAATGATGAGTTATGAAATTAAAAAATAAATTCAATTAAGAAAATGATATATATAAAGAATAATAACTATATTTGATATATAAATTAAATAAAACCAAATGATCAGGGATGAAATTGAAAAAAAAACAATCCAAAAAAAAATTCAAAACAAATAATGAGCAATAAAAAGAATGAAGACTATAATTGAAATAACAAGTGGGAGGACAACCTTTTATTTTGGCTTGCCGTCACAAATTCCTAGGTGAGAGAAGAGAAAAAACTTCACCACCATGGACAACGCCACACACGCCATCCTATTGGATGCGCCGCCACTTAATCTTCTAAATGACACGACGGTTGGATGTTTTTGACTGCATGAGGAGGCCGCAAAGTTATAGGTGACTCCTACTCGCTGGTGTATATTTGTCACGTACAATCAGACAGACGTCATCCATCTTTTTTTTTTAAAAAAATATTTATATTTCTTAAAATACTAAATGTCCCTCAAGTCGACATGATTATAATAAAAAAAACTTTATTGAAAAGTCTAAAAAGTCCCTTGATATTAGTTTAATAATTTTGTAATTTTAAAGGTAATTAAGTAATTTTACTGTGGTTAAAATAGAAAAAAAACTAAAAAGCTTTTAAAGGGTAGTTTTTTTTTTTTGTTTTTAAGGATAAATAAGTTATTTTATTGTGCAAAAAAAATATGAAGACTATTATATCTCCAATCAATTTGATAATGATCAATGAACCATGAGGAAAAAACTGTATTATTTTTAAAGCAAGTTAATAGATTTTGTTTTAGAATGATAAAATAATAATAATTTTACTATACAAATCCACAATAAATTCTAATAGAGATGACAAATTTGTCATCCAAGATGAGTGGCCAAAAGCTTTTATCTTCGAGAGAAAATATATATTTGTGGTTTTATTGCATGGTTTTCTCCAATATTTAGTTAAAGCATTTGTAGTTATTGTTCCAATTGGATTGCCACCATAATAAACTACAGAAGCACGAAGTAAATCCCATGATTCTTTCTCTATTCTATATCGGAATAGAATAAATTTAAACCTTTGAAAGATGGATCAAAATGGTATAAATAATACTCGTAAAAACTACCTATGGAGTAGCCATTTTGCCTAGGAAGAATTATGTCTTGCTCATTGATTCCTTCAACCAAATATCCGATCATAGAAAAAACATAAAAAATAACAAATTGAACTCCCTATATCATAGAAAAATCAAGATTTAAAGAAATTGTAAGTTTAATTTATGATATCATGGAGTTAATACAAAAAAAATTCATAAATTTGAACTAAATAAATAACTGCAACATCGTTTTTTAATTTTTTAAAAATTTAGGCCCTGTTTGTTTTTACGTTTTAAAAACGCTTTTGAAAAAATTTGAAATTTTTTTATTTTTTTCTTTGCTTCAAATTAATATTTTTTGGTGTTTTTAAATCATTTTGATGTGCTAATAACAAAAATAATTTTTAAAAAATAATAAAAAAATTATTTTGATACATTTCTGAGTGAAAAGTACTTTGAAAAACAACCACAACCAAACTCTCAAAATGTTGATTGGAAAAAGAAAAGAAAAGGATAAATAAATCTAATTTGTGCAAGAAATGAAAGTGAAAAGAGAAAAGAGTACCCAATAATCCCCCTACTTGAAGATTCCTTTCTAAACTCTTTTGATCTTAGAATAATATGTTCATTAAAAACCCAGTCCTATAAATAACCAAAGAGAAGAAATATAAATTGTGTAAATAACCAAAGAGAAGAAATATAAATTGTGTTTTTAATTGAAAAGTTGAAAGATGAATGGAAAATTGTTTTTACTATTGGAAAAATACAATCTTTGGAGAACATGAAAAAGAAAATCTTAAATATGAATAAGAAAACTCTGTTTTCTATTTTTCTTTTCTTCTCTTTTGAAAAATTGGAGTGTATTTCCAATACTGAACAACCCTATGATGTTTAACATCTCAAGAAGAGAAGGTTATGGAGTTGTTTTATGCATAGTTATTAAACCTAATGATTTATAGCCTCAACTAAGTTAAGTTTTAATTTTAAAATAAAAAGATATTGACTTGGCCAAACTCAGTTGATTTATAATTTTATTAACTTGGTTAAACCTGATCCAAATCTAATTGATTACATCTAGGATTTTTTCTTTAAAAACAAAACAATATCATTTAAAAAAATAATAATTAATTCGGTTGACCCAACAAGTGAATAACTTGTGCTCTTTCATGTCAAATTGACAATTATGGTTTTGCACCCAAGATTGATAATAGTTTTTGCTTATATTTGCTTGTTTGGCATGTGTTCATAAATTAAATCACTCATGGAAGATCCTTTATCTGGTTATTCAAGAGTTATATAATTAACCAGTATGAAGTCTGGTTATTCAAGAGTTATATAATTAACCAGTATGAAGTATGAAAATATAGGGGATTGTTTGGAGAACAGAAATTGTTACACTAAAGCCAACCTGAATGGAAAGGATGAATGGAAAGGATGGATGGCTAATGAGTTATGGTGCTTAAACTTTTTATTTTAATTAACGTGGGTATTCGAGCCAGCTTGCGCGTATTTTAACTAATTTTATAGGCTCTAAAATTAATGATAATCTAAGCTTCCAGTAATCATCATATTAGCAACTAAATGACTTGAACCTGAAAACATACATGAGATAATACTTAAACTTTGCCAACGTTGGTGGGAGGGAAGAAAAGGAGGACATGGTCATTTAGTTGGAAGAAAAGGACCTCCATGTTTTAATTGGAAAAAAAGGACATGGTCACAGTGGAGTTTTTATTGCTGTAATTTTTGGAAGGGAAAAAAAAAAGAAATTTATTCCAAGAAAAAAATTTCAAATCTCACCATTAGTTTGGATTGCGCGAGAAAAAAATAAAATGTTAGGGAGTTAAATTATTAAAATATTTATTATATATTAAATCATTTTCATTCAATTTCATTTCATTTAATTTGGATTCTATGTTTTAGATTTACCAAACATGAAAAGATCCATAAATAATACTATTTAGAAGAAAACTTTCCATGAAATTGTTCAGAAACAAAAATATTACTTCAATTTAAAAACAATTAAAATAAAAAAAGAAAAACTTGAAAGTTCTGTTCAGGTGCAAATTTCTTCATTTAAAATAAAAACTGGAAAAATAGTTTTCAATTATTTAAATTCATACTGAATTTAAAAAACACAATATAAAAGTTTTTCAGAGGTTACATTTAAAAGATTTTCATTTTTTTTCCAAATAAGAAATATAATATGAAAATATAATATAAATATTTTCTTTCTTTAGTTAACAATTCATGATAATTTTTAATTTGAATAAAACAAAATTTATATTCTTTAATTAGATTATAAAAAAACAAAATATTAAAATAATAATCATAAATTATGGTTTTGATTTTTTTTTTTAAAATAGTTATAATCTTAAAGTATTTTTTAAATTTATTTAGTGAAAAAATTTGTAATCGTTCTAAAAAAAAATGAACATGTTTTTCTAATTTTTTATTGTAAAGGCAAAACCGAAGGAGTACAGAGGAAAACTGGAAATAGTAAAGAAAAATGGTTTTATAGGTGAACATACCCCACCCCTCCCTTTGCATTCCTTTACTTTCTGCTATGAAAAAAAAAAAAAAAAAACAGAGAATTTTCATTATTTTTGCAATTAACTTCCCTTCCATTTTTTCTCCTCTAAAAAACAAAAAGGCTAGGTTAGGCTTTATCAACATAAATTATTACATATTATACCTCTAATCAGATATCTTATCGGTTTATGATTCTTATAGAAAATGATTCTTATAGAAAATCGATATTTTTAAAAAATAAATCAACAATAAAAGGAAAGACATGTATATAGATAGTTATAGTTCTATCCGCGAATGCTTAATAAAGCTTTCTTACGCGCTTCAACAAACTCTATTAAAATAAAAAAATAGATAAAAAAAAATCTCCTGTTCGGTGCGAATCCTTTTTTTTTTTTCTTCCATATAATTGGTTTTTACTCAGGAGCTTCCAAAGAAATTAAATATGACCATGACAATTAGATTAAACAAAGGCTATGACATTTCAGAGGGAACTTATTGCTTTTGATCTGAATACAAATGTACATGTTTCTATCAAAAGTCATAAACGCAATTAAGGTGTTTCTACAACTGGAACACTCGTGTAAGTAGAAGAGTAGTTCTCTACCTCTGAATCATTCTTTCTGATCCTGGTCCAGGAAATCTTCCACGTCTGGAAAAGACTTATCCTACATGCAAATATTCATTTTACTAACAGTTAAGTGGCATTGAAATGCTTTGACAAAAAAACGAGATTAAAAAAATATAGAAGCAACAAACAAGGGTTATTAATCATCTTTGCTAGGGAAAGAAAGGTGGAAGGGGCAGATTTAACAAACATATTTCTTTCCCTAGTTGGAGGACATTTGGAAAAGGAATGCTGTAAATGTAGATTTCGGTTAAGTGGGGCGTTTTATGATCCTATCACCCAAAATACAAATGGTATGTACGATGTTAACAATTTCTGGGATTCTTAAAAATTCACAATAATTTTCTAAGAATGCACTTGTATATAAAACATTCAGTAAATGAAATATGAAATTGATATAAACACTGGGTAGTCAAACTATGGCCAACAACAGAGGAGAAACGTTAAAAAGAAACGGTGCAGAAGAAACAATAAAAACTAGGAAAAAACAGTATTCATCAATTTTAGATCTTTGCTTCACAACCCCTGCTGACCTCCTCAACCTTCCTTCTCTCTTCATGACTGATGACTTGAAGTCAAGAGTAGAATAAATATAACTTCAAGTTATTTAGATTTTGTTGATTTCTGTCTAACATTTTATTGGCTTGAAATGTTCTTTAATATGAAACGAGATTTAGAAAGAGACGTGCAGTTCAGTCCGCTAGAAAGTGGCACTGTCAGCATTTTCTGATCAAATTAGTGGCTCACCTGAAAAGTTTCCAAACTAGTATTACAAAAATTGCATTCTGCTTTCATATTTTCAAAGTTTGATATGAAATTGGGTTTTTGGCAAATCCCGATCCATCCTAAAGATCGTTACAAAACTGCATTCACAGTCCCATTTGGTTAGTATGAATGGAACATTATGCCATATGGTTTAAAAAATGCACCATCTGAGTTTCAAAGAATAATGAATGACATATTTAATGCATATGAAAACAAGTCGACAAGAAGAAAGACAGCAGGAAATTCACTCCCCAATAAAACAAAAACAATCATCCTGAGATAATCCAAAATGGTCCTCTCTTGACATAACATGTTCTAGTATCATTTGAAATATGGCATATTTATTCACTTGAAAAGTTTCCAAACTAGTATATGAAAACAAGTCGACAAGAAGAAAGACAGCAGGAAATTCACTCCCCAATAAAACAAAAACAATAATCCTGAAATAATCCAAAATGGTCCTCTCTTGACATAACATGTTCTAGTATCATTTGAAATATGGCATATTTATTCACTTGAAAAGTTTCCAAACTAGTATATGAAAACAAGTCGACAAGAAGAAAGACAGCAGGAAATTCACTCCCCAATAAAACAAAAACAATAATCCTGAAATAATCCAAAATGGTCCTCTCTTGACATAACATGTTCTAGTATCATTTGAAATATGGCATATTTATTCACTTGAAAAGTTTCCAAACTAGTATATGAAAACAAGTCGACAAGAAGAAAGACAGCAGG
>Ga0307513_10003890_pt1 | contig 20089 bp, 16 predicted proteins | sample 15_EM_MG_FD_202174 | JGI IMG/M metagenome (GOLD analysis project Ga0307513, IMG submission 202174) | Populus trichocarpa ectomycorrhiza microbial communities from riparian zone in the Pacific Northwest, United States - 15_EM | ecosystem: Host-associated > Plants > Roots > Unclassified | place...
TGGCCCCCCCCCCCCCCCCCTTTCATGGTGAAATATGGCAGCGACTGCGCTTAACGGGGGTGGCCGCATTACTGAACAATAGCTCGATGGATTCTGGGGGTTCGCTGGGAGGTAGGTCGTCAATGGATTCTGGTACTATTATTAGTAAGGGTACAAGCAACGGGGTTCAGGTTGCAATGGTGGATTTCTGTCTGGCGGAGGGATGTGTGGAGTGCGCGATGTCCGGGGATCTGTTTAAGTCTACGTTTGTGGCCTTGGGTAGACTTTGTATCATACATGTTGGTAAGCTTGACCGGTCTCGGTTCGAGGAGTTTAGTATCTTACGGTATCTCTTTGTGGTTTTGGGGAATGTGCTCTTCTCGCTGGGTAGGCGGGTACTTGGTGGATAAGTAGGCGGGTTTATTGATACGGGTATGGGGAGAAGTACTGTATCATAGTATCAGCAGCGGAGGAGAGGCTTTTGGTAAGCTTGGCACGCTCATCTAATGGTTTAGGTGGTGGGGGACGCACCAGCCGCCCGCCGCGGTGGCCACTCCGCCGGTGTTCTTAACGGCCTGGGGGACTGCCAAGAGCCCCGCACGGGACTGGGCCGCCTCTCGGGGCCGAACCACCTCCCAACCCAAGAAATGCCCAACCCCAAACTACTATGGCTCCTGAACATTTATTTCTACTTCCTCTTATTCCTCGATAAAAAACGAGCTGGGGACCCGGAAAATAGAAAAGACATTTTACATAATACCATATTAACTTTTGGGTTGAAAGCTTGGGCGGAAGGAAACCAAATGTTGCACCCCAGTTATGTGCTGTTAAAACTGCCAAGAGGCTCAGTTAAATGTTAAAAAGGCAAGGAAACTGATGTTAACTGCAATGGGATGAAATATTAACATGTATTATTCAGAAAAATGGATGTTGCCAGCTCCGGGTTAAGGTTTCCCTGCGGTACGTATGGGGCTGCAGGGATGCAAAGGGGCGGCCGGGGGAGATATGGGAGAGGGGGGGATGGGATGAATGATGCTTAGTGATTTAGCTCCGCCCACTTCTACTCCGAGATCCGGTTAAACAAGTGGAATGGATGACCGATGTAAGAATCTCAAAGTCTAATTTGTGGGTATGCCTTTTTCTCGGGAATGAGGGTTCGGGTTTTATCCGCTACTCGATTAATGACAAGTTTATGCGCATTCCATAATCCGGGGGAGCATTACCGGGCTAGTAGGCATATCCCCAACTCTATAGGGTGGCGAAGGACCCATAGATATAGTGTGCTCTCAAGTTAAATGGGTTTACCAGCGATGGATAGGTAAGTGGTGTGCTACCGCGAGGGGCACGTTTTAGTCGCATGGCATAAGGGACGGCGGGGGTAATTGTCGGTGATTTACCGAAGCTAGACGGGCACATTAAAGTGGTAACTGACAAGATAGGAAACGAAAACCAGGAGCCGAAAACAATAACTTGAGAAATTAGCCCAAGTATCCATTTCCTCCTTACCCGCTAATAAAGTACTGCCGTAGTAGTTCCACTGCCGGAGGGGCTGGCGAAGCGGCCGCTGTCTTGTCGCTCGAGATCTTTGCCGCCGATGTATCCTGGGGTGGCGATGAGGGTGCTCGGTGCTGAGAGAGGGGTGGTGGGTAGGGGAGCAAAGAGCATAAGCTGTAAGGAGCTTGGAGATCTCGTGGTAGGGGAGTTGTGCTGTGGTATCGGTGGACATATGTCTTTGTGGATGCTTAGTCAGCAAAGGCTAACTTTAAGCAAGGAAGTTCGAACCCCCACAGAGAAAAACCACTTAAGATACGGAGTCTAAATGTGTTCCCGTTCCTTTTTCTACTAAAATCATATTTCACGTCTAATTCTTCCTTTGTTTTCCGCCAATAGAATACTATTATCCGCCTTCCGCTAAATACTCGTTGGGCGCACTCAGATGTGTCCCAGTATTCCGTAATTACTGAGACTTATGTCTAATGACGGTATCTTCGTTGGGTAATGACCCCAGGCCTGGCAAACCACCCACTATCTTTTCGCAACGACCGCCGAGACACCGTTCGTGTCTTCGAGTGATATCGTATGCGGTTTCCTAATTGGTATAGTAATGGATTCTTCCAACCCACCGTGAGTTTGCCACGGGCGGGACTCGCGGGCCCATAGTCTATCATTATCTCCGCCTGTCGAGTGTAGGGAGTCCGTTCGCCTAAAAAAAAATAGGTGACTATGGCCAATGGTCAGTCCGGGCTAATATAACTAAGGCGGATGGACTGAACCGTTAGGAACAATAAACTTAGTAAGGAGGCAATAGCTGCTCAGTGTACAGGAATAGCATTACTGAAGAGTGCAAAATATGCCATGTCGTCAAGCGAGGTGATATTCTCGTCCGAAGTGAAGCCCTGAACCTCTTGGAAGCCTGGCCCGTCTAGGCCTTTTTCTTTTCTCTTTTCTTGGGGCACTCGTCGTTATAGAAAGAAAGACGGTAGAGCTGTTGCCGGGGTAGGTGGGGGCGGCTTGGAAACTGTTTCTGATTTCCAACATGTTTAACTGATATCTGCATAGCACCGCTGGGATGGAAGGGGGGTTGGTGGGTTTTGCGTATGCCCTGACCCGCGTGGCCGCAGCTGTAGCCATCCGGCGGGACCCCCGTGGTTATTGTTGTTAGCTGTGTTCGTGAAGGTGATTGTTCCTAAATAGTATAAAAGTATCTTTTATTACGCCTCGCTCCAGACTGTAGCACCCCGCCCCACTAGAGGCGGGACTACGAGCACTAATTCTTTCTGAGGACACGACTATCACGATAGCAGATTTTCTTCTTCCCATTCTTCCGGTTCTTATGCTATCCCCGACTTTTATCAACCCGTTGCTCATAATGTTTGACTGTAGACGCTCAATCATGAAATATGAAGGCATTCTGGACTGACACCCTGGATTGTGTGCACGCGAAAGCTCCATTTGCCTACCTTTTGCCTTTCTTAACTGCTAGTAGGCGGGGCTCGCTTAACAGATATGTTTTTTTTTCGTTCTGCCCTATTATACTGCACCATCCTATTACGGCCTTAGCGCACTTTGCTTGCATTGCAAGTGGTGGAACTCGAGTGAGATTCCGTGATCATAATAGGATTCTTTTATTCCAAGTCAGTTATCATAGGATGGTATTTGCAGGAACATAGAGTGGGTAATGAGAAAATTGGGAACCTAGAATGACTAGTGATACTACCGGACCCATGAAGGCCCTCCTACAAGGCGATATCTTTAATGGGAGCGATTCTTTGTTACTCACGAGGAGTAACTTTAAATTTTAACCTACCTTTTAGGGTCTTGGGACGGAGGACAATAAAGATGGGGGATGAGCCTTTTGTCAATTTATGCTGGGGAACGCTGTGTAAGTCTGAAGATGAGAATGAGTCAAAACAGAGAGCGCGAAGTGTTTACCGCCGAAGCTTGCTTAATTGCGAACATAGTCGGTGGTGAGGCCGGTCCAGTATCATCAATTGCTCATCTATCTCTGGCTTCCTTCCTACTCTCCTATACCCTTGTCTGCTTTTTTTCATCTCTTTGTTTTCTTACCCTCTTTCATCTCCGTGATTCGCCTTCACTTTCCTTCTCTGACAATACCGTGCCAACTGACCTGCTGTGTTTGAAGGTTTTGACAGCAATTTGATGTTGGCCCAATCTATCGGCTTGCAACTAAATGATCTCGCTCCTACAAGCTGGCAAGCGCAAATAATTAGCAGAGCTTTATCGTTAGAGTGGATGCTTACCCAACTGCAGAAATTTGGTTTGGTCGGCTGTGGAGGTCCTTCAATAACCGCGGCAAAACCCCGGGAGGCCGATTCACACCTAACCCCCAACTCTGTAGTGCTCTCTGGGCGGCGTGGAGCGGGGGGGGGGGAAGTCTATCTCCTGGACTGCTGAAACCGTGGAAAATGTTGTGCCCTCCCTATTGGTGTCTGAGACAGGGGTGACTAAGGCGCCATCCCAGTATCCTTCAGTGATAGTGTGAGTAGATATGTTTAAGTAACCAAATTTAGTTATGGTCTGAAGTTTGCATATCTGGGAATCTGTAGCAACTAAAAAGGTTGCTTATTAACTTATGTCTTAGAGACTGAGAGGGGTGGCACAACATTTTCCACGCTTTCAGCATCCCAAGAGATAGGGGAGTGGTGAATTTCCCCTCCTTTCTGAGATATAGTGCTCTCCATCTGCCTTGGTTCACCTCACTTATTTAGTCAGACATTAGTCCTGCTCCTGTTTGAACCTTAGGGGAAGTATGTTTTTTCATCGACTACTTAGAATCGAAGAGAGCAATGGGTTTAGGTACCCCCTTCTGTACTTATTGAGTTGGGACTCGCTCGGGCGCTATAGCTATACCTCGTTCCGATAGCTGTAGCTATAGGCCAACCCTTACCTATTGTCCCTTAGCAAAAGTAACCGAACATTTAACGCTGCAAAGTTCCACCACATAGCATCACAACCCAGCCCCCTCACCCCCTCACACATGATGCCTTTCACACAAGAAAAAAATCACAATAAGCAAATACATGACGCACAAAGTGCTAAATAATACTACATATTTATTTTATTTTTAAATATTTTTTAGTTGTTGTTTCGGAGTGATTTGTTGAGTTAGGTGTTGACAAAGAAGTGCGAGCAGTTGCATCGCAATGCTCGGTTACTTTTGCTAAGGGACAATACTTGGGCTTGTGCGCCATTGGTGTAATCGTAAATTATGATACCCTCATATTCAGAACATCTATATATTTTTTTCTAAAGGGGAATTTATTTTATTAGCATTCAAGCCATTTTGAACTTGTATTGCGCTATATTTTTAACCCCACATCCCGAATAGAGGCTCGGTTTCTGTCTATTTATCTTCCAAAAAAACTAACTAGATTTTAGATGCTCTCCAGGCAGTTGCTAAGCTATGTCTAAACACCCTGAAGGTTTTATAAGATATACTCCACAGCTGTCCAGGCAAAAAAAGTACAACTGTCACAGTATTTTCTCTATGGAAAGTGCCTAAGATATTGCTCTTTAATTTGGAAAAATTTCTTTACATTGTGCTTACAAAAAGCAGCCACCACTATGGTGGGTTAAATGTACGATCGTATGTGAGGTGCGAATGAGAATTACGGTGCAACGGGGGATTACTGCCCATGTTTGTATAGATCTCACTACCGGTAGCCCAGAGACTAAATACAGGTAGAAAGCGCACTCAATGCACAAAACAGGAAAAACCCCCAAACAACAGTCACGATGCCTAAAGTGGTCGTGATCCAAATTAGCTATTGTACCCTAGCTAATATCCGATGAGATTGCATCTATTTGAATCAAGCTCCCCCGGGCATAGTTGTAGAGGGAACCAGATACATGTCTGCGCTGCTGAACAACCCCGTGCTCATAGGGCAACAGAGGACTACAGACTTAGGAGATCCCTCCATGCCGGCAAATGCCGCAACCCCCACGTCGGCCCCTGATACCGCGACTCAAAGAGTTAACGAACTGCCAGCTGGAGTTAGGAAAGCGGAGAATGCGCCATTGGCCGCGGATACACCAACACATGTGGCTGAGGGGGAACAACAGGCAGAAACTCCTGCAACGGGCCGGCCTGTGGCTCTTCTGAGGGCTGATGAGTCATCTAAACAAGGTGCTATATCTGGGCCTGGCGGTGAAGGTAATGGCAACATATTTGTGAGCGATGCTCCTGAGGCTGAAGCGTTGCCCTGTGGGCCTATTTCATCCCATCAGGCCAATAGCCATTCGATCCCTAGTTCTGATAGGGGTCCGATTATCATCTCGCCCTCTGCGGCATTCCAACAGGTACGGACATATGCACCACATCAGGTGGTTGCTTGGCTTGATAGCCAGGGATACTTCATAGAATTTGGTACTGAGCCAGACGTGGCCATCCTCAAAGCGAGTTTTATATCTAAGCACATGTCTGGGTCAGCTCTCCTAGACTTTGGATATGAGTTAGAGTGGTTACTGCATTCCCTGCCTGCTGCTCCGTCTTCTAGGCTCATTGTAATTGTCAAGAATCTGTACCGTGCCGCAGGTATATTTCATCATCTTTTTTACTAATAATCCTCGGCTAACTGTGATCTAGGCATCGAGTTACCTAACAAGGCTCCAAATGTAGGGTTTTACCAACTCCAAATTCGGAATGGAGAAACTTGCTAATATTTACCAAGTCCCCACAGGGCCGATATCAGAGGTTCTCTAGCTTCGTACGCCGCCAGAGCTGGGTCGTCCCGGTAACAGCTTTCGTAGGTACCCTGAATGGTGCTGGAATTCGTTTGCGTGATTGGCCCCTGGAAGGATGTCCAGAAATACTCAGAGCGCTACTCAATGCACTCTACCACTTCAGCTACTTATGGGGGTTGAGTTTAATCTTGGGCTGGTGTGTGCGCTTCCTATTTCATCGCATTAAAGAAAAATATGGAAATGCGGACCGTCTTCCAGAGCGTGCACTTGAGGAGGGGAATTCTGGCCTTGTACAAAAATAATAGCGAGTCGTGAACCTAAACTAGTGTTCTGAACCGTCGAGTCGGTCTGTTTGGAGGTAGGACAGGACGGACCGCCGGTGGTAGTCCGTCTTTTTTTGAGTGTATGGACGGACTAGAGCAGATGGAGGTAGGACCGGGCGCCCAATAGGTTCGGTGGTGGCTTTCTGTCACAGCTCTTTGGCTGGTATGGTCAGAAATCAATTTATACGAGCATGATTTGATCTCGCTTATAGTTTATGATCAGGCAAATCATGTGCCATATGCGCAAACTAATAATCAAGGAAGAATACATCTTCGAGAAATAAAAAACCCAAAAGTGTTTTCCAAATTATAATTCAAAAACCACCACCATGAATCTGCAAGGCAGCAAAGATATCCTTGCTGCAGAGGGCACTGGCACTATCCGTGTCGGAAAGTTCTGATATTGGTTGTAGATATCCGGAACCGAGAGGATCAATTGAGTTTCCCGGTATAATAACTTTTCTGGAAAATCCCAGGCATTGAGCTGCCAGTCAAGTTCGGTTGCATCAGTTCCGTGACTTGGCTGCGACATCACCACCTTGACTCTATTTAAAGCAAAATATTTTTGGAAGCATTTAACAGAGACAATAAGGCTCGGAGCGGAATGAGTGGTTCAGTCTTATCTTAATATTTGGAGTACTTGATCTATTTAACCTTCTTGTCCTTCTCGAAGGCATATCATTTATTGTCCCAATTACGTGGCATCACCGTATATCACTCATAGTTTGTCTTCCTGCTTCAGCACTCGGCTGCCTTCAGCCATCCCCGGCCACCTCCCTCATTTTCTTGCTACATGTGCCTGGCCGTCATTCATAATGCATGCCCTCTATGGCCTCCCCGTAGTCCTTGCCTACACCCTAGAGTTCCTGCCCACACCCTACCGTCTTCTGATACCCCTATAGTCCCCTCCCAAATCCCGGTCACACTGCCATCCCCCCTGCTCTCCGCCTAAGCAGACGCTTTCCCGTTTGTCTCACTATACAAATAAATGTCTATATAGGGCCCGGAGGTCCCATCCTAGCCCCGCAGTCCCCCGAGTAATTTGACCTACACAGGACCGCGACTTGCGGTACAATCCCTTCCTGTCTTCTTGGCATTATCCATATCGTCCCTGTGGGGCCCCTGGACGGTTCGGAACACTGGAACAGGAAGAAAGAAGCCAACCATGAAAGGACAATAAGGGAGGAAAAACAAGTATTATAAAGGAAAGATTTTGATAGTTTGCCCTCCACTGATGCATACCTGTATCACGGCGGCCTCAGAGTGCTGCAATTTCCAACATTGTCGAAATCAAAAATCAAACTTGAATAGAATAGTATTCGTTAGTCCTGCCTTGCTTGCCTTTCCCCTCATCCGAACGTCAACCATAACAGACTATATATACAAACTTCCAAGTCTAGCGCAGCCATCAGGATATTATCTATTCCTATGTTTATAACAGCCCTCATTCTCAAACGCTCACTGTCATTTCTTGTCCTAGCGATATATTCCACGACTCCATCATACGGGGCACCATTCCTGCAATACCGGTGATTTCAAGTTCCAACTAGTGCAACACATTCTAGACAACAATAGTTAGTATGTAGGTGGGCGAGTGATTGTTTGTGAAACGATCGGAATGTTTAGCTGACTGGGGGGCTGCAGGGGCATTGATCACTTGATTAAGTGTCATTTCCTTAGTCAATGCGTGGATTGGTAAAGAGACCTGTTTATAGTTGACACCTACCGGTATTTAGGAATAACGAATATGTTGGGATCGGGGTCGCTGCCGTCACGATCACGGCTCACAAGAGATTGGGACCGGAGTTCCCCACTGTCCGGGGGGACTGCCAAGAGCGCCGGACGGGGCGGGACGGCTATCTGTAGTCCGTCTGGGGTGGACTAAGGGCAAGACCGCCCTCTTTGGGCAGGGCGGCGGGCCCTACAGGGTAGGACATGCTACTTCAGGGCAGGGGGGTGGATGGCGGGGGACTGGACGGGTTATTTCTCATGATGTGAAAAGAATCCGTTTGCAGGCGTATGATTTCAGCTTGGCTAGTACTGGAGGTCCAAGCGCTGGGACTATAGTCTCCTATAGTCCGTCCGGTCCTCACCTTCCCGGGCGGAGTCCGTCCTAGCCCCCCAAAAAGACGGACTATGAGCCGTAGTCCGTCCAGTCCTCCCACGAAGACCGACGGACTGGACGGTTGGGAACACTGGTTATCATGCTCTTTGCCCTTTTGATAGTAAGACCTGCCGATGTATTGCCTTTGCGCTCTGGGCTTTGGGAGTGAGCCACTCGTATGCATTATGCCTAATATGGTATATTGATCAGTGCGATAGATAAAGTTACATCTTTTGCCCCCACGGAATTTGCCACTAAAACCAGTATTTCAATGCCTTCATAGAGACTTCGATGAACAGGGTGACCCTCAGGAGCCAATCAATAAAACACAATGCTCCTTTATTCCCCCTGACCCATTGTTTCCTCCAATTCTGAACCTAAAGTCTGCCCAAACCCCCAGCCCTCTCTCCCGCGGAAGATTATTCTTAACACCTCTCAATCTATTGCGATTACTACCCCACTCTTGCATAATTTACCGTGCGACGCGGGGGGCTACACTAGGAAGCGTAAGGGTTATGAAATATTTATTTGGGCAATTTATCTCGCCATTTGTTACGGTGTGTCTTGAGATGGGGACTGGGTATAAACTACAAGATTTTGCAAAAATAAAATAAAACCCATTTTTAGTTCAAAGAATATCCTTACCGCATGGGGAAAAAAAAAGTTATGACTGCCTCATGGAGGAGAACACGAACTAGCGCCTGTAGTGTTCTCCAAAAAGGTGAGGCGCGCAGTCGGCACAATTGATTTTTGATGGTACGGCAAGGGGAGAGTTTGGTAGTTAGGGTGATGTGGGGAAGGCTTGACTGGTCCGTGCAGTATAGTGGCCGTCCTTTTTTATTATTATTATTCCTCACTTTCGTTTTCTAGAGTGTTGAGCACAAATGGTTTTCCCCCTACTGTAGATAGTTTTCAAAAATTCCAGCCATTTTGGATGAGGTACCATGTACACTACGAGCCATCGCCTCGAAGAGGATGTCCGCTTTTTTTCCACTGGGCTTGCTGCAAAGCCAGTGTCAGTAGAACGTTTGCTCATTTATTTATTTTTGTTTGGTGGGTCATAGTGGAGGGGCGAATAAGGAATATTTGTTAATATTATTCCAAGAGAACAACGGCAGCTCCTGAAAGGGATCGCAAATGTTACCCAGGCCCCACTGGCTGGTGTTACCAATTGCAAAAGACAAGCTACTGGCGCCTTCGCGCAAGCACGGGCAGTGTTCTCGACGGGGCAGTCCCGTCCGGTCTTTTTCGAAACTTGTCCGGCAACCCGGTTCAAAGGACTATCCCCGCCGTCCCCCGCGACAAATGTTTCACACCCGGCTGGGAAATGCTTTATCATTGCCCGGGAACACATCCCAATTAATAAGCAATCCCACACCTGGCCGGGGTTGATTACGTCATCCCATATTTCATGGCACCTCCGAAAGTCGAGCAATATGGAGACTGAAAGCTGGGTATGCTACTAGGTATGCCTGGCAGGCATGTTTTAGCACATGAAGTAAGAAGAGTTAAAACAGGAGGATCATAAGTAGATAAGATTTGTATATCAAGTGTTCTGTTTGATGTCCTTCCCTTGCCGTAACAGTTATATCATACCATGGAAAAATTCTACACCTGTTTATCTCTACCGGATGGTATCCGCTTTCTCTGGGTATTATTTGATGAATGCCTGAATCTGCTCGCGGAGGGTGTAGGGAAACGCAGTCGATAGGATTCATGCATAGTCCCTCATAGACACCCGCTGTCCCCGGCAGTCCCCCTATTCCATAGTGTTGAAGTCACCGGGAATCATTCATTTTTTTCCTGTTATTCTTGAGTTCTTTCATTTTATCATACGCATTGGTATTATATTTACTACTACCGTATTGTTTCCTGTTTTTGGTGTTTTGTTTTTTTCCTTTTCACTCGCTTTTCTCTGCCGCAACCCTGTTTAGATTTGACGAAAGTAGAGGTGGAGATGAAACTCATGGGTGCTGGGGTTGTAGCATCACAATTGTTCATTGTGTGAAAGAATTTCTCTACAGCAGGTTCTCGCGCACGGGAAGATATCAATTATCATGGCGATGGATTTCGTGCTTCATTGTTATTCTCACGGTGTATGATATTTCCAATCTATTTTCCACTTCGGGCGATCATATGATATTGGGAGGGGCTCTGACTTTATTCAATAAGTGTCCATTCCCACGAGCGGTTAGAATAGAATAACACACTTCTTTTATTGTCTTTTACACAAGTCCCTACTTCTGTTTGGCACACGAAATTATTGAATGACGCAAAAAACTTTAGCCGGCAGTCCCCCGCCGTCCCCCGCCGTCCCCTACGCTAATTTGTCTTACATTGCAGGGCCCGCCGTCCTCAGCAATGACGGCCGTCCTGAGGTTTCCCGGACGAGAACGGACCGCGTTTTGTCGCCCCGTCCCGTCCCGGGCTCTTGGCAGTCGCCCCGTGGGGCCCTACGGGGGCCCAGGACCTTTGAGAACACGAGCCAGATACGAATCCGCAGAATATACAGACTTCTCCTCCTTGACTTCTTTGTCCTTCTTCATCTGCCTAGACGGTTCCACCTCCATCCAGGTCTCGTAGCAGCAAATTGCTCTATCGGGTACTGTATTTTATTTTGACCAATTGTCAACTTTATATCCTTTTTAATATCCGTATCTGATATCTCACAAATCCATTCCCCCTCATTCTAATTCAATCAGGGCTATGAGTACCATATGGCTGATTTAACTCGGTAGTTATGTAAAACACTAGTCTAGTTCATATTAGAATCCCGCTGTGCTGCTATTATCCTCCACTCGAACCGGCTAGCACCAACTGTTTCTTGTGTTTCATTCCCTGTATTTGCCTGCCCTCACCGGCCGTCACTCACAGTCCCCCGCCGTGGACTGTGATTCCTGCAACACAGCCCCTGTATTCATGCATCCCACACATTATTATCTCAGGTTACCGGGCCCGTCGTCCTTTGTAAGAATGGCCGTCTTTAGATTTTGCAGAGGACGGGAAACCCCTTGCGGTCCAGTCCGGTTCAGGGCTCTTGGCAGTCGGTCCTCCGGGCCCTACCGGGCCCCTGGACCGTTGGGAACACTGGAGATACCTTTTCTATTCGATTGTTGACTAAATTTCCATCTGCTCTTGTATGTGTATATAAGAATGTCTATTTCCCCATAAGCGCGAAGATTGAATTACTATCCAGATATCCTCCACTGGGATGAGACCTTCTAGCCCCATAATGTCAACATAGGATTATGAGTCTTGGTGTGTTTCAACTTTGACCCGGGATAAACAGAGATATATATTTTACGTATTAGTGTCAAGGTTGAAACAAGCTATCACTCATAACCGGAAGCATGCAGGTGACCCATTTGGGGGGCCGGGCATCCATTTTGGAGAGCCGCTATCCAACTGCCTGGCCCGGTGGTATCTGAAAAGGCTTCAACCAGTCTGATGGTACCTAAGGCTAGGTGGACTCCCGGCTTAGGATCACCATCGCGCACAGGAACAATTGTTTAAAGCTAGCATAAATTTTTAGGCTTAATGTACTGGACCGGGAAGTGGATCAGAGGCAGAGGTGAGTCAGTTTGTATGTGAATTTTGCACAAATCCTCACTACGAGAAGTGCCAAAAAATAAATCCTCCGAATTTAGCTCAATAGTAAGCAAATCCAAAATGGTGTACTATTAGAGATATAATCTATCCTTGTGAATCTCACTCATCTTTTTAGTGTTGTGAGTCAATTGTTATTTCCATATTCCGATTTTTTTGGTGCATTTTTACTGATCCACTTCTCCGTCCGGTCCACTTCCCAGTGCAATACGTTACACTACCGAAACTGCATTGTAGCCTGAGGGCGTTCCTCCTCTGGTTATGCCATTGGCCAATCATACATAGTTGGGAATGATGGAGGTCTAGTCGTGCGCAGGGACAACGGCCACCGTACTCGTACAAGCACCGCTGTGAGGCTGCGGTGAGGCGAGCGTCGTGGGGGGAGACCCAGCACGCGGGTGATAGCAAAACTAAAGTGTATTCTCTATCGATGTGTAGAATGATGATTCGCTGTGCTATTGTAGGTGATGTTGATGCTATGATCATGATGCTATGGAGAGAAAGAGAACGCAGCTAGGACTAGATACAGTTTGTGGTGGCCACTCGCACAGTGGGCTCTCCACCATACAAACACTAGTCACCCTCAACATGGTGGTAGTCCCACTCGTCTGCTAACTAGATGCCCTAACATGATATCCCACGATGGGCTTACTCCATCAAGGCAGACGTGCCACACGATCGACACGGCTGGGCTACCGGACATGTCAGTTTCTGGTACATTTCGACAAAGCACTCTGCAGAGTAAACCACCCCAGACACAGAGGAACTGAGTAAGCAAAAACCTGAGATGAACATAACAACAAGCAGAAAAAATAAATCCCAAGGATTCCTGTCAGTATCTTTATCGAGGCCAAAGAGGATAGACATGTTCTTCAGGATTTTGAACGATGTCCAGATAGAGCCAACCACAATCAGAAGAACTAACAGGGTAAAATATATAACCAGAGTAACCTTGTGGAAGTCTGTTAGGAGAGGTTCTTTTGGCTGCTGCGTCTCAACTGAGCGGTCCCGGGCCGTTCCGGTCTTCTTTGTTGCCACTCCGGGGTGGTTCTGATCTTGGGCTATTTTGTATGTTAGTATCACAAATACTCGGCGATTCGAGAGGAGAAAATACCCGAGCGTTCACCTTTATCCTTAGTCGCGCTCGAGACCAATTGCTCATGCCCATTGGTGCTGCCCAGACCGGGAGCTGAAGCTTTCTCTCCAGCCTCCTTTTCATGTTCGGTGGATTCCAAGGTGAATGTCCGACGCAAGTGTGATTTGATGATTTGGGAGGCGCGAGAAGATAAGATAACATGTCCGATTACCTCGAATGGTTCTCCCGATTGTAGGAATAACTGGGCAGGGGCATCCGGGGAATGACTGGAGTCGGAGACATGGCTGGGACTCGAGGGTGTGTAATCGGGTAGATTCTTCGTATTAGGCTCCGCGGGTAGTTCGGTGACCATTTTGCCGATAATCGTGTATTGTACGTTGGGTGATGGGGAACAGATTGTGTGAAAGAGAAGTTCAAGAAATGGAGGTAAGTGAGAGAAGTTATATATCTTGAAAGGGACAGCGTGGAATTTTATCTCTGCTATCCTGACACCGTAGAATCTGGCCTAATAGAGACGGTTGCCAATGTGGGTGACTCGCAAGACTATACCACCTTCGGGGAAGAGCTGGATCACCTAGGTATCACAGGCCGGTTCTCTGGTCAATTAGCAGGAGAAATAAGGTTTGATTGTCTGTTCGCTTTGATGTTTTTTCCGCTTTTTCTTCCACATATAGTATAGCCCAACACCAATTTTACTCACCTCCCCACGTGGAAACGGTCTCTATTGGGCCAGATTCTAAGCTGTGAAATCGGGGGAAATCCAGGGAATTTGTCTGGGACAGTCCTTCCAGACTACAGTTTTGGTTTTCGTATGATGAATTTAGAATTCAGGGAATTTTATTTGGACCAACATGGGATCTGGTAAAACCAAATCGGGGTCAAATCCAGGTCAATGGCATCCAACCGTACCCGTTCTTAGCCAAGAATTTCTTTCCCCATTTGTCGTAAGAAACTTGTTAGTCTTCTTTCTGCCGAAGCTGTATAGTGTGTAGGGTGGGCATCGTGAACTGAGTTTGATAGGATTGAACTTTCTTGCATGTCTATGCAAGCTTGATATTTCGGATACTAGCCTGCACACTAGCGATGCGCTATGTACACACTCTACCTCTTCGGCAGAAAAATCTGTGCAAGCCTTCCTAGGACAAATGGGGAAGGCAATTCTTGGCTGCGAAGCATAAGTAATTTTGGTGGAGCGTACAGATATTAGGAATGCAAAGCTGTCCACTTTGTGTTCTTTCCTAGTTTGGGATACTTTGTCGACCGGTTATGAGGCATTCTGGCCTAATAGAAGATGAGCTTTCTATAGATAAGGGTGGAAGTTCATACGAATTCAAAATCTCATGTTAGCCTGTTCGGCTAGTGAAATTGTGTGACTGCACAGAGCTCACAGAGGGGTATCCGGTTTAGCGTGATCCGGAACAACAAGGGGCAGCTGTAATAATCCACTTGTACCAGTTGTGAGATCTGCCACACTTGACAGCCAGACAGCTCCATGACTAAGCAAATTATGTTCGGATGAACAACCTACAATCTCTAACATTTCCAACAATACGACGTTACCTTACCAGATTTCCCACCACCCCTAGCGAACTCGGTGAACCTGACACTGTTAGACTGCTCTATGTTTCGGTCATGCGAGGTCGTGTTTTGTGCGGCGGGTGGGGCAGGCCCGCAGAAGGGAGTAGTTCTTCACCCATAGTTAGTCAGCGCACCGCCCACAACAAGCAGGGTGGCTCCCCCGAAATTACCCAGATAGTATTCCACCTCACATCAGGGAGGAAACCCTTAGGTATCCTACGACCCTCATTTCCCCACCACCGTCTCAACCCAGCAGATTATTTTGTAGTCACTAGCCCGCTAAAACAGGCACCTCTGTTTCCGCTTTTACTATCTCTTCTGGGGATATTCGTTCCTGTCACATCTGAATTCATTGCGTCTAAATTTGATAGTTTTCAGTGCATACAGCGACCATCGGTGACGTCTGAGCGCCGTATTCCCTTCACTATTCATTGACCCCATTCCTCTCCCCCTTACTATCGAGCAAACACAATGGTTGGAACCGGGGCCTACTGACTGCCTATGTCACCCGCCTATGCCCATGCCTATCTCCAGGACTAACTTGCTTCTGCTTCTTTGTTTTCTCTCTTCCCTCTTCTCTTCAACCGCTTACTCCCTTTTTTTTATAAGCAAATCCAAATACTTACTCGCTTTGGCCCTCGCTCTCCGCACTCTCCGTCCTCATACTGACCACAACCTATCCTACCAAGACAGATCGCCGCAGTTTCGGGTATGCCTTCTTGCACCCCTGAGGCTGAGTAATGCTGAAGATACCACCCGAAGCCAGTGTTCCCAACGGGCCAGGCTGGCCAGGCCTCGGTAAAGCCGGGCCCGGCCTGTCCAAATTCTCTCGGATCTAGCCTGGCCCGAGCCTGCAGGCCTGGTTAAGCCTGAGCCTGGCCTGGCCGGGCCCGCCTATAGGTCATATAGGCTTTTTCCCGGCAGCCTGATAGGCCGGCCTATACGGCTTCGGCCGACCCACTCATAGCGAGCGGCTGCTCTGTGTCAACAGCAAAATTCACAGTAAATGTTTCCCAATTACGGAATATGATTAAAAAATAAAGTAACGGTGTCGCTTATTAGCAAAAAAAACACAAATAAATACAACTGTGTGCAGTAGGACGGTGACTATTTCGAAGGCATTAATAAGAAAGGTTGACTGTGAATGGTTTACAAAATAACATTCAAAATACAACAGTTGCACATTATTCGCTTGGGGATTTACAGTAGTTCCTGCAAAATAAGGGGGAATGATAGTATGATAGGGTTGTGCTTGTGGCCCTGGAGGTAAATTTCTAAGGCTTTATTGTGTTGGTTGAGTATCACTCGTTTTGTGATTAATTAAGAAGTATCATAATAGCCGAAGGTAAAGGAGGAAACAAATCAAAGGCGATAAACTCGAAAGAGAGGAAGGGGGGTGGGGGGTTGAATACCCGTAACGCAATCTGTTCTCAACGCTAATCTCCGGGCCTATAGGCGCCTATCAGGCCTGATAGGCTTTCGTAGGCCGATCGAATTCGGCCTATATGGGCCTAGGCTGTCTTCAGGAGCGGCCTGCCTTAGCCCGGCCTACGGCCTATAGGCCGGCCTACAATCAGCCTGGCCCATTGGGAACACTGCCCGAAGCTCCATGTGTTACCAACAGATCTTTAACGAAGAGAGGATTCTTCACCAGCACCCGAGAGGGTCACTCAAAGCCCCCACCTGCTGACTTATTGGGGTTGTCGCATGACCTTTTTCCTAGATGCACGAGCATACCGCCAAACACATCTATTTCAATTCAACCCTAGTTGCAACATCTAGGAGTCACTTGACTCAACTGAAAGCACTGCCTGAGGACCTACCACTTCTTAATCAAATGTTAAACTTGTTTGGAACATGGAAGATATTACCACCAGTAATGCTTTGGTTCCTGGAAGGGGTAATGGTAATCCCAGTCAGATCCCACCAAGGGACGAGAATCTGCCCGGGGATGATTACCCCTCCCGCGTGGCAGAGGCAAACACATCCTCTGTGTTTCCCGATAACCCTAGTGTGTACTAGGCACTAGAGTAGCTGCAGAAAATATATCCACACGGGAAAATCTGAGAGACCATCACAGGCCCAGGAGGGTGTGACCCAAAGATTCTCCGGACACGACATCCCGCCCCGCGGAACCAGTACCCCCAGCGACACCCACCAAAAGACAGCTTTCAAACTTGGATTAGCGGCGACAACAATGAAACGCCGACTGCGAAACGAAACGCTATGGGTTCTTACAACGAAAGCAGGATCGAAAGCTCAGGAGCAGGGAAGTTCGATCTTTCTTCAACGACATACATTCTCTAACTAACTAACGCTAAATGCAGGAGTATATATTAACCACACCAATGTTCTCGGATCCTCCCCTTCCCCTTTCACACCCGCATGCTGCCAAAGGAGAGGCAGACTCCCACAGTTCATACCCTGTGGGTATATAATTTTGATGCGTCCGATTCTTTCACGCTTCCCTTACTACTTTCCTAGCGGATACATCGATCCAAAACTCAAGCGCATTCCTTTGTCCAATGCCCTCCCGAAAGCCAATGCATAGGCTTCGTTCCGGGGCCCCGTTTCCGAGGAGCGGGGACAAAATAACCTAGGTTATTCTGATTAACGGGCCGAAAAGATCATCCAAATCGGACCAGAACTGACAGAGATAGAGCTCTTTGAAGTTAGAAAACTGCAAAGAACCCTATCTCACTCAGTTTTGGTCCGATTTGGACGATTCTTCTTTTAATCTGCAGTTAATAACCTGCTCTTGGCGCCCCGTTTGTCAGAAACGGGGCCCCGTAACGAACGCTACCAGTGCATTGGCCAAGCTAAAGCCCGTTCACAAAAAAACTATCCAAACCACAAAGCGACTATCGTGGGAGAAAGTCGAGATGCATCTCGCGATTCACACGACATCCGGTCTGGTAACCCCCCTCCCTCCCAGGCGGCGGAGTCAGGCATATAGGGTTTGCTTAGATTACTAGCAAGCCATATTCCAGGTGTGATATTTGCTCAATCTTACTCTCACCTGAACAGGCAAGGCATCACTGATAAGGGTTTCCTAGATAAGATCGATAACAAGTTAATCTATTTGACAGCCACGATATTATGTTATTCACTGGGATGTTGGCTGACTGGCATCGGCATCGATAATCGGGTTTCACAAGGGTCACTTCAAGGTTAAGAAAAACAATGTGCACAGCCAGGTTTCAAAAGTGTCCGGATAGTCCGGACGGCCCGGGCATCCGCCTACATTGGAAACCCGCATGAACTCCAGTTGGGTGAAAGGTTAGCTAACAAATAGACAGCCCTGCTGGAACGTCAGTCACCAGCATTTTGCAAAAAGGGAAGACTATGGCAATGATTGACAATCCTGCTGATAAGGACAACATTAGAGGCCAGAATCTTGAAAGAACGGGAAAGAGGCGCCAGAGGAGGATGGAAGATGACAATCATGAGCACGTTTTGAGGAGTGAGTGATAGCGAGATGGATGAATTGGAGGTCGGTGGCTACCTCGTGGATACAGAAGCAGAACATGGTTCGCACAAGCCACAGCAAGAACCAGGGACGAATCTGCTAGCACTGCTTGGTGCAGGGCAATTCTAAGAGATTCGGAAGGCGGAATTAAATGCTAAAGAAACAGATCTAGAGGATAGTGGGAATGATTTAATCACCACCGCTGAACATGTATATATATGTAATGAAATTAAATTAAATGTGGTATGCTCAAAGGGTCAGAAATGGTCAAAGAATAGTAGGGTGCAGGCCAGTGGGCAGGAACGGCATGAGAATGAATTGCACGGATAGTTATAATCTGCACAAGTATAAGTAAGGCATCTAGCGCGCAATTGTAGGTTCAGAAGGAAGGGGAAAGTGTCCGGCAGATACTTACAAACTGCACAGGCTTGGGTACGTCTTCTATCAGGCAGTGGTAGGTTGACATGAACGGGAAAGAGTCTGGGGGGCTGTTAGAAGCTGGGGAAGCCAGTCGGAGCAGCCGAGTGGACGTTAAGAACCAGTGGGGGCAGCGAGAGGAATGGAGCAGCGGAGTTAGGATGTGGAGAGCTGAGGAGAGAGTAGCGTGAAAGGTAAGAGTGGGGGGACGTCCACGGGATGTTGGAGGAGGCGGGATGGGACAAGGAGGTTGAGGATGAGAGGCTGAACCTGTTAGAAGAGATGAGGGTGGAGGGAAATAGGAAGGAAAGGTTACAGCAGAATATGAGCGATAACGGAGGGAATTCTGGAATAGGAGAGCAAAGGAGATGAAGTTAGTGGGGTTCTAAATGAGAAATGGATGCAGGAAGAGGCCGGTGACGGAGTTAAAGGAGAAAGGGTATCATGGGAAGAAAGCCTGCGAGTAGATGTATCAGGGGGATGCCAGGAGGCAATGTCTAGCAGCCACATAACGTCTGCAAGGTGTCCGCAACAGGGGAGCATGGGAATGGGGACTTTGGAATGGAAGGGATGAAGAGGGTGTGCACTAGGCGTAGAGTATCTGGCGGGTGACTGGGCCAGGATGAGGATGCAAAAGGGTTGGGTCCCATGGGTCATCAGCAAAAATAATACCCTGCGTTCTGTGCGTCCTGTGCGTCTGACGCACCGGACGCCGGAAAGAAAATCGCGAATCAGGACGCAACGTCGGATCGACGTTGCGTCCTGACTTTGCGTTACTTGGGGCCGTCCGTCCAGACGCAATCAGGACACGGACCCCTACGTCGTGTGCGTCCTGACTGCATCTGGTGCTGCGCTACGCCGTCCTGGCGACGCGTGATCTAAGGGTCTCCCGCCCTGACGCCGCCTGATCTAAGGGTCTCCCGCGCTGACGCCGCCTGATCGAATACTTTCCTGCCCTGACGCCGCCTGATCGAATACTTTCCTGCCCTGACGCCGGTTCCTTCTCACTGAACGTCAGGGCTTTGTGCATCTTCCCACCTCTCGTCCCGATCTTTTCTGCTCTTGCCTCCCTCGTCCGGATCACACGATCCTGCTCTCTCTGTTTATGACGTCTCGCTACTTCTTCCTGATCTTACCCCCTATACATGCCGCGTCCTGACCCAATTGTGACTCTATCAGACGTCGCCTTGTGTTCTCGGATGCATCGTGAACTAAGTCTAATACTATTCTCTTATTCCTAATGCTCTGAATTCCTTGAGTTGGCTTGACGTCCTCATATTAACACTAAGCTCCTCCGAGTACCATTTCCCACA
>Ga0307513_10003891_pt1 | contig 20087 bp, 23 predicted proteins | sample 15_EM_MG_FD_202174 | JGI IMG/M metagenome (GOLD analysis project Ga0307513, IMG submission 202174) | Populus trichocarpa ectomycorrhiza microbial communities from riparian zone in the Pacific Northwest, United States - 15_EM | ecosystem: Host-associated > Plants > Roots > Unclassified | place...
GCTCAGCGCGACGCGCAGCGGGCACGCTTCGAGCGGGCGCAGATGCCACGGCCGGAGACACAGCGGCCCGAGGCGCAGCGCGCGGAATACGAACGGCCAGAGGCGCGGCGCGCGGAGAATGAGCGGACGGAGACGCGGCGCGCGGGGTATGAGCGGCCAGAGGCCCGGCGCGAGCAGCCCGAGTTGCAGCGCACGGACTACAACCGGCCCGAGGCGGAGCGCACGGAGGTCAAGCGGCCCGAAACCCGGCGGGCGGAGGAGGACCGGCCCGATCGGGATGTCCAGGACGAGACCGCTGGGCCGCACGCTTTCGGCTTTCCGGCCCAGGTGCCGGGCGACGGCGGGCCGCCGGCAGCCGACCAGGAGGCCGCTGCCACGACAGCTGAGCGCAGGGCGCCAGGGGTCGACGGCGCGGGGCGTGCAGCGGCCGCGACGGGTCTGGGGACGCCGGATGCTGGCACAAGCGCAGCTGAGAAGGTCACCGGCCAGGACGCCGGCAGCGAGACCACGCGGCTGACCGCGAGTGACACCGGGCTTGCCGCGACGGAGGGTTCGAACGACCCCGCCGCGGCTGCAGCCCAGGCAGCCGCCGCCGGAGCGGCGACGGGGCAGGGCATAGCGGGCGGGATCAGCGGACGGGCCGCCGCGCAGCCGATCTTGACGACTGGCGGTTCGACTTCTGGCGTGGCGGCAACTGCCGGCGCAACAGGTGCGGCTGCGGCCGGCTCGGCCGGCGCAGCCGGTGCGGCTGGGGCGGCAGCTGGGGCTGGTGCCGCTGGTGCCGCTGGTGCCGCTGGTGCGGCCGGTGGGGCTGGTGGGGCTGGTGCGGCTGGTGCGGCTGGTGCGGCTGGTGCGGCTGGTGCGGCTGGTGCGGCTGGTGCGGCTGGTGCGGCTGGTGCGGCTGGTGCCGCCGGTGGGGCCAGTGCGGCGGCTGGGGCCGGTGCGGCGGCTGGGGCTGGAGCGGCGCCTGGGGCTGGGGCTGGGGCCGGAGCGGCAGCTGGGGCTGGGTTGACGGCTGGGGCTGGCACGGCGGCTGCCAGTGGAGCAGCAGGTGGAGACGGATCTGCGGGAGCCGCAGGCGCTGGCAGTGCGGGCGCGACAGGCGGTGCGGGCACTGCGGGTGCCAGCAATGCAAGTGTGAGCGGCGCTGGCACGGCAGGCATCACCACCAACGCGGGTGCGGGCGCCACAGGTGCGGGCAAGGCAGGAGCGGACAGCAAAGGCGCGGGCAGCACAGGCCTTGGCGGCGCAGTTGCGGGCAACGTGAGCCCAGGCAACACAGGTGCAGGCACGGTTGGCGCGGGCAACAACGGCAGCGCGGGTGCGAGCAATGCAGGCGCAGGTCCCGCAAGCGCTGACGCGGGCGCCTCAGCCGCAGGCACGGCGGGCCCCGGCACTGCAGCAGGCGCAGCAGGACCGGGGTCGGCGGCAGCGGGCACACCCGGAGCTAGCACCACCGGAGCCGAAATAGGCACAGCGGGCCAAGGCAACGCGGGTGCAGGCGCCGAAGCCACTGCGAGTAACGCCGCAAACCAAACAGCAGCACCACAAACGACCACAAGCCTCGACTCCGGCGCAGGTCAGGCGACACCCGGCGGCGGCCTGGGCGGGACCGGCGCGGTAGCGGCCGAGCAGGCGGCGGGCGCTGCTCCGACCCCGGGCCAAGACCCGGCTGCCGCAGCCACCGACCCGAACCCCACCAGCACCGCGGACACCACCACAGGCGGCGGGGCGGAGCAGGGCGAGCCGGGGCAGGGCCATGGTGGGCGGGATGAGCAGTCCGGAGCCGGGGCGGCGGGGCTCGCACGGCTAGGTGCGCCCGGGGCGGAACCGGCTTTCAGCCCGACAGCTCCCGCGCCAGGCGTGGACTCTCCTGTCGGCGTACAAAATGTTGGTCTTGCTCCTGTTGCTTCTGCGGCCCCGGCCTCGAGCTCGGCCCCCGCGCCGAACCTCCCGGAGCCGCCGGCGACGCAGCTGGCCATGCGGATCGCGCCGCTGCGCCTCGACGCCGACGGCGTGCACCGGCTCACCGTGAACTTGCATCCCGCCGATCTCGGTCCGGTACAGGTCATCGCGGAAATCCGGAACGGGGAGATCAACGTGCAACTCTCCGGGTCGACTGACGCCGGTAACGACGCGCTGCGCGACGCCCTGGCCGATTTGAAACGCGACCTTGAGGACTCCGGCTTCGCGAATTGCACCCTGGATCTGCGCCAGGGCAGCGCGCAGCAGCAGGAGCAGGCGCGGCAGCAAGCCGGCCTCAACAATCCGGGCCGCGCCGGCACCGGGTCGGCGGCCGCGGATTCCGGGCCGGCGGCGGCCGAGCCCGCGCTCGCGCGTCCCGCCGGCACCGGGAACAACAGCCGTCTCGATATCGAGGCCTGATCGGCGGCGCACCCGAACCGCAACTAAGCGAATTCTCCGGTCGGCCGAAGTCGAGAACGTGGGCAGATAACTGCTCCACGACTCGAAGGGACCGTCATGACCTCGCCGATCGGTGGACACGTCAGTAAGGAATTCGACGTCAACAAGACGGCGACCTCCCTGTACACGAACAAGACCACGACCGACGTCGGCAAGAGCAAGGACATGGCCGACCAGGACACGTTCATGAAGCTGCTGGTGGCCCAGCTCAAGTATCAGGACCCCAGCAACCCGGCCGACTCGACCCAGTTTCTCGCGCAGACCGCGCAGTTCACCCAGGTCGAGAAGCTCGGGCAGATCGCCACCATGATGCAGGCGCAGCAGTTGATCGGCGCCAGCAACCTGGTCGGCCGCACGGTCATCTACCAGGACGCCAACGGTGCCACCCAGACCGGCGTGGTCACCTCGGCGAAGCTCAACGGGGACAGCGAACCGACTCTCAAGGTCGGGAACATGGATGTGCAGCTGTCGAAGGTCACGGAAGTCCAGCAAGCGGCGGCGGAGCCCAGCGCGAAGACGGAGCCCAGCGCGAAGAACGATTCCCCGCCGACAGCCTGACCCAGCCTCAGCGCCCCATTCCCGCTGTTCTCTACCGCAAAGGAAGTCACCACATGCTGCGTTCGTTGTTCTCCGGCATCAGCGGGCTGCGTGCCCACCAACAGATGATGGACGTCACCGGCAACAACATCGCGAACGTCAACACCACCGGTTACAAGTCCAGCCAAGTGGTGTTCCAGGACACGCTGTCGCAGATGGTCAACGCCGCGGGTGCCCCGCAGAACGGCCTCGGCGGCACGAACCCCGCCCAGGTAGGTCTCGGCGTGCGGACCGCGAGCAACAACGCGAACTTCGCCCAGGGCGCCGCGCAGACCACCGGCAAGGCCGCCGACATGATGATCCAGGGTGACGGCTTCTTCGTCGTGAAGAGCGGCGGCGAGGAGTTGTACACTCGCGCCGGCTCGTTCACCTTCGACGCCAACGGCACGCTGGTCACCCCCAACGGGCAGCAGGTGCAGGGTTGGACGGCCAACAGCACCGGCGTGGTGAACACCGCGGACTCGCCCGACAAGATCCAGCTGCCGATCGGCGTGACGCTCTCGCCGGCCGTGACCACGAATGTGACGCTCAGCGGCAACTTCTCCAACGAGTCCGCGGTCGGCGACACGCAGCAGATGGCGGTCAAGGTGTACGACGCGAACGGGGCCGCGAACCCGATGGCCGTGACGTTCACCAAGTCGGACGCCGACACCTGGTCGTTGACCCTGCCGGTTGGCGCCACCATGCCCGACGGCAGCGTCGTGCAGGCGGACGGTAGCTCTTTGATGGCGGACGGGGTCACTCCCGGGGTGCTGGCGGTGGGCGGCAACGTCGTTGATGTCGATTTCACCGGCGGCAAGGGTCCGGCCTCGGTCACTTTCGGCGGCGGCGCGGCCGCCGGCGGGTTCACCTTCGACACCCACGACCTGACCCAGTACAGCGGCCTCACCTCGGCACACGTCAGCAACTCGGATGGTTCCGCGTCCGGCGTGCTGGCCTCCTACACGGTGTCCAACACCGGCCAGATCGTCGGTGTCTTCAGCAACGGACTCAAGCAGACGCTGGGGCAGCTCGCGCTCTCGAACTTCAACAACGTCAACGGTCTCGAGAAGATCGGCGACTCGATGTTCCGCAGCACGGTCAACTCCGGCCTCGCCCAGGTCGGCCCGGCCGGCACCATGGGGCTCGGCCTGATCACCAGCGGCGCGCTGGAGATGTCGAACGTCGACCTGGCCCAGGAGTTCACCAACCTGGTGATCGCCCAGCGTGGCTTCCAGGCCAACAGCCGGATCATCACCACCTCCGACGAGATCCTCCAGGAACTCGTCAACCTGAAGCGCTAGACCGTCAGCCGGTAGAAGCCGGACGGGCGAAAGCCCGCCCGGCTTCTGCATATCCGGGGTCTGTCGCACCCGGATGGCGACGTAACCGCGCTCATCGGCAACCGTCGCCGGACCGAACAGAGTTATGAGGGGCCATGGACGGCCCTACCAGCCGAAATGACTGACCAAGGATGGACGTCGTGATCCTCGTAACCCGCCTCAACGGAGCCGTCTTCGCCCTCAACCCGGATCTGGTTGAGCGTGCGGACTGCACGCCCGACACGGTCATCACGCTCGTGGACGGCACCAAGTACGTGATCGCCGAATCCGTGCCCGAGTTCATCGACTCGGTGCGCCACTACCGCGCCTCGCTGATCGCCCAGGCGAGCCGCATCGAGGGTGAGCAGCCTTCGATCGCAATGTCCGACGACGAGACCGAGCAGGACGCGAAGATCGTCCCGCTGCATCGGAAGGACCGCTGATGGACATCTCCACCATTGTTGGTGTCGTCGTCGCGCTGGCGATCGTCTTCGCCGTCCAGATCCTGGAGGGCGGCAGCCCGGCCTCGATCATCCTCATCCCGTCGATGCTGCTGGTGTTCGGCGGCGCGTTCGCGGCCGGCATGGCCGGCGGCGTGCTGAAGGACGCGGCCGGCATCGGGAAACTCTTGCAGAAGGCGTTCCTGGCCAAGGTCACGCCGCCGAACAAGCTGGTCGACGACATCGTGAAGCTGGCCGAGCGGGCCCGCCGCGAGGGTCTGCTGGCCCTCGAGGACGCGGTCAAGACGGTCGAGCACCCGTTCCTCAAGCGCGGGCTGCAGCTGGCCATCGACGGCACCGACCCGGAGGAGCTGCACGACATCCTGCACGCCGAGGTCGGCGCGAAGAAGAAGGCCGACAAGGCCGGCATGAAGATCTTCGAGAACATGGGCGGTTACGCCCCGACCGTCGGCATCATCGGTACGGTCATGGGCCTGGTGCACGTGCTCGAGAACCTCGACAATCCGGAGACGCTCGGGCACTCCATCGCGGCCGCGTTCGTCGCGACGCTCTGGGGCGTGCTCAGCGCCAACCTGATCTGGCTGCCCGTCGCGGCCCGCCTGACCCGGCTCTCCGGCATCGAGGCCGAGGAGATGGAGCTGGTCATCGACGGCGTGCTCGCCATCCAGGCCGGCTCGAACCCGCGCCTCGTGGCCCAGAAGCTGCGCAGCCTGCTGCCCCCGGACGCCGCCAAGGCAGCCGAGGCCTCGGCCACGAAGAAGGCGGCGTAAGCGATGAGCTCGGGGGGCGGCGCCAAGCGCAAGAAGGGTGGGCACGAGGAGCACGAGGAGCATGTCAACCACGAGCGCTGGCTCGTGTCGTACGCGGACATGCTGACCCTCCTGTTCGTACTGTTCGTGGTGCTGTTCTCGATGAGCAGCGTGGACCAGAAGAAGTTCGCCCAGTTGGCGGCGGGCCTGTCCGCCGGCTTCGGCGCGCAGAGCGTGACCTTTCAGGGCCAGACGTCGAACCTCGACGGGTCGGGCGCCAGCACCCAGATCGTCCAGATCGACCCGGGTGCCAACCCGGGCGACGGTGGCACCGGCACCAACAACATGACCAAGTCGCAGAAGGCGGCCGTCGAGCGAGCGGTGCAGGCCATGTCGCGGGCCCAGGCGTCGAAGGACGCGCAGGCCGCGATGAAGGAAGCCGAGAACCTGAAGAAGATCGAGGAGAAGATCGCCGACGCCCTGCAGAAGGCGAAGCTGCTGGACCAGGTCAAGTTCACGATCGACGAGCGGGGGCTGGTGGTCACTGTGGTCACCAATCAGGTCGTCTTCGACGGCAACCGGGCGAACCTGCAGCCCGGCGGCGCGAAGATCCTCGACGCCATCGCGCCGACGCTAGCCAAGCTGAAGAACAAGATCGAGGTGGACGGCAACACCAACCAGCTCAAGGCCAAGACCACCTACTACCCCAGCGGCTGGGAGCTGTCCGCGGCCCGCGCCTCCACGGTGGTCCGGTACTTCACGGATCACGGCCTGGCGAAGGACCGGATGAGCGCGGTCGGGTTCTCCGACACCCGTCCGCTGATCCCGGCGAGCGACCCGAAGTCCGTCACCATGAACCGCCGGGTGGACGTGGTCGTCCTGACCATGCTGGCGGCCGACCAGGCCGCGCTGCTGCCGGCGGCCGCGGGCGACCTCAGCAAGCTGCACACCGGTCAGACCACGGCCGAGGCGAACGCCGCGGCCGGCGACACCGAAACCGCAACCACCGACGGCACGGACAGCTCTTCAACCAGCGAGAGCACGACCGATTCAAGCACCGACGCCACGCACGACTGAGACGACAAGGAGGGTTCCGATGAGCAAGGACGAGAAGGACAAGCCCGCTGAGGCACCGAAGAAGTCCAAGAAGATGCTGATCATCATCGTGGCCGCCGTGGTCTTGCTGGGCGGCGGCGGGGCCGGGGCGTTCTTCATGCTGAAGGGCGACAAGGCCGAGGCGAAGGCGACGCCGGTGAAGGGCATCGTGACGCCGATCGAGGAAGCGTTGACGATCAACCTGGCCGACGGGCACTACCTCAAGCTGAACTTCGCGCTGCAGGAGACCGAGGAGGCCGGCACCGAGGCGGTCGACACCAGCGAGGCGATCAACCTGGCCATCGACGAGTACACCGGCAAGGACATCGCCGAGCTCTCCACCGAGAAGGGCCGCGACGCCGCGAAGGAAGAGCTGCTTGCGAAGATCGAGAAGGCGTACGTCGAGGACGGCAAGCACCTGATCATGGACATCTACTACACCTCGTTCGTCACCCAGTAACACCGGGCAAGGGCGGGTCCGTCGGCTGGCGGGCCCGCCCTTCCGTGGGTGAAACGGATATAACCGGCCTACCGGCTCAGTGGTTCGCGAACTGAGCCGATGAGGACGACGTGACCACTGCGCGTTCCCCGGGCAAGATGGCGCGCCGCGCCGGCGGGCCCGCCAAGTACGACTTCCGCCGGCCGATCAAGTTGTCCCGCGAGCACGTCCGGACGTTGCAGATCGCCTTCGAGACGTACGCCCGGGGCTGCGGCACGCTGTTCACCACCCGGCTGCGGGTGGTCAGCGCGATGGCGCTCGCGTCGATCGAGCAGCTGAACTACGACGAGTACGTCGCCTCGTTGTCCAACCCGACGGTGATCGCCACGGTGTCGATCGACCCGCTGCCCGGCACCGTTCTGCTGGAGATGGCCACGTCGGTGGTGATGACCGCTATCGACCATCTGCTCGGCGGCCCGGGCGGTCCCCAGCCGGAGCGCCCGCTGACCGATGTCGAGATGCCCCTGCTGCGCGGCCTGCTGGAACGGATGCTCGGCGAGCTGCGGTACGGCTTCGAGAACCAGGTCGACATCACGCCCAAACTGCGCGAGATCGAATACAACGCCCAGTTCCTGCGCGCGCACCAGCCCGGCGACGCGGTGGTGGTCGCCTCGTTCGAGATGAAGATCGGCACCGAGGAGTGCGTGGCCAGCCTGTGCTTGCCGTTCAACACGATCCTGCCGGTGCTGGAACGGCAGGACCTGGTCGAGCTCTCGCCGGCCGAGCGAAGGATCCGGGACAACGCGTTTAAGAACTTGACGGCCGGGCTTTCGGCCGCGCCGATCGACGTAGCGGTCCGATTCCAGCCCATTCGGATGCGTACCGATGACATCGTGGATCTGCGCCCCGGTGACGTCGTGCCGCTGGGGCATCCGACCAGCCTGCCGCTCGAGGTGACCGTCAACGAGACCGTTTTCGCCCATGCGGTGCCCGGTAACCAGGGCGCCCGGCTGGCCTGTCTCGTGGTGCCGAGCCCGCCCGTGCCGGAAAACCGCATGCACCCCTCGGGGCCGCCCAAGGAGGAAGCTCGCAAATGACCGCGCCCACCATCACCGAGCCGCAACTCGCGCTCGTGCGGACCGCCGCCGCGGCAGCCCTGGCCGTCCTGCCGACGAGCCGTGAACTGGTCGTCGGCGCACCCGTGGCGGCGACCGCCGACGCGCTCAGCACCGGACAGGCGATCACCGCGAAGTTCAGCGGCGCCGCGACCGGGGAGGTCGTCGTCGTGGTCGGGCAGGATCTCGCCGACGCGGTCAAGAGCAGCCCGCTCGGCGAGCTCGACCTGACCGCCGCGGTCCGGCCGGCGCTGGAGGCCGCGGCCCGCACCTTCGGTCCGGTGGTGCTCGACCCCGGCCAGCTGATGGAGCCCGGCGTCGCGCTCAGCGCGATCGCGACCAAGGACGGGGCGGTGGCGGTGCCACTGCTGGACGGCGGCGAGGTCGGCGCGGTCATCGCGCTCGCGCTCAGCCCGTGGCCGACCGACGGTGGCGGAGGTGGTGGTGGTGTCGCCACCCGGGGCGCAGCCGCCCCGGCCCTGCGCGGCGGGCTGGACATGCTGCACAACGTGGAGATGGAGGTCTCCGCCGAGCTGGGCCGGACCCGGATGAGCGTACGGGAGCTGCTGACCCTGAATCCGGGCGCGATCGTCGAGCTGGACCGGGCCGCGGGCAGCCCCGCCGATCTGCTGGTCAACGGCCGGCTGATCGCCAAGGGCGAGGTGGTCGTGATCGACGAGAACTTCGGCATCCGGATCACCGAGATCGTCACCCCGGGCAGCGAACGGGAGTAGCCGGTGATCGAACTCGTCCTGCGGATCGGCTTCTCGCTGCTGATCGTGTTCGGGCTGATGTGGGGGCTGGCCAGGGTGGTCCGGCGCCCGCTCGGCGGCAAACGCGGGACGGGCGCCCTGGCCGTGCTGAGCCGGCAGCAGCTGAGCCGTGGCTCGGCGGTGGCGATCGTCCAGGTCCACGACCGGGCGCTCATCCTGGGCGTCACCGACCAGCAGGTCAGCCTGCTCGGCGAGGCGGCGCTGGAGGCCTTCGAGGCGCACGGCCATCACCACGAGCACCGTGATCACGTGACGGTGGAGACCGGCGACCTGCTGCTGCCGCCGGCCCACCCGGAAGGCCGGCTGGACGGCTCGCTGCTGTCGCCCAGGACCTGGGGCTCGACGCTCGACTTCCTGCGCGACCGGACGACGAGGCGCTGATGCGACGCATCCTGATCCTGATTTTCCTCGGCCTCGGCCTGGGGCTGGCGCTTTCCGCGGCCCCGGCACAGGCGGAGCCGCCGGCGCCGATGCCCGCCGCGGTGGTGCCGGTGCGGGCGCCGACTCCCCCGGTCGCGCCAACCGTCACGCCGAGTGGCGGCAACATCAACTTCAACATCAACGGCACCAACCCCGACGGCAGCAAGCCCGCCACGTCGCTGGTCATCGTGCTGGGCCTGACCCTGCTCTCGGTCGCCCCGGCCGTGCTGCTGCTGACCACCTCGTTCACCAAGGTGTTCATGGTGCTCGGGATCGCCCGCAACGCGCTCGGGCTGACCAGCATGCCGCCCAACCAGGTCATCGCCGGGCTGGCGCTGTTCATCAGCCTGTTCATCATGAGCCCGACGCTGTCGCAGGTGAACGAGCAGGGCGTGCAGCCCTATCTCAAGGGCGACAAGAGCCAGTCGGTGGCGTTCAAGGACGGCGTGCAACCGCTGCGCGAGTTCATGTACAAGACCACCCGGCCGGACGAGCTGGCCCTGATGATCAAGGTGTCGGGTCAGCCGCAGCCGGACAACAAGGATGACGTCGCGCTGACCACCCTGATCCCGGCGTTCGTCCTGTCCGAGCTGCGGGCGGCGTTCATCATCGGGTTCGTCATCTTCATCCCGTTCCTGATCATCGACATGGTGGTCTCGGCGTCGCTGATGTCGCTCGGCATGATGATGTTGCCGCCGGTGACCGTCGCGCTGCCCTTCAAGCTCCTGCTCTTCGTGCTGGTCAACGGTTGGGGGCTGATCATCACGGCGCTGGTGGCGAGCTACAAGTGAACGCCGACGCGCCGACCGCGCAGATGCTGGCGATCATGCTCGGCTCGATCCGGGCCGGCGCCTGGATGCTGATCTGCCCGCCGTTCAACTCGCGGCTCATCCCGGTGCAGGTCAAGGCGTTGCTCTCGGTCGGCCTGGCGCTGCCGGTCGCGCCGTTCCTGACCAGCACGCTGCCGTCGATCCAGACCTCGGCGATCCTGGCCTGCGCGGTCCTGCAGTTCTTCGTGGGCGCGGCGCTGGGATTTGTCACGTACCTGTTCTTCTCGGCCCTGCAGGCGGCCGGCGACCTGCTCGACGTGTTCGGCGGCTTCACCCTCGCGATGGCGTACGACCCGCTGTCGATGAACCAGAGCTCGATCTTCGGCCGGTTCTACAACCTGGTCGCCGTCACCCTGCTGTTCGCCAGCGACGGGCACCAGCTGGTGCTGCGCGGGTTCCTGCGCTCGTACCAGACGCTGCCGCTGGACGCGAGCTTCTCCATGGCGACCTTCAGCGACCTGCTGACCAAGGGCATCGGCGAGATGTTCCTGGCCGGGCTGCAGATCGCCGGTCCGCTGATCGCCGTGCTGTTCCTCACCGACGTCGCGTTCGGCCTGCTGAACCGGGTCGCGCCCGCGCTGAACGCGTTCCAGCTGGGGTTCCCGGCGAAGATCTTCCTGGTGCTGACCCTGTCCGGCACGGCGATCGCGGTGCTGCCGCGCGCGCTGGACGGCCTGATCGACAAGGCCGTCTCCGCCGTCGTGTACCTGAGCGGGGGGTGACATGTCCGGCGAGAAGACCGAACAACCGACCGCGCAAAAGCTCAAGAAGGCCAAGCAGGAGGGCCAGATCGGGCGCAGCCAGGACATCGGCGCCTGGTTCGGAATGCTCGCTGCCAGCATCATGCTGCCGCGCACGCTGGGCTCGACGATGGAGCACAGCCGCGAGCTGATGGCGAAGATCCCCGAGGTGATCGCCAACCCGGACCCGGCCCTCGCGCTGGGCATCCTCAAGGAGGGCCTGATCAGCGCGGCCTGGGCGGTGCTGCCGCTGTCGCTGACCATGATGGCGGTCGGCGTCGCCGCGGCCGGGGCCCAGGGCGGCATCCGGGTCGCCACGAAGCTCTTCATCCCCAAGTTCAGCCGGCTCAACCCGTTGCCCGGGATCAAAAAGATGCTCGGCCCGCAGTCGCTCTGGGAGGGCACCAAGGCGCTGGTCAAGACGGGCGTGCTCGGTGCCGTGTTGTACATGACGATGAAGAGCATCGTCCCGCTGCTGATGACGGCCGGCCGGCTGCAACTGGGCTCGCTGCTCGCCGTCATCAACCACTCGGTGATCACGCTGATCCGCGGCGCGTCGGTGGCCGGCATCGTGATGGCAGCGGCCGACTACTTCGTCGTACGCCGGCGTACCAACAAACAGCTCCGGATGACCAAGCAGGAGGTCAAACAGGAGAACAAGAACGCCGAGGGCGATCCGCACGTCAAGGGCCAGATCCGGGCGAAACAGATGGCCATGGCCCGGAACCGGCAGATGGCCGAGGTGCCGACCGCCGACGTCGTGCTGGTCAACCCGACCCACGTCGCGGTCGCGCTGCGCTACGAGCCGGAGAAGGGCGCGCCCCGGGTGATCGCCAAGGGCTCGGGCGCCATCGCGGCCCGGATCCGCGAGCTGGCCACCGAGAACCGGATCCCGATGGTGCAGGACGTGGCGCTGGCCCGGGCGCTGGAGAAGAGCGTCGAAGTGGGCGTGGAGATCCCCGCCGAGTTCTTCGGCGCGGTAGCCAAGGTGCTCGCGTTCGTGATGAGCCTGAAGGCCAAGGGCTCGGCTGCCGGCGTACACAGGAACCCGAACCCGACCCCAGCGGCCGCATAGAACAATCTGGGAGATTTCCTCACATCGCGACCAGTGTCGCGGGAGTATCAGTGAGGTGGGGAGGGTGCCGTGAAGAGTCTGAACGTCGGCAGGTTCGCCGTGCCCGTCGGGGTCATCGGCATCATCGTGATGATGGTCGTGCCGCTGCCGACGTTCCTGCTCGACTTGCTGATCGCACTCAACATCACCGGCGCCCTGCTGATCCTGCTGGTCAGCATGTTCGTCCAGCGCCCGCTCGATTTCTCCATCTTCCCGGCGCTGCTGCTGGTCGCCACCCTGTTCCGGCTTGCCCTCAACATCAGCGCGACCCGGCTGGTGCTGCGCGACGGCGACGCCGGCAAGGTGATCCACGCGTTCGGCAGCTTCGTCGTCGGCGGCAACCTGGTGATCGGCCTGGTGATCTTCCTGATCCTGATCATCGTGCAGATCATCGTGGTCACCAAGGGCGCCGAGCGGGTCGCCGAGGTCGGCGCCCGGTTCACCCTGGACGCGATGCCCGGCAAGCAGATGGCGATCGACGCTGACCTGAACGCGGGCCTGATCGACGAGGCGACGGCCAAGCAGCGCCGCGCCGACGTGGCTGCCGAGGCCGACTTCTACGGCGCCATGGACGGCGGCTCGAAGTTCGTCAAGGGCGACGCGATCGCCGCCATCATCATCACCGTCATCAACCTGGTCGGCGGCTTCGCGATCGGCATCCTGCAGCAGGGCCTGTCGCCGGCGGACGCGATGCAGCAGTACAGCCTGCTCAGCGTCGGCGACGGCCTGGTCTCGCAGATCCCCGCGCTGCTGCTCTCGGTGTCCACCGGCCTGATCACCACCCGCTCGGCCACCTCCGGCGACATGGGCAGCAGCGTCACCGCCCAGCTGAGCCAGAACAAGCTGGCGCTGCGGATCGCCGGCGGCGCCGCCCTCGCGCTCTGCGTCATCCCCGGCCTGCCGAAGATCCCGTTCCTGCTGGTCGGCGCGACCGTGCTGGTGATGGCGCAGCGGATCAAGGACCCGGACCCCGCGGCCGAGCTGGCCGCCGCGGCCGCCGAGGTGGACCGGCCCGCGCCGGACTCGCCCGACCAGCTGATGGGCGAGATGCGGGTGGACCCGCTGGAGCTGGCGCTCTCGCCCGACCTGGTCGACCTGGTCGACACGAACGGCGGCGACCTGCTCGACCGGGTCCGCGCGCTGCGCCGCAAGATGGCCCTCGAGCTGGGCATGGTCATGCCGCCGGTGCGTACGCGCGACGACCTGGACCTGCCGCTCTCCTCGTACGCGATCCGGATCTCCGGGGTCGACGCCGGCACCGGCCAGGCGCCCCCCGGAACGGTCCTGGCGATCGGCGACGGCCTGCAGGCGCTGCCCGGCCGGGCCGGCGTCGAGCCCGTCTTCGGCCTGGCCGGCAAGTGGGTGCCGGCCGAGCTGCACTACCAGGCCGAGCTCTCCGGCGCGACGGTCGTCGACCGGGCCTCGGTGATCATCACGCACCTGGCCGAGATCGTCCGCAGCAACGCCAGCCGCCTGCTCGGCCGCGAGGACGTGCGGTCGCTGACCGAGATGGTCAAGCGCACCCACCCGGTCGTGGTCGAGGAGCTGACCCCGTCGCTGCTCAGCCTCGGCCAGATCCAGCGCGTCCTGCAGGGCCTGCTCGACGAGGGCGTGCCGATCCGCGACCTGGTCCGGATCTTCGAGGCGCTGTCGCTGCGCGCCAAGGTCTCGGTCGAGCACGACGGGCTGATCGAGGCCGCCCGCACCGCGCTCGGCCCGGCCATCGCGGCCCAGTACGCGGCCGGCGGCCGGCTCGTGGTGATCACCCTCGACCCGATGCTCGAGCAGGGTCTGCTCGAGTCGTTGCGGCCGAGCGACACCGGCGCGTTCATGGCGATCGACGGGATGCGCGCCGAGGCCATGGTCACCGAGGCCGGCCAGCTCGTCGAGGCGGCCGAGCAGCAGGGCATCACGCCGGTGCTGGCCTGCTCCCCGCAGCTGCGGCTGCCGCTGATGCGCCTGCTGCGCGCGGGATCGCGCCGGATGCAGGTGCTGTCCTATTCCGAGATTTCTGGTTCCACTGCACAGATCGAGACCATGGGGGTGGTGAACGGTGCCTACGCGGGTGCTGCTTGAGGGTCCGGCCATCGAGCCGTTGCTGGCGCAGGTCCGGGAGGAATACGGCTCCGGGGTCCGGATCGTCTCGGCCGACAAGGTTCGCAGCGGAGGTTTCGGCGGCTTCTTCGCGAAGCAGCATTACGAACTCTCCGTGGAGGTCCCGGACAACATCAAGAACGACAGGAACGAGATGGCGTATCGCAAGCCGGCACCGGCCGGGGCGCTGACGGCGGCCCGCAGCCAGGAACCGCCGCCGCAGACCCTCGAGCAGCTGCTCGAACGGGCCGAGTCGAACGATCAGGTGCTGCCGGACCTGCCGGACCGGCGTACCGAGCCGCGCGACCTGCCGGCCGACGAACCGCTGGGCCGGGCCGCGGGCCGCGACGCCGGCATCGACGACACCGAGGCCGCCGTCGGCCGTCGGGAGTCGGCCGACGCGGGCGCCGCCTTCGCGGAGCTGATGGCGGGCCTGGACAACGCAGACGACCTGGCCGGCCCGATCCGCCACCAGCACCGGGCCAAGCCCAAGGCCGACGACCAGACGGTACGGCCGTTCCGGCCCGCGCAGGCGACCGGGCAGCCGGTCAACGGCGGCCCGACGGCGCCGAAAGCGCTGCCGCACGCGCCCAACCTTGCCGAGCTGATGGGCGGGCTCGGCCTGAGCGATGCCGAGGTCGCCGCGTTCGACCAGGCGCTGACCCGCACCGGGCCGCCGCGCAATCCGGCCGAGGCGTACGGCGTCTCGCCGATCGCGCCCACCTCGACACCGCCCGCCCTCCGCATGCCGACCGAGCTGCGCCCCGTCAACACCGATCCGGTGGTCATGAACCTCATCTCCGTCGGCATGCCCGAGTCGATGGCCGCCGAGATCACCGGCGGCGACACCTACGCCGGGGTGCTCAGCGCGCTGGCCCACCGGCCCGCCGCGCCGGCCATCCCCGAGGCGCCGGGCGAGATCCTGGTACTGGCCGGCGACCTGGCCCATCTCGTGCCGATCGGCAAGCAGCTGCTCCAGCAGATCGGCGTGGACCAGACGCACCTGCTGCTGGCGGGCCCGACCGCGGCCGGCACCGGGCTGCACTCGTCCAAGGTGATGCACACCCCGGAGCAGGCCGCGGCCCGCGCCGAAAAGCTGCAGAGCGCCGACGCCGCCTGGATCGTGATGCTGGACGCGCCGGTCGGCGGCACCGACCCGATCTGGGTCAACGACATCTGCGACGCGCTCGGCGCCACCGCGGTCTGGGCGGTCGTCGACGCCACCCGCAAGACGGCGGACACGGCCAAGCATTTGCGTACGCTCGGCGACGTCGAGGCCCTGGTGGTGCACAACGTCGAGCTGACCGCGGACCCGGCCACCGTGCTCGGCCTGGAGCTGCCGATCGTCTCGCTGGACGGCAAGCCGGCCACCCCGCACGCCTGGGCCGCGATGCTCTGCGCCCGGATCGCCGCCGACGTGGCCCCGATGGCCGCGCCGCCGCGCCGCACGCCCCGGCGGGCCGGCAGGTAGCCGATGATCCGCCCGTCCGTGCTGCTGTTCGCGTTGCTGATGAGCGCGCCGGCGCTGTACCGCTACGTGCTGGACGAGATCGACATCACCGAGGTGCTGCTCCGGTTTCTGATCGCGGTGCCGATCGCGGCGATCCTGCTCGCCGCGTTCCGGTTCGTCACGGCCGGCTATGGCGGGCGGGATGAGCCGGCCGCCCCGGCCACCCCGGTGACCCCGAAGCCGTTCGACGGCAACGACACCTGACCGACACGCCGACGCGCCTACCTCGCCGCCGACGGGTGCCGCAATAGCGTATTTAGAGTGGATTTGTCGCGCCCGATCGTCATCGTGGGATGTCCCCGCTCGGGCACCACGATGCTCCAGCTGATGCTGCACGCCCACCCGCGCATCGCGATCCCGCCGGAGACCCGGTTCGTGCTGGCCGCCTACGAGCGGCGGCGCGCGTTCGGCGACCTGGGCGACCCGGAGCGGCGGCGCGCCCTCGGCCGGTGGATCGTCGACCGGCCGGCGACCAAGTTCGCCGACCTCGGCCTGGACCCGGCCGCGACGGTCGAGCGGATCGCGGCCGAGGCGGGCACGCTGGGGTCCGCGCTGGGCACGGTTTTTCAGGCGTACGCCGCCCGGTTCGGCAAGCAGCGGTGGGGCGACAAGCGGCCGGCGTACCTGCAGAACCTGGACGTGATCCTGCGACTGTTCCCGAACGCGCAGATCGTCAACATCGTCCGCGACGGCCGGGACTGCGTGGCGTCGCTGAAGGAGATGTCCTGGCACCGGCAAGGGTTGCACGCCACGATCGCGGCCTGGGCGCGCGCGGTCGACGATGCCCGGCGCGCCGCCCGCCGGCTGCGCAACGACCAGTGGCACCAGTTGCGCTACGAGGATCTGGTGGCGGATCCGGCGAGCGAGCTGACCCGGCTGTGCGGGTACCTCGGCGAGGACTACGACCCCGCGATGGCGTACCCGGCCGAGGTGGCGCAGATGGCGGTTCCGGCGCACAAGAAGTGGCACCGGCGTACCCACAGCCCGGTCACCACGCAGCGGGTGCGCAGCTGGCAGACCCGGCTGACCGACGCCGAGATCGCGCTCTGCGAGGCGGCACTCGGCAGCCGGCTGGCCGCGTGCGGCTACGAGCTCTCGGGCGCGCCGCGGCCACGCCGGGCCGAACTGCTGCGCTATACGGTCACCGCCACCCCGCACCGGCTGGCCCCGGCGAAACGCGGCCTGACCCGCGCCGCGGTCCGGCTACGCCCCGAGCCCGAGGTAGCCCACCCATAGCTAATGCGCGAGGGCTAGCGAGAACTTTCCCTTGCCGTAGCGGGCCACCTCGACGGTCAGGTCGAGTCGACGGCCGAGCGCCATCAGGTAGGGCACGGCGTCGTTGGGAATCGGCATTCCCGGATAGACCACCTGGTAGAGCTTCACGTGCGGCGCCCCCTCGACGTTGAGCAGGCTGGTCAGCACGTTGCAGAGCTCGAAGACGTTCTCCGCCAGGGCCGGGGTCAGCTTCTTCTCGTCGATGCTGTCCTCGGCCGCGCCCGCCGGGAGCAGCCCCAGTGCGGCTCCGGCGTTGGCGGCGAGGGTGAGCTGCATGCCGAGGATGGCGTACAGCTGGTTGGCGGTGTTGGTGAACAGGGCGAGCACGGCGGTCGGCACGTCCGCCTGCTCCAGGGGTGTGCCGGGACTGACGGTGACCTCGCGACCGAGAAGGTCTTCGAACAGGTTGCGGACGGCAAGCGAGGCGGGGATAACCGAGGTGTCAGACATATCTATATCATCCCAAAATAGGAGAGAAAACCTCGTCGAATCGTTCGGCCGTGAAGGGCTTGACGATGAAGAAAGCGGCGCCGGCGGCCTCCGCGGCCTGCTGCATCTCGGGGGTGCACTCCGAGGTGACGAAGCCGAACTTCACGTCGTTGCCCGCGGCGCGCAGCTTGCGCAGCACCTCGACCCCCGTCATCTCGGGCATGTTCCAGTCCGAGATGACCAGGTCGGGCTTTTCGCCCACGGTCTTGTCCAGGGTCTCCTGGCCGTCGGCGGCCTCGACGAGGTCGTGGTCGCCGAAGCCGGCCTGGCGCAGCGTCCGAGTGACGATCTGCCGCATGACGCGGCTGTCGTCCGCGATCAAGATCTTCATGCGGTCTCCTCCTTGTTCATGTCGTTGCGGCTCTGCCACATCGAGACCGACACCGGCTCGCCCTCCCACAGCCCATAGAGTCCGGTGATCCGCTCCGCGCTGGGGTATTTGGTCGCCGAATCGGGCGCCAGCACCACCTGCGGCAGCGAGAGCAGGGCGCCCGCCGGCAGCATGGCCTTGACGTTGCCGCCGACGATGTTGGCCAACTCGCCGAGCACGTCGGTGACGTCCTCGTCGCTGACCTCTTCGACCCCCATCGCCAGGAACGCCGCTGCGGCCTTCTTGGCGGCGGCGGTGGACGACGCGTACACGACGTGTCCCGTCCAGGAGCCGGTGATGGACACCGACGAGTGCACCTCCGACGATTGCTCCTCGTCGCCGGTCGGAATCAGCGGGTTGATGCCCTCGGGATCGAGGTACGACACCCAGACCTGCTCCACCATCTCGAAGAGGTCGTTTGCGTTCACAACGACTTCGACGCTCATGAGTTCGCTCCGGTCGGCACGAGGCCCAGCAGGGCCAGCTTTTCGATCATTGAGCCCTCCGTGAAGGGCTTGATCACGTATTCGTGGGCGCCCGCGGCGAGCGCTCGGACGATCTGGTTCTGTTCGCTCTCGGTAGTCACCATGACCAGCGTCATTTCGCGCAGACGCGGGTCGGCCCGGACCTTCGTGACGAACTCGAGCCCATTCATGTTGGGCATGTTCCAGTCGATGAGCGCCAGTTCGGGCACCTCGGTCATCGTGGCGAGCAGGTCGATGGCCTCCTGGCCGTCACCCGCCTCGGTCACCTCGAAGTTCAATTTGGCGACGATGCGCTTCAGGATCATGCGCATCGCGCGGGAGTCGTCGATCACCATGGCGCGCATCGCGGCCTCATCCCCTCCTCGCGGCACCGGTGGGCACCGCGGTCCGGACTCGGTAGGCAGAGGTCCGGCCGGCCGCCACCCGTTCGTAGTTGTCATCGATCCCGATCGTCGTCTCGGCAGCACCGAGGAAGAGCCAGCCGTCCGGTCGCAGCAGCCGGGCGACGTTGCGGAGTACGGACTTCTTCGTCGCGACGTCGAAGTAGATGAGCACGTTGCGCAGGAAGATCACGTCGAACGGCGGCAACGGCGGGAGCGGCGCGGTCAGGTTCATCAGCTTGAACGAGACGTTGCGGCGCAGCCCCGGGGTGATCCGCCAATGCGCCCCGGCCCGCTCGAAGTACTGCACCAGTTGGCTGGCCGGCAGGCCGCGGTTGACCTCGACCTGGCTGTACTCGGCGGTCTCCGCCCGTTTGATCATCTCGGTCGAGATGTCCGAGCCCATGATCTCGTAGTTCCAGCCGGTCGGCAGGTTCTCCTGCAGCGTGATGGCCAGGCTGTAGGCCTCTTGCCCGCTGGAACTGGCCGCCGACCAGAGCCGCACCTTGCGGGCCGTGGCGCGGGACTTGATCAGCTCGGGCAGGACCACGTCGGTCAGCGCCGAGAACGGCTCGCGGTCCCGGAACCAGGACGTCTCGTTGGTGGTGAGCGCGTCGATGATCTTGCGCTGGTTCGCCGGGTTGGGCCGCCGCTGCAGGTCGGCCAGGAAGTCGGCGACGCTGGCCGCGCCGACCGACCGGGCGACCGGGATCAGCCGCGCCTCGACCAGGTATTCCTTGCCCGGCGCCAGCACGATCGCGGCCTCCCGGCGGACCAGCGCCGAGACGAAGTTGAAGTCGCTCTGCGACAAACTCATGCCGTCGCCTCGTTTCGCTCGCCGGCCGCAGGCACCCGCCCGGTCATCGGGCCACCGCCGCGGAGCGCCCGAGCTTCACCCGGGCCATCAGGCTGCCGGCGATCTTGTCCAGCGGCTGCACCTCGTCGGCCAGGCCCGCAGTGACCACCGCCCCGGGCATTCCCCAGACGACCGAACTCGCCTCATCCTGTGCCAGCACTTCGGCTCCCGCGTCCCGCAGCACCTTTGCACCACCCCGTCCGTCTTGTCCCATGCCGGTAAGTACTGCCACGAACGCCGCCCCGCCGTACAACTGCGCGACAGAGCGGAACATCACGTCCACCGCCGGGCGGCAGGAGTTCTCCGGCGGCCCCCCGCCTAGCTGGGCCACCGTCGCCGTCCCGCGCCTGCTGAGCAGCAGGTGCTTGTCGCCAGGCGCGATATAGACCGTGCCCGGCGTGATCGCCATCCCGTCGGCCGCCTCGACCACGGTCATCGGCACGGTCCGGTCCAGCCGCTCGGCGAACATCCGGGTGAACACCGGCGGCATGTGCTGGGTGATCACGATCGGCACCGGGAGGTCGGCCGGCAGCGCCGCCAGGACCTTGGTCAGCGCGTCCGGCCCGCCGG
>Ga0307513_10003892_pt1 | contig 20086 bp, 20 predicted proteins | sample 15_EM_MG_FD_202174 | JGI IMG/M metagenome (GOLD analysis project Ga0307513, IMG submission 202174) | Populus trichocarpa ectomycorrhiza microbial communities from riparian zone in the Pacific Northwest, United States - 15_EM | ecosystem: Host-associated > Plants > Roots > Unclassified | place...
ACTGAGCACCGCAGGTTGCCCGTAGCGAAGCGAAGGGACGCAGCAAGTAGGGTCGCCTTTTCTTTGGTGACTTTCTTTTGGCGAAGCAAAAGAAAGTTACTTGCATGCCGGGCAACCCCCGGCCAGCAGTCCTCAGCAAAGGGCACAGCCGCGCGAGCCGGAGCAAGACCCGGCATCAACTAAGCCGGTCCCTCATACCCAAGAGCATCAAGAAACTCCCTCCGCCACCAATGCACATCATGCTCCCGGATATTCTTGAGCAACTTCTGGTGTCGAGCCTGCCGCTCCTCCAGCGGCATCTGCAGCGCACGCTGAATGGTGTCCGCGGTGCCGTCAATGTCGTACGGATTGACCAGCAGCGCGTCTTCAAGCTGCTCGGCCACACCCGCAAAGCGCGACAACACCAGCACGCCCGGGTCGGCCGGGTTTTGCGCCGCGATGAACTCCTTGGCCACCAGGTTCATCCCATCTCGCAGCGGCGTAACCAGCGCCACCCGGGCCACACGGTACAGGCCGGGCAGGCGTTTGCGCGCCACGTTGCGGTGGATGTAGCGAACGGGCATCCAGTCGAGCTCACCGAAATTGCCGTTGATGGCACCGCACAGGCTTTCGAGCTCCTGCAGCAGATCGGTGTAGGTGCCCATGTCTTCACGGCTGGGCGAGGCGATCTGGATCAGCGTGGCGCTGCGGATGTTTTCCGGGTACTTGGTCAGCAGGGTTTCAAACGCTTTCAGGCGCTGCGGCAGGCCCTTGGAATAATCGAGCCGCTCCACGCCCAGCAGCAGCTTTCGGCGTGAATACTCTTCCTTCATGCGCTCGTACATGTCACGCGCGTCCTGTGCATGCGTGAGCGCGGCAAACTCATCCACGTCGATGCCGATGGGGAAGGCGCCGGCCCGCACTGTGCGGTGAAAGGCCCGAAAGCGGTTGGCGCCCAGTGCCACCGCGCCGGCCTCGGCCTGCACATAACGTGAAAAGTGCAGCAAGTCATTTTCACTCTGGAAGCCGACCAGGTCGTAGGCAAACAGCGCGCGCATCAGCCACTCGTGCTGGGGAATGGCGGCGAGGATCTGCTGCGGCGGCAACGGAATGTGCAGGAAAAAACCGATGCGATTGTTGCAGCCCATGGCGCGCAACTCGGCGGCCATCGGGATCAGGTGGTAATCATGGATCCAGATGATGTCGTCGGGCTTGAGCAGCGGCATCAGCTTGTGCGCAAACAGCCGGTTCACGCGGCGGTAGGCCTCGATAAAGCCCGTTTCGAAACGCGCCAGGTCCAGCCGGTAATGAAACACCGGCCACAGCACGCCGTTGCTGTAACCGAGGTAGTAGCCCGCGTGGTCTTCCGTCGACAGGTCCACCGTGGCCAGGGTGACGTTGCCGGCCTGCTGCACATGCAGCTCGCCTTCGCCGGGGGCGCCGCCTTCGACCACGGCGCCGCTCCAGCCGAACCACAGCCCGCCCGTAGCGCTCAGCGCATCGCCTAGTGCCACGGCCAGCCCGCCGGCCGCGGCCTTGCGCGGATCGGCGACGCGGTTCGAAACAACCACCAAACGACTCACGACGCGCCCCCTCCCATATCAGCAGGGGCCGCGGAACCGGCTTTGCCGGGCCGCTGGCGCCAGCCCCCTGCAAGGGGGGGAGGTGCTACACGAAGTGAGCATCCGGCGGGGGTGTTCAAGTTCATACCTGGCTTTCCCAGGATGCTGAGAGTCTTACCGCGGCATTGATGATCCCCACCATCGAATACGTTTGCGGAAAGTTGCCCCACATCTCTCCCGTTATGGGATGCGTGTCTTCCGACAGCAAACCCACATGGTTGCGCGCGGCGAGCATGGTGTTGAAAATTTCACGCGCCTGCTCCTTGCGGCCTATGCGGGCCAGCGCGTCGATGCGCCAGAAGGTGCAGATGTTGAAGGCCGTTTCGGGCTTACCGAAATCGTCGGGTGCTTCGTAGCGGCGCATATAGGGGCCGTCGCATAAATGAGTTTCCAGTGCGTCCACGGTGGCGATAAAGCGCGGGTCTTTCGGATCGATAAAACCCACTTCAATCATCAAGAGCACGCTGGCGTCCAGGTCGCGCCCGCCAAAACTTTCGGCAAAAGCCTGGCGTTCTTCGCTCCAGGATTCGCGCAGGATTCGCTCCTGCATCACCGCGGCATGGCCTTGCCAGTAGGCGTGGCGCTCATGCAGTTTGAGCACCAGCGCAATCTTGGCCAGCCGGTCGCAGGCAGCCCAGCACATCAGGGCCGACGAGGTGTGGATGCGTGCGCGGGTGCGCAGCTCCCACATGCCGGCGTCGGGCTTGTCGTAGTTGTGCACGGCCTGCTCACCGACGTCTTCAAGCCGTTTGAACTCGGCGATACCCGCACGGTGCAGCAGCCGGTGGTCATGAAAGGCCTGGGCCGCGCCCAACACCACATTGCCATAGACGTCGTGCTGAAAGTGTTCTTGCGCCTGGTTGCCCACGCGCACCGGGCCCATGCCGCGGTAGCCGCCCAGGTGCACCATGATGGACTCGGGCAGCTCGCGCTCCAGGCCTATACCGTACAGCGGCTGGATATGCCCGCCTTTGGACTGCACCACCACGTTACTGAGCCAGCGCAGATAGTCTTCCAGGGTGCCGACTTCCGAGAGGCTGTTGAGCGCGCGCACCACAAAGAACGCGTCGCGCAGCCAGCAGTAGCGGTAGTCCCAGTTGCGCTGGCTGCCGGGCGCTTCGGGGATGCTGGTCGTCATGGCGGCCACGATGGCGCCGGTATCTTCAAAGAGCGAGAGTTTGAGTGTGATGGCCGCACGTATCACGGCCTCTTGCCACTCCAGCGGAATATGCAGGCGCTGGCTCCATTTGCGCCAATAGGAAATGGTTTCCTGCTCAAAGAGACGCGCCGTGTCGGCGATGCCTTCGGGCAACGATTCGTCGGCGCCGAGTAAAAAATTGTGCTCACGCGTAAGCACAAAAGGCTGCTTTGACAGCAGGTGCGAGATCGATGCATCGGTGTTCAGGCGCAGCGTCAGCTCGTCGCCTACGTAGCGCAGGTGGTTGCTGCCCTGGGTGATCAAGGGCTTGCGCCGGCCCCAGTCAAAGCGCACGTCCAGCGCCACACGGATGCGCGGCGCGCCGTTGATGGGCTTGACGCGGCGCACGATTGTCATGGGCCTGAAAAAGCGCGAGCGGCTGTAAAAGCGTGGCGCGAAGTCGGTGATCTCTATGCCCTGGCCGCGCTTGTCAAACAGCTGGGTGCGCAGCACGGCGGTGTTGGGCTCGTACCACTGTTTGGCCTCGGCGAAATCCTCGATCTCGATGGCGAAGGCGCTGGACTGCGAGTCAGGCGTGCCGGGGAATGTTGCATCGGCCTGCGCGGGCTGGGGCTCCAGCAAGGCATTGAACACAGGGTCGCCGTCAAAACGCGGCAGGCAGCACCAGACGATGCGCCCGCGTGCGTCGATTAGCGCACTGAAGGCGCAGTTGCCGATCACGCCCATCGCCAAAGATGGCTGTGCGGGCGGTGCAAAGTGCAAAGAGTCGGCAGCGACGCTCATGAGTGAGCTCCCCGTGTAGTGACGCTCGCAAGTGGCGAATGCTCGGTGGGTGAAAGGGCCGCCCTCAAAGCATCATCCAGCCACTGCAGTAGCGCAGCCGGTGAAGCGCAGCGATAACGTGCCAGCGTGGCGCCTTCGCCGACCTTGATGCCTTCGCCGCCCATGAACTGCACCGCCGAGAAGCCAGCCTCATCGGTGGTGTCGTCGCCGGCAAAAAGAGGGATGCGCCCGGCAAACGGCGGCTCGGCCATAAAGGCCTGAATCGCCGTGCCTTTGCTGACACCCGAGGGCTTGACCTCAAACACGAACTTGCCGCGCAGCAGCTCGACGCCCGGTGTGCTGGCGGCAGCCTCTTGCATGACCTGCAGGCAAAGTGACTCCAGCTCGGGTGCGTGGCGGTAGTGCAGGGCGACTGCGGCGGATTTGACCTCTACGCGCAGGCCTGGGTGATGCACCATCAGCTCAGCCGCACGGCGCGCCACCTCTTGCAGGTCGGGCGCGGCCAGGCTGACGGCAACGCCGCCCGCAACGCGGCGCTGTGCGCCATGTTCAGCCGCCGCTGGAAGCCGCAGCGGTGCCAGAAAGCCGTCCAGGTCGGCCAGTGTGCGACCCGACACGATTGCCAGCGCACCGTCCAGCAGTGTTGAAAGCCGTGCCAGCGCCGGCACCAGGCCGGCTACCAGTTGCACGGCCTCGGGTTGGGGGGCAAGGTCGACCAGGGTGCCGTCAAAGTCCAGGAAGAGCGCGCTGTGCGCCCCGATGGCCGGCAAATCCAGAAGAGGGGGGGAGACCGATGAGCTTGCTGAAGCGGCTGCGGCCGCAGGAGGTGCCAAGGGTTGTGATGAGGATGAATGCATCGCTTCTCACCTTAGCAGGGCCTCTGTCAAATGGCTGTAGGCCGGTTTCGCTTTTTCACATGTTGGCTGGGGGCTCTTGCACGGACTCAATGCCGGTTTGCACCGCTTTGACGCGCGCCCTGTGGATGGCCTCGCCAATTTGCTGGCCGCCTCGTCCCGCAGCCTGTTCTTCAAGCGCCAGCTGATGGGTGTTTACCGCTTGAGCCGCGGACAAGACCCCAAGCAGCTTCGGACGCTGCGGATAGGGCGAATCCTGCAGGCCCAGGCGGCCGCGGGCGTCGCATTCGCAGGCCAGCAGCACGTCGGCAAAGCGCTGCGGCTTGCGAAAGGCGTCGCAGCGCTCCAGCAGACGCACCAGGGCCGCGGCGCCCAGGCTTTCACTTCGGTGGATGTTGCCGTGCTCGCGCGCCACCACGTCGGCCATCTCGCGGCAGTCCAGCGGCACGCGCAGGCGCTCGCACACGTCTTTCAGCAGTTGGGCGCTGCGATCTTCGTGTCCGATATGCCGTGGCAGCACATCGGCCGGTGTCGTGCCCTTGCCCAGGTCGTGGCACAGGCAGGAAAAGCGCACGGCCAGAGAGCCTTGGAGCCGGGCCGACATGTCCAGCACCATCATCAGGTGAACACCGGTGTCGACCTCGGGGTGGTGGGCGGCGGGCTGGGGCACGCCCCACAGGCACGCCACCTCAGGCAGCAGCTTTTGCAGCGCACCGCTTTCGCGCAGCACCTCGAACATGCGTGAGGGCGTGTTCTCCATCAACCCGCGCGCGAGCTCCTGCCACACGCGCTCGGCCACCAGTGCATCCACTTCGCCTTCGGCCACCATTGCCTGCATCAGCGCCATGGTTTCGGGCGCAACGGAAAAATCCGGAAACCGGGCGGCGAAGCGGGCCAGCCGCAGGATGCGTACGGGGTCTTCGCGGAAGGCGCCGGTCACGTGGCGGAGCACCTTGTCCCGGATGTCCTTCTGCCCGCCGAAAGGATCGATCAGGGCTGAAAAATCAGGATCAAATCCGGCTGTAGCCCCTGTATTACGTGGAGGTGCTGCTATTGAATTAATAGTCAGGTCGCGCCGGGCCAGATCCTGCTCCAGCGTCACGTCCGGCTCGGCATGCACCGCAAAACCGCGATAGCCGCGTGCGGTCTTGCGCTCGGTGCGGGCCAGCGCGTACTCCTCCCGGGTCTCGGGATGCAGGAAGACGGGGAAGTCCTTGCCCACCGGAAGGAACCCCCGGGCGATCAGCGCCTCGGGCGTGGCGCCCACGACCACCCAGTCGTGGTCTTGCACAGGCAAGCCCAGCAAGGCATCGCGCACCGCGCCACCGACCATATAAATGTCCATGGCCCAGTTTAGCGGCTACCGGCAGGGCCGGTCCCTGCTTTCAGGAGAAAACCGGCCGGAAGAAACTTCGCTCGTAGCTGATGATGCAGCCTGTGGTTTCGGCGTACTTGAAAGCCGCCAGGCAGTCCTGGTCGGCAAAGGAGTCCTTGCGGTAAATCTCATAGGCAGCCAGGCTGTCAAAGGTGAACAAGGCCAGCGCAATGTTGTTAGCGCCTTCGCTGGGCATGAAGTAGCCGTGGTGCGTGCCGCCGAACTTCTCGACAAGCGGAATCCACAGCTTGCCGTAGTGCTCGAATTCCTTGAGCTTGGCCGTGTTGAGAACGTAGCGCAGATAGATGGTGACCATGAAAGGGCTCCTGATCAGCGTTTGGTACGGTACGGCTCTTCGAATTCGCGGAAGTCGTTTTCCGCCAGCGCGTCGTCGATCCAGGCTTTGACGCCGGGCAGGGCGGCAACGCGCTGGATGTAGGCATTAATTTCTGCGGGCACCGGCAGGCCGTAGCGGCTCAGGCGCATGCAAACGGGCGCGAAGAAGGCATCGGCAATACCGAATTCACCGAACAGCATGGGCCCTTTGTGCTGCCGCAGCAACTCGGTCCACATCTCGACCAGCCGCTGCACGTCGGCACGCACGGCCGATTTATCGCGCCAGATCAGCTGGCCCATGTCCGAAAGGTCAGCCTCGATGTTCATCGGGCAGGCCGAGCGCAGCGCGCCGAAGCCGCTGTGCATCTCGGCGCACACGCTACGTGCCCGGGCCCGCGCTTTCACGTCCTGCGGCCAGAGTTTTTTCTCGGGAAAGCGCTCGGCCAGGTATTCGGCAATCGCCAGCGTGTCCCACACCACAAAACCGTCATCGTCCAGCGCCGGCACCCGGCCGGTCGGGTTCACGCCGCCGATCTTTTCCTTGAAGCTCGAGTTCGCGTCAAACGAGTCAAAACGCAGCTTGACCTCTTCAAACGGAATGCCCGCCTGCGTGAGCAGCACCCAGGGGCGCATGGACCAGGAAGAGTAGTTTTTATTGCCGATGTAGAGCTTGAGCATGGTGTGCCTGTTCTGCTGATGCTGAATGAAAGAAGAAGTCAAAGTGAAACGACTTGCGATGCTACCGCCGTGCGAAATTTCAATTGATGCAAAAAACCCGAAGAATTGATGCTAGCCCGCCCCCGCCTCTCCGCAAAGCCCCTTCTTCATCAGCATGAGCCCCGGAACCGGCTTTGCCGGGCCGTAGGGCGGGCGGCCCCTCGGGGGCAGGGAGTTACGCGAAGCGAACGACCGTGGGGCTCAAAATCTGCCCGCTGTTTTGCGTTTGGCTGTTAGCCCACTGCGCAAGCCCTGCGCGCCCAGGTAAGAAGGCACGATCGCGTCCAGCGCCGCTGGGTGAATGCCCAGCGCCTGCAGCCCGGGCAGTTTGCCGGTGGCGACGTTGTCGGTGGCCATGGCGTCCAGGTTGTCGCGGCTGAGCAGCGGCTCGCCGGGAGCGAGTTCCATCAGGCCGGCTTGCAGGCGCGCCAGCGCTGCCGGCAGTGCGATCACCGGCCGGCCCTTGCCGCCGTTGACGCCGGCGTAGCGCCCGGCCAGCGTGACCAGCTGGCGCAGGGTAAAGATATCCGGCCCGCAGACTTCGTAAATCTGGCCCGCGGTGTCGGCGTCCTGCAGGCAATGGATGACGGCGTCGGCCACGTCCTCGACCCACACGGGTTGAAAGCGCGCATCGGCGGCGGCCAGCGGAACCACCGGAAACAACTGCTGCAGTTGCGCAAAGGTATTGAGGAATTTGTCTTCGGTGCCAAAAATCACGCTGGGCCGCAGCACGGTCACGTCCAGCCCGGTGCTGAGCAGCACGGCCTCGCCGCGCGCCTTGCTGCGCTGGTACATCGATGCCGAGCTGGGCGAAGCGCCCAGCGCGCTGATGTGAACGATGCGCCTGAGGCCGCTGGCTTCGCAGGCGCGGGCCAGCGCCAGGGGCAACTGGACATGGGCCTTTTCAAATTGGGCCTCCTTGCCGTGCAGGATGGCCACCAGGTTAACCACCGCGTCGTGGCCGGCCAGCAGCGGCGCCAGCGCGGTGCTGTCGTGGACGTCGGCTTCGATCACGTCGACCAGCGGCAGCATCTGCAGATGCCGGGCGTTGACCTCCCGGCGCGTGACCACCGTGACGCGGCATTGCAGCCGGGCCAGTTTTTCGCAGACATGGCGGCCGACAAAGCCGGTGCCGCCCAGGAGAAGGATTTTGTTCATAGACCGCTAATTTAGCGCGCTTCGGGCGCTTGTGCCGTGTTTTGCCTCACGCAGCGCATCTTGTGAATCATTTCAGCTCCAAGCCCATATTCGGCAAGCACTTACAGCTATCAATTCAGTAGCAAGAACGGTAGAGGAAGGGCGAACCTTCCATGCCCAGTTCCGCCTTTGGCCTACAGGGCGGCGCCGGCGGCGTTCCCATAATGGCTGGATGAACATCTTTGAAGCATTGCGAACCAGCCACGACACCCAGCGCTCCCTGGCCGACCACCTGATCAAGACACAGGGCGACAGCAAGGAGAGGGGCACACTGTTCAAGGAGCTCAAGCGCGAGCTGGCGGCGCATGCCGCCGCTGAAGAGCGCTTCTTTTATGTGCCGCTCATTGCGCATGACATGACGCAAGAGCCTTCACGGCACGGCATTGCCGAGCACCACCAGATGGACAAGCTGGTCGAGACGCTGGAAAAAACCGATTTCAGCTCACCGGGTTGGCTGGCGACGGCCAAAGAGCTGCACCATAAGATCTATCACCACCTCGAAGACGAGGAGCAGGGCGTGTTCCAGCTGGCGGGCAAGGTGTTGACTGAAGCGGAAAAGCTGTCGTTGGCCAAAGGCTACGAAGGTGAATTTGTCTCGCAGCGCACCAAGGATTGAGCCCTAACTGACGGGCACAGTGCTGTGGATGCGGGCCGAACTCAGGGCTTGCCGTCCGGCTTGTCAGCGTCGGTCAGCAAAGGCTCGGGCTTTTCCAGAAAGCGCACCAGGCGCGGCACCAGCGCCAGGATACCGAGCGCCAGCAGCGTGCTGAGCACAGCAGTGCTTTCACGCCCCATGCCGGCAGCCACGCCAATGGCGGCCGTCAGCCAGATGCCAGCGGCGGTGGTCAGGCCCTTGACCTGCTCTTCGTCGGGGTTGCCCTTGATGTGGCCTTTGAGGATGGTGCCCGCGCCCAGGAAGCCGATGCCGGCAATCACACCCTGGATGACACGGCTCAGGTCGGCGGTGATCATGCCGGACTGCTGCGACACCAGCACGAACATCGCCGAGCCCATGGCCACCAGCATGTGGGTGCGCACACCGGCGGCCTTGCCCTTTTGCTCGCGCTCTATGCCCAGCAGGCCGCCCAGCAAGGCCGCCAGCGTCAGGCGAACCATCACGCGGGTCGCCTGCTCGGCGTCGGGCAGATCCGAGAACTCCGCGGCGATGGTCTCGCCTACTTGCTGCCACCAGCTGGACGCCATGCGAACTCCGGGTTGGGTTGTAATTCAGGCGAATGTACCTTTTTTCACCAGGCGGCGTCACCAGAAGCCCTGCCTGTTTTCAGGGATAGATTTTTTCGCCCCGCTTGAGCATGTCGAAAAACTTCACCAGCCGGCGTTCGCGTGTTTCGCTCTTCTTGGCGGTCTGCAGCCTGAACAAAATGGCGAAGCGATTGTGCGAGTCCAGCGACTCAAAGAAGGCCTTGGCTTTGGCGTTTTTGGCGAGCAGCGCTGACAGGTCGTCCGGAACCGTCATCTTGCTCTGTGCATCGTAAGCGGCATCCCAACGGCCGTCGGCCTTGGCGCGTTCGACTTCGGCCAGGCCCGCCGGCTGCATGTCGCCGGATTCAATTAGCGCCAGGGCCTTGGCGCAGTTGACCTTGGACCAGGTGCTGCGCGCGCGGCGCGGCGTGAATTTTTGCAAAAAGTACTGCGCGTCCATGGCGTTCCTCTGGCCGTCTATCCAGCCGTGGCAGAGCGCGGCTTCCAGTGCTTCGGCGTGGGTGACGGAGGCGATGCCCGAATCTTTCTTGGCGATCTGCAGCCAGACACCTGCGCTGCTGGCGTGGTGCTTGGCCAGCCATTTGGTGAAGGCCTGGGTGTCTTTGCAGCGCACGGTGGCAAGCGGGGCTGCGGGCGTTTTGACGGGTGTTTTGGAAGCGGCTTTGCCAGCGGGTTTGGTAGAAGTGGGCATGACGCATTCTGCGTGACACGCGGGGTTCACGGCAAGCCACGGGCGAAGCTGTTAAAACCATTTGCTATGAATTAAATAGCAGCTTGCCAAGGTACCTATTGGGCTGCAGGCACTTTTCGCATAAAAAAACCACCCGGAGGTGGTTTTTGGAGAGGGGCGCGCGTTACTGCGTGATTTACTGCGTGATGTAGTCAGACACCACTTTCCAGCGCGCATCCTGCAACACCGACAGGCGCGACTGGTTGTTGCCCAGGCGCTTTTGCGGGCCGAACTTGCCTTCGGAGCTGCCGAAGATGTCGGGTGGGTAGACCATGGTGTCCATCGCCTTGATGAAGCTGTCGGTGGTCAGATTGGCGCCGGCTTTCTGCGAGGCACGCAGGAAGCTGTCGATCACCGTGTAGCCATACACCGAGAACACCGTCGGGTCTTCATTGAAGGCCGTCTTGTACTTGTTGGCCCAGAAGCGGATGGGCTGCGAGGCCTCGTCCAGGTAGGGGTTTTGCACCGTCATGGTGGCGTAGAGGCCGTCCATGGCCTTGCCGCCCAGCTTGTGGATCAGGTCGGTGTAGGCTGCGCTGGAGCCCAAAAAGACCGGGTTGTAGCCCAGCTTGCGCGCGGTGCCGATGCCGCCAATGGTTTCGCGGATGATGGTGCCCAGCACCACCAGGTCGCATTCAGAGGCCTTGAGCTTGGCGATCTGCGACGAAAAATCGGTCGCGCCGCGCTTGAAGGAGGTTTTCTCGACCATGGTCATGCCGATGGCCTTGAGGCCGTCGTCGGCGCCGCGCTGCACTTCCAGGCCGAACTCGTCGTCCTGGTACATCGAGCAGACCTTCTTGGCGTTCTTTTCTTTCACCAGCTTGGGCACGGCTGCCTTCATCTGGTCATAGTAGGTTGCGGCAAACGAGTACTTGAGCTTGTGAAAGGGCTCGTACATCTCACGCGCGGCCGTCACCGGGAAGAAGTTGATGACGTTTTTCTCGAACTGTACCGGCATGGCGGCCAGGTTTTGCGCCGTGCCCAGGTGGCCCACCATGGCAAAGATCTTGTCCTGGTTCACCAGCTTTTGCGCCGCCAGCACCGCCTTCTTCGGGTCGTAGCCCGAGTCCTCGACGATCAGCTTGACCTTGCGGCCGTTGATGCCGCCTTGCTCATTGAGCTCGTTCACGCGCAGCGTCATGCCGTTGCGGATCTGCTTGCCGAAGCCCGCGAGCGGCCCCGACAAGTCCTGGATGGAGCCCAGCGTGATCTCGGTTTTGCTGACGCCCTGGCTTTGCGCCTGCGCTGTGGCAGCCGACAAGGCGGCTGCGCAAGCCAGCGCGCAGAGGACGGCGGTTGATTTCAGTTTCATGGTTTTTGTCTCCTGTAAAGGTTCTTGGCTCTTGTTGACTAGTACATGGCCTCTATTTGCGGGGCGTATTTTTGTTCTACGAGTTTGCGCTTGAGCTTCATGGTCGGCGTGAGCTCTTCGTCTTCCGCCGTGAGCTGCGTGTCGAGCAGGAAGAATTTCTTGATCTGCTCGACCCGCGCAAACTTCTTGTTGACCCGGTCGATCTCCGACTGGATCAATTCTTGCACTTCGGTCGCGCGCGTCAAGCTGGCGTAATTACTGAAGGGTATATCCGCATCCTGGGCGAATTTCTCGACGTTTTCCTGGTCGATCATGACAATGACGGTGAGGTAGGCGCGCTTGTCGCCGATGACCACAGCGTCGGTGATGTAGGGCGAGAACTTGAGTTCGTTCTCCAGCTCGCTGGGTGTCACGTTCTTGCCGCCGGCGGTGATGATGATGTCCTTCATCCGGTCGGTGATACGGAAAAACCCTTGCTCGTCCATCACCCCCACGTCGCCGGTGTGCAGCCAGCCCTCCGCGTCCAGCGTCTCGGCGGTTTTTTCGGGCTGGTTCAGGTAGCCCATAAAGACATTGGTGCCGCGCACCAAAATCTCGCCCGTGGCTGGGTCCAGCCGCATCTCGTTGTAGCCGGCGGCCGGGCCGATGGAGCCGGGCTTCATACAGCTGGCGGGCACGCCGCTGGCGGCGCCGCAGGTCTCCGTCATGCCCCAGACTTCGAGCATGGGAACGCCCAGCGCCATGTACCACTTCACCAGGTCCGGTGAAATGGGCGCTGCCCCCGTGACGCAAAACCGCGCCTTGTGAATGCCGATGAGCTTGCGCGTGTTGTTGAGCGCCAGCCAACGCGCCAGCGTGAACCGGGCCTTGAGCGAAGCGCTGACCGGCTGGCCCGCCAGCACCGTGTCGGCGATGCGCATGCCCACGCCGATGCTCCAGGCGTAGGCGGCCTGCTGCAGCCAGCTGGCTTCTTTCAGCGCGATCATCACGCCGGAATAAAACTTCTCCCACACACGCGGCACGGCGGTGAACACCGTGGGCGCGATTTCGCGCACGTTCTCGGGAATGGTCTCGGGGTTCTCCACAAAGTTGAGCTTGGCGCCCGCATACATCGCAAAGTATTCACCGCCCATGCGCTCGGCGATATGGCACAGCGGCAAAAAGCACATGCGCTCGTCGTCTTCGTGTTGCGCCACCAGTGTGTTGTAGCCACGCGCGGTAAACACCAGCCCACGCTGGCTGTGCATCGCGCCCTTGGGCTTGCCGGTGGTGCCCGAGGTGTAGACGAGGATGGCCAGGTCTTCAGGTTTGCAGGCGGCGGCGCTGTCCTTCACGGCATCGGGGTGGTCTGCCAGGAAGCTGCGGCCGATCGCGCGGAGCTCATCCAGCCCCATGACGGCCGGGTCGTTCAGGTCGCGCAGGCCTTCGGTGTCGAACACGATGATCTTGCGCAGCAGCGGCAATTGCGGCCGCACTTCCAGCGCCTTGTCTAGCTGCTCGTCGTCTTCAACAAAGAGCAGCGTGGTGCGGGAATCTTCACAGAGGTAGTGCACCTGCGTTGCGGCGTCGGTGGGGTAGATGCCGCTGCACACGCCGCCGCAGCTGAGCACCGCCAGGTCGGCCAGCACCCACTCAATCACGGTGTTGGAGAGGATGGAGGCGCATTCGCCGCGCGCAAAACCCAGGCTCAACAGGCCGGCGGCGACTTCGCGCACCGCATCGCCGGTTTGCGTCCACGTCCAGCTGCGCCAGATGCCGAGCTTTTTCTGCCGCATCCAGGTCTTGTGGCTGCGCTGCTCCACCGCATTCCAGAACACGGCAGGGATGGTGTCGCCCGGCATGACGATGGCATGCTCGGGCTGGATATGAGAAAGATCCCAAAGATTAGACATAGGCCCCCACGCTTGTCACTTCGTGTACTACGCTGCCCCCCGAGGGGGCGCGAACTTGCTTGAAGCGGTTCTGCGCTGCGTTCATCTTTCTATCTCCAGGTCTTTTTCTTTTTCCAACGGCGCTCGCCGCGCACGCCGTCTTCTTTCATGCCGAGGTAGAACTCCTTGATGTCCTCCTTCTCGCGCAGGCGGGCGCAGGTGTCTTCCATCACGATGCGGCCGTTTTCCAGCACATAGCCGTAGTCGGACGCGTTGAGGGCCATGTTGGCGTTTTGCTCGACCAGCAGGATGGTGGTGCCACGCTCTCGGTTGATGCGCACCACGATCTCAAAAATTTCCTTGGTGAGCTTGGGCGACAGGCCCAGGCTGGGCTCGTCCAGCAGCATGAGGTCGGGCGAGGCCATGAGCGCGCGCGAGATCGCCAGCATCTGCTGCTGGCCGCCCGACAGCAGCCCTGCGTCTTGCAAGGCGCGCTCTCGCAGGATGGGGAAGTAGCCATACACCGCCTCCATATCCAGCGCCACGCCGTCGCGGTCTTTGCGGGTGTAGGCGCCCATCAGCAGGTTGTCGCGCACGCTCAGCAGCGGGAACACCTCGCGGCCTTCAGGCACGTGGCTCAGGCCCTGCTGCACGATCAAGGCCGGGTCTTGCGCGGTGATGTCCTGGCCCTTGAACTCGATGGAGCCTTTGCGCGGGTCGAGGATGCCCGAGATGGTTTTGAGGATGGTGGATTTGCCCGCGCCGTTGGAGCCCAGCACGGTGGCGATTTCGCTGCGGCGCACCTGCAGGCTCACGCCGCGGATCGCCTTGATCGGGCCGTAAGAGCTCTCGACGTTGAGGAGCTTGAGGACGGGTTGGTCACTCACAGGCGGGGGCGCCGAACTCATGCTGTCCTCCTGAGTGACGTCACTTCATCAACAGACCCCAGGTAAGCCTCAATCACACCCGGATCGTTTTGCACTTCACGCGGCGTGCCCACGGCCAGCACCTCGCCCTGGTTCATGGCCAGCACGCGGTCGGACACGCGGGAGACCAGTGACATGTCGTGCTCGACCATCAGCACCGTGATGCCCAGCTCGTGCTGGATGTCCTGGATCCAGAAGGCCATGTCGCCGGTTTCTTCCACATTGAGGCCGGAAGAGGGCTCGTCGAGCAACAGCAGCTGCGGCTCGGTGCATAACGCCCGCGCCAGCTCGACCACCTTGCGCACGCCGTAGGGCAGGCCCGCCACCATAGAGTCGCGGTGATGCTGCAAGTCGAGGAAGTCAATTACCTGCTCGGCCTTTTCGCGTGCCAGCAGTTCGGCCTCACGCGCCTTGGCGGTGAAAAAGAGGTCGTGCAGCAGGCCGGTCTGCCGGTGCGTATGCCGGCCAATCAGCAGGTTGTGCAGCACGGTGGCGTGTTCGAACAGCTCGATGTTCTGGAAGGTGCGCGCAATGCCCAGTGAGGCAATCTTGTGCGGCGGCTGGTGGGTGAGCTTTTCGCCGCGGTATTCGATCTCGCCGCCGGTGGGCGTGTAGATGCGGCTGATCAGATTGAACACGGTGGTCTTGCCTGCGCCGTTGGGGCCGATGAGTGTGAAAACTTCGCCCTGCTTGACGTCAAAGCTCACATTGTTTACGGCCAGCACGCCGCCGAAGCGCACGCTGAGGTTTTTGGCGAAAAGGAGAACGCCGGTCATTTCAGTCGGTCCGATTTCTGGAAGGATTTCTGCCGCTTGAACAGGCCCTTGCGGTAGAAGGGGAAGAGTTGCAAGTAGGTCCGAATCTTCAGCCAGCGGCCATACAAGCCCATCGGCTCAAACAGCACAAAGGCAATCAGCACGATGCCGTAGACCGCTGCCTGCAAGCCGGGCGCCTGGCCTATGGTGGCGGGCAAATAGTCCTTGGTCAGGCCAATGACTTGCGGCATCGAGATCAAAAAGATGGCGCCCAGAAAAGCACCGTGCACCGAGCCCACGCCGCCGATCACGATCATCAAGAGCAGGTCGATGGACTGCAGGATGTTGAACTGGTCGGGCGAGATGAACTGCAGCTTGTGCGCGTAGAGCGCGCCAGCCACACCCGCGAGCGCGGCAGACAGCGCAAACGACAGCGTCTTGTAGCGTGCGAGGTGGATGCCCATGCTCTGCGCAGAAATCTCTGAATCGCGAATCGCCACAAACGCCCGGCCCGTAGGTGAGCGCAGCAGGTTAAGGATGCCCAGCGTGGCGGCGACGGTGATGAGGAGGCAGAGGAAATAAAACGATTCGCCGCTGGCCAGCTTCCAGCCGAACATATCGGGCACCTTGATATGGATGCCGGCATTGCCGCCGGTGACGCTTTCCCAGCGCGCAAAGACTTCTTCAACAATAAAGCCGAAGGACAGCGTGGCCATGCCGAGGTAAATGCCTTTCACGCGCAGCGCTGGCAGGCCCACGACCAGGCCCACGGCGGCCGACAAGCCTGCAGCGCAAAACAGTGCGATGGGAAAGGGAATGCCCGCGTTGGTCATCACCGCCTGCGTGTAAGCGCCGACGCCCAGGAAAGCCGCATGCCCCAAAGAGAAGAGTCCGGTAAAGCCCGCCAGCAACATCAGGCCCAGGCCGGCGATGGAATAGATCATCACAAAGGTCAACTGTGCGAGCCAGTACTCAGGAAACAGCCAGGGCGCCGCAAGTAACAGCAACATCAGCGCGCCGTACCAGAACACGTGGCCGGCGTGCTTGGCGAGCTTGATGTCCTGCCCGTAATCAGTCTTGAAAATAAAACGCATGACGGGTCAGACCTTCTTCCGGAGCTTTTCGCCAAAGAGGCCGCTGGGCTTGACCATCAGCATGATGAGCACCACCACATAAGCGGCGATGTCCTTGAAACCGTCGGGCAAATAAAAGCCCGAGAACGATTCGACCAGACCTATGACCAGGCCGCCCACAATCGCACCCGGCAGGCTGCTGAAGCCGCCCACCACCGCAGCCGGGAAGGCCTTGAGCCCGATAAAGCCCATGTTGGCGTGCACAAAGGTGATGGGGGCGAGCAAGAGGCCGGCAATCGCGGCGACGGCCGAGGCCAGCGCCCACACCAGGCCGTTGAGCCGCTTGACGGGGATGCCCATGTAGTACGCGGCCAGCTGGTTTTGTGACGACGCCTGCATGGCGATCCCCAGCTTGCTGTACTTGAACATCGCAAACAGGAGGAGGCACAGCACCGCCGTGGTGGCGATGATGGCGACCTGCTCGACGTTGATGACCAGCGTGCCCAGGCTCCAGATCTGGTCTTTGTAGGGCACGGGCAGCACATAGGTTTCGGTGCCGATGCCGGGGATCATGGTGATGAGGCCGCGCGCCGTGTAGCCCACGCCGATGGTGAGCATCACGATGGAAAACGCGGGTTGGCCGAGGATGGGGCGTATGACGAGGCGCTCAAGCACCATGCCGAAGAGCGCCATGCCGGCAATCGCGCTGATCACCGCCAGCCAGAAGGGAAAACCCAGCAGCGTCATGCAAGCCAGGCCGCCGAACGCGCCCAGCATCATCAGCTCGCCCTGCGCGAAACTGACGGTTTCGGTGGCTTTGTAGATGAGTACAAAGCCGAGCGCGATCAGCCCGTAGATGCAGCCTTGGGCAATACCGCTGATGAGCAGCTGCAGGAATTGCACGTCGCGGTCTCCCCTTGGTTGTTAGCCAAGTTATAGCTGTCACCTACAGGTCTGTCGCTAGGGGTTGTTCCGAATACGTGTCGCATACGCGATCAAGCGTAATCCCTACATGCAAGGAAATGTTCGAATCGGCGCCGGCCTCGGTTTTTATGGAGACGCGTGGGAGCCCGTTGTTGCAAGCCTTGAGCGCGGCGGTGTTCACTACATCGCGAGCGACCACCTCGCCGAATTGACTTTGGCCATCCTGCAGAAAGACCGGCAGCGTGATCCATCGCTGGGTTATGCGCGCGACGTGGTGCCCATGCTGATGAAGCTGTGGCCGCTGATGCAGGCGCGCGGCGTGAAGTTCATCTGCAACGCGGGCGGGCTCAATCCCGTGGGCGCGGGCGCTGCCTTGCGCGCGGCGTTTGCAGCAAAGGGCTGGAAGGCGCGTATCGCGGTGGTCACCGGTGACGAAGTGTTGCCGCAGCTGGGGGCCATCGCGCCGCCGCATATGTTCAATGGCCAGGCCTTTGAGTCGGTGCGCGAGCGCATGGTGTTTGCCAATGCCTATGTGGGTGCGCGGCCGATTGTGTCGGCGCTGCAGCAGGGCGCGGACATCGTGGTGACGGGACGCGTCGCCGATGCGGCGCTGTTTTTGGCGCCGCTGGTGCATGAGCTCAACTGGAAGCTCGAAGACGCCCAAACACCCGCCGACCTCGACCGCCTTGCACAAGGCCTGGCGGTAGGGCACTTGCTCGAATGCTCTGGCCAGGGCAGCGGCGGCAACTTCGGCAGCCAGGAGGCGTGGAAGGCGATTCCCGATCTGGCCCATATCGGCTACCCGATCGCTGAAGTGAGCGAAGACGGCGGCGCGCTCATCACCAAGGCGCCGGGCACGGGTGGGCGCATCAACTTTGACACTGTGCGCCAGCAACTGCTGTATGAGGTGCATGACCCGGGGCACTATGCCTCGCCCGATGTGGTGATGGATTTGTCGGCGGTGCGGCTGGAGGACTTGGGCAACGATGCCGTGCACATGACCGGCGTGCGCGGCCACACGCGGCCCGCGCAGCTCAAGGTGGTGGGCGGCTTTCGTGACGGCTACAAGGCCGAGGTCACCTGGGGCTTTAGCTGGCCTGATGCGTATGACAAGGCGCTGGCAGCCGTCGAAATGGTGAAGGCTCAACTGGCCGACAAACGCATGGCGCATGACGAGTTGTTTGTGGAATTCCCGGGGCTCAATTCGGCGCACGGTCCACTCGCGCCGCTCCCTGCACCTGATGTGCTGGCCGAGCTCAATGAAGTCTGGGTGCGCGTGGTAATCCGGACGCAGGACAAGGCAGTGGCCGACGGCTTTGGCCGGCTCTTTCCGTGGATGGCGCTGAGCGGGCCGGCTTACACCTGCGGCTTTCACGGCCTGAACAACAGCAGCGAGTTGCTGGGCATCTGGCCTGCGCTCATTGACCGGCAAGCGGTCGAGGCGGTTGTGCGCGTGGAGGTGCTGCAATCATGAAGATCCAGCTGGTGAAACTCGCGCATGCGCGCAGCGGCGACAAGGCCGACTGGGTGGACTTCGGTCTCTTTGCCTGGAACGAGGCGGGCTACCGGCTGATTGAGCGTGAAGTGACGGCGGAACGCGTGCAGGCGCACTTTGCGCCGTGGCTGCCCGGCGATGTGACGTGTTGGCGCCTGCCGAATATTCTGGCGCTCAAGCTGGTGCTGAAGGGCGCGCTGCAAGGGGGCGGTGCGCGCAACCTGCGCATGGACAACCTGGGCAAGTCCATGGCGGCCGCCCTGCTGCGCATGGAAATTGAGGTGAGCCCCGAGGAGTTCGCCGACGCCGACGCCGGCGCCGCGCCGCGCGTGGGGTGGTGGCCGGGTTGAATCGTACGCGGTAGTTCTAGATAAAAGTGCCTGCAGCCCAGATTCTGTATTGGCTAACAGCTATCAAATATGTAGCATTCGGTGATTCACGCGCCGCAATGCAGGAGACCAGACCATGACCATCCACACCTCGCATGACCAGCACGTCACGGTGATCACCCTGGCCCGGCCCGACGTGCGCAACGCCGTGGATGCCGAAACGGCGCGCGCGCTGCACGCGGCTTTCATCGCGTTTGACGATGACCCCAATGCAAGCGTGGCGGTGTTTCACGGCGCGCACGGTCACTTCTGCGCGGGCTGGGACCTGCAGGCCGGCGCCCGCCTGGAGGCCGAAATGCCCGGCGGCGGCAGCCAGGTGCTGGGCCAGCTTGATTTTTTAGCAACGGACACCAGGCCACTGGGCCCCATGGGGCCGTCGCGGCTGCTGTTGTCCAAGCCGGTGATCGTCGCTGTCAGCGGCGCGGCCGTGGCCGGCGGCATGGAGCTGGCGCTGTGGTGCGACATGCGTGTGATGGAGGAGGACGCCTACTTCGGCGTGTACTGTCGCCGCTTTGGCGTGCCGCTGATCGATGGCGGCACGGTGCGCCTGCCGCGGCTGGTGGGCATGGGCCATGCGATGGATTTGATCCTGACCGGGCGCAAAGTCGAATCGGCGGAAGCGCTGCAGATGGGGCTGGCCAACCGCGTCGTGCCCACCGGCGGCGCGCTGCAGGCCGCAGTGGCGCTGGCGCAGCAGCTCAGCCGCTTCCCGCAGGCCACCATGCTGGCCGACCGCATGAGCGCTTACCGGCAGTGGGCTCTGGGAATAGAGGACGCGCTGCGCCAGGAGTGGGAGCGCGGCAAGCAGCGCCTGCCGGATGCCTTTGCCGGCGCAGCGCGCTTTGCCGGCGGGCAGGGTCGGCACGGGGAGTTTTGACTCGTTTATGAGTCAAATCGGGCTGTAGCCCAGGAGTGGTATTGGCAGTCTGCTATTAAATCAATAGCAATGACGAACTTCAACGAACTTCAGGTGTTCAGTCTTTGGCAATCTTGCGCGGCTTGCCGAAATCGTCGATCGCCACATAGGTCAGGCTGGCTTCAGTGACCTTGATGTAGCGGCCCTGCGCGCGAAAGCGCTCGGCATACACCTCGACCTGCACGGTGATCGACGTGGTGCCGATGCGCGTGAGGCTGGAGAAGAACGAGAGGATGTCGCCGACACGCACCGGCTGCTTGAAGATGAACTGGTTGACGGCCACGGTGGCCAGGCGGCCGTCGACATGGCGGGCCGGCACGACGGAGCCTGCCAGGTCGACCTGCGCCATGACCCAGCCGCCGAAGATGTCGCCGTTGGCGTTGCAGTCGGCCGGCATGGGGATGACCTTGAGCACCAGCTCTTTGTCGGTGGGCAACTGGACGTTCAGG